>Ga0209021_1000479_pt1 | contig 49189 bp, 49 predicted proteins | sample PinacodermFT_FD_187299 | JGI IMG/M metagenome (GOLD analysis project Ga0209021, IMG submission 187299) | Host-associated microbial community of the marine sponge Aplysina aerophoba from Gulf of Piran - sponge pinacoderm, lysed by freeze-thaw... | ecosystem: Host-associated > Porifera > Sponge >... | reverse complement strand
GCCGCCGACGTCAGCGACCCGGCCGCCGTGGCGGCCCTGTTCGATCAGGTGCGCGCCGACCACGGCCGCCTCGACCTGCTGTTCAACAACGCGGGAACGGTCGCGCCGCCGGTGCCGATCGACGAGCTCGGGGTCGGGGACTGGCAGCGCGTGGTGGACGTGAACCTGACCGGCTCGTTCCTCTGCGCCCGGCACGCGTTCGGGTTGATGAAGGCCCAGGAACCCCCAGGCGGGCGGATCATCAACAACGGGTCGATCTCGGCCCAGGCGCCCAGGCCGAACAGCGCGCCCTACACGGCCACCAAGCACGCGATCACCGGGCTGACCAAGTCGCTGTCGCTCGACGGCAGGCCCTTCGGCATCACCTGCGGTCAGATCGACATCGGCAACGCACGGACTGCTCTCACGGCGCGGATGCACGAGGGCGTGCCCCAGGCCGACGGCAGCATCCGGCCCGAACCCACCTTCGACCCCGACGACGCCGGCCGGGCTGTGGCGTACATGGCCAGCCTTCCCGCGGACACCAATGTCCTCACCATGACCGTCATGGCCAGCGGCATGCCCCTGGTGGGCCGCGGCTAGAGCCTGTGCGCATCCTCATCACCGGCGGAGCGGGCATGCTCGGCCGCAAGCTGACCCGGCGCCTCGTCGAGCGGGGCCGTCTGCGGGCCGAGAGCATCGACGCCATCGACCTCGTCGACCTGGTCGAGGCCCCGGTCGACTCCGGCCTGTGCGCAACCCATGCCGCCGATCTCTCCCGGTCCGGGGTCGCGGAAGCACTCGTCTCGCTGCGACCCGATGTCGTGTTCCATCTCGCCGGAGTGGTCTCCGGGGAGGCGGAGGCCGACTTCGACAAGGGCATGCGGGTGAACCTCGACGGCACCCGGCAGCTGTTCGACGCCCTGCGACTGGCACCGGGCGCGCCCCGCGTGGTGTACACCTCGTCGATAGCGGTGTTCGGTGCGCCGTTTCCCGATCCCATCCCAGACGATTTCCACCCCACGCCGCTCACGTCGTACGGCACGCAGAAGCTGATCGGAGAGGCCCTGCTGGCCGACTACAGCCGCCGCGGGTTCCTCGACGGTGTCGGTATCCGGCTGCCCACCGTCAGCGTGCGTCCCGGCTCGCCCAACGCGGCCGCCTCCAGCTTCTTCTCGGGCATCATCCGCGAGCCGCTCGCAGGCCGGGAAGCGACGCTGCCGGTCTCGCCTGACGTGCGCCACTCCCATGCCAGCCCCCGCGCCGCCGTCGGGTTCCTGGTGCATGCCGCCGAACTGGACACCTCGCGGCTCGGTCCTCGCCGCAACCTCACCATGCCGGGCGTGTCGGTGACGGTCGCCGAGCAGATCGAGGCGCTCGGTCGGGTCGCCGGCCCCGCCGTCGTGGACCTGATCCGCGAGGAGGCCGATCCCGTGGTCGCCGCGATCGTGGCCGGATGGCCCGAGCGCTTCGACGCCGTCCGGGCCGGCAGCCTCGGTTTCGAGGCCGACGGCAGCTACGACGACATCATCCGCGCCTACGTCGAGGACGACCTCGGCGCCTGCTGATCAGTCCCGATCTACCCCAAATTTAGATTTCTCCTGATTTTGGATTGAATCCAGAATCTGTTATAGTGGGCGCATGACCGGGAACGCCGAGCAGGTGCTCAGGGAGAACGGCATCCAGGTGACCGCCCAGCGGCTGGCCGTGCTGAACGCCGTGTCGGCCCGTCCCCACGCCACCGCCGACGATCTCGTCGACGCGGTCCGCTCCGGCATCGGAGCGGTGTCGCGGCAGGCGGTGTTCGACGCGCTGGGCGTCCTGTCCGAGAAGGGCCTGATCCGGCGCATCCAGCCGGCCCGCTCGGCGGCCCGCTACGAGGACCGCGTCGACGACAACCACCACCACCTGGTGTGCCGCGACTGCGGCCGCATGGTCGACGTCGACTGCGCGGCCGGCTACCGGCCCTGCCTGGAGGTCGAGGACGACTTCGGTTTCGCCATCGACGAGGCCGAGGTCATCTACTGGGGCCACTGCCCCGCCTGCCGGAAAGCGCCCGACGCCGCCGGCCACAAGCAGATTGGATCGATACCAACAAACCCCCAACCAGCCAAGGAGTACTGATGACCACCCAGGACACCAGCCAAGTCACCGAGAGCGCGCCCGCCGGAGGGTGCCCCGTGCTGCACCAGACGCCCGCGGCCATGGGCTCGCTGGCCAACCAGCACTGGTGGCCCGAGCAGCTGAACCTGCGACCCCTCAACAAGAACTCGCCCAAGGTCGATCCCATGGGCGAGGACTTCGACTACGCCGCCGAGTTCAACGGCCTCGACCTCGACGCGGTGAAGGCCGACATCGAGGACGTGCTGACCGCCTCGCAGGACTGGTGGCCCGCCGACTACGGCCACTACGGCCCGCTGATCATCCGCATGACCTGGCACAGCGCCGGCACCTACCGCATCCACGACGGCCGGGGCGGCGGCGGCTCGGGCACCCACCGCTTCGCGCCGCTCAACAGCTGGCCCGACAACGCCAACCTCGACAAGGCCCGCCGGCTGCTGTGGCCGGTCAAGCAGAAGTACGGCCGCAAGATCTCGTGGGCCGACCTGATGATCCTCGCCGGCAACGTGGCGCTGGAGTCGATGGGCTTCGAGACGTTCGGCTTCGGCGGCGGCCGCGTCGACGTATGGGAGCCCGAGGAGGACATCTACTGGGGTCCCGAGACCGGCTGGCTCGACGACGAGCGCTACAGCGGCGACCGCGAGCTCGCCGACCCGCTCGGCGCGGTGCAGATGGGCCTGATCTACGTGAACCCCGAGGGGCCCAACGGAACCCCCGACCCCCTCGCCGCGGCCCGCGACATCCGCGAGACGTTCGCCCGCATGGCCATGGACGACACCGAGACGGTGGCGCTGATCGCCGGAGGCCACACCTTCGGCAAGACCCACGGCGCGGCCGACGGCGACCAGTACGTCGGCCCCGAGCCCGAGGGCGCCAGCATCGAGGAGCAGGGCCTCGGCTGGACCAGCACGTTCGGCACCGGCATGGGCGGCGACGCCATCACCAGCGGCCTCGAGGGCGCGTGGACCCCCACCCCCACCGCGTGGGACAACTCCTTCTTCGAGACCCTGTTCGCCTACGAGTGGGAGCTGACCAAGAGCCCCGCGGGTGCCTGGCAGTGGGTTCCCGTCGACGGCGGCGGCGCCGGCACCGTGCCCGACGCCCACGACCCGTCGGCGAGCCACCCCCCGGTGATGCTGACCACCGACCTGTCGCTGCGCATGGACCCGATCTACGAGCCGATCTCGCGGCGCTTCCTGGAGAACCCCGACGAGTTCGCCGACGCCTTCGCCCGGGCGTGGTTCAAGCTCGTGCATCGCGATATGGGACCGGTTGTGAGGTACCTGGGCCCGGAGGTCCCCGACGAGGAGCTGATCTGGCAGGATCCGGTCCCCGCGGTCGACCACGAGCTGGTCGACGACTCCGACGTGGCCGCGCTCAAGGCCAGGATCCTCGACTCGGGCCTGTCGGTCTCGCAGCTGGCAGCGGCCGCCTGGGCTTCGGCTTCGACGTTCCGTGACAGCGACATGCGCGGCGGGGCCAACGGCGCCCGCGTCCGGCTCGCTCCCCAGAAGGACTGGGAGGCCAACGACCCCGCTTCCCTGTCGGAGGTGCTGGCCGCGCTGGAGGGCATCCAGGCGGGGTTCAACGGATCCCGGGGCGACGGCAAGCGGGTGTCGCTGGCGGACCTGATCGTGCTGGGCGGCTGCGCCGCCGTCGAGGAGGCCGCCCGCCGCGCCGGTGTCGAGGTGGAAGTTCCGTTCTCGCCGGGGCGCACCGACGCCTCGCCGGAGCAGACCGACGTCGAGTCGTTCGCGGTGCTGGAGCCGACCGCCGACGGTTTCCGAAACTACTGGCGGGCCGGCGACAAGCGCCGCCCCGAGACTGTCCTGGTGGACCGGGCCAGCCTGCTGTCGCTCACCGCGCCCGAGATGACGGTGCTCGTCGGCGGCCTGCGGGCCCTGGGCGCCAACTCGGGAGGGTCGTCGCTGGGAGTGCTCACCGACCGGGCCGGCACACTCACCAACGACTTCTTCGTGAACCTGCTCGACATGGGCACCGAATGGCGGGTGTCGGAGACCGAGCACGTCTACGAGGGCCGCGACCGCGACACCGGCGAGCTCAGCTGGACGGCCACCGCGGTCGACCTGGTGTTCGGCTCCAACTCGCAGCTGAGGGCCATCGCCGAGGTCTACGGCTCCGACGACGCCTCAGAGCAGTTCGTGGCCGACTTCGTGTCGGCCTGGAACAAGGTCATGGACCTGGACCGCTTCGACCTGGCCTGAGCCCCGCGAACCCCAGCGGTATAGCGGTCCAGCCCGCCCTGCGCTCTGAGCGGGCTGAGCAACGGCGAGCCCGCCGCCGTCACAAGATGATGGTCAGGTTCTCCTGGGGTCCCTCGGCGTCGATCAGGACGATGATCTTCCATGCGATCCGCCAGTCGCCGAGGCCTGTTTGGGTCGCCGGCCGGCGGACCAGCCGGTAGTCGACGGTGCCGCTCCAGCGTCGATGTCGGTCGGGCCGGTACTCGTCGCAGATGAAGGAGCATCGTGAGCGGCAGGTCTCGTCGTCGATGGGCCAGACCTCGACGCCGGCAAGGCTCCTATGGGTCCGCGACGGCGGGCTCTGTCCGTGCACCTTGCCCGTGCCCAGCCAGGCAACCCGGTCCTCGATCCGCCGGCGGTCGTCGAACGCCAGCGACCAGGTGGTCGCCGGGTCGTCGAAACGGCTCAGGGGGATCCAGTAGACGGCCTCCTCCGTCAGGAGGTCGAGCCATTCGCGGTGGCGGCCATCGTCGAGCAGGCGTGCCTCGTGGAGGATGAGCGACTCGACTTCGGTGCGGAGGCTGCCGAAGTCTGACCGGCCCAGCCTGGTCGAATCAGCCGCGAACGCCTTGAGCCGCTCGTAGAGCTCGTTGTCGACGTAGGAGCTCACGGAGTGTTGCCGTCCCGGTGCTGCATGAGTCTCAGCCACTCGCGCTGGTACGCCCGCATCGGAGCCTCGTTGGTCACGCCGTAATGGGCGCCCTCCTCGCCGTCATCGCCCCGGCCGGTGTGGAGCCACTCGACATCGGGCACGAGCTCGAGCCCGCGCTGGGCCCGCTCCCAGTTCTCGATGTCGTCGGGGTCGCCGAAGTTGGGGAAGTCCTCACCGATGCGAAGGCGCAACGGGAGCGACTGCGGTTCGGCCCCGGCCAGGCTCGTGACGTGCCACAGGACCTCGGTCCGGTTGACTTCTCGGGGCTGGACCACCCCGATCGAGTTGTCGACCAGCGAGAGGTTCGGGAAGACGAAGACGTTCATCCCCGCGACCGTGGTTCGCTCCAGGATCTCGGCAGTGGTCTCAGGTCCGTACCGCTGCTCGAGGTCGGCGACGCTCGCTTCGGTCCCGGGCGCCGGCCTGGTCGCGTCCCATACGCGCCCGCCCATCCCGGGCCGTTGGTCCAGGTACTGATGACCCCCTCCGAGGACCCGCGAGTACATCGGGGTCTCGTCGGGGTTCCGTCTGAACTGCGAGATGAACAGCCCGTCACGGTGCCTGGCGCTCATCTCGACGAAGGAGCGGTGGGTCGCGAACGGATGGAGCCCGTCGGCTGCGCCGTCGAGGTAGAGCTTCCAGTTCGCCCGAGCCGCCACCCTTCGCACACCGTGGCGAACGACTATCTCGCCATCGGGGGCGCGGTCGACCCATTCGTCGATCAGGGCGGCCGCGGCACCGAGATGCTCGGCGAGCGTCGGGGCCTCGGCAGACAGGACGCCGAAGACGAACCCTCGGTACGACTCGACCCGGTCCAGGTGGCGCAGTCCCCATTCGGCGGGGTCGAAGGAATCGCCCATCCCCGACGGGAACGGAACGTTGAGCAGACCGCCTGCGCTCGAGTACGTCCAGCCGTGATAGCTGCAGACGAACCGGGGAGCGTTGCCGCGTGCCTCGTTGCAGACCGTCACACCGCGGTGCGAGCAGCGGTTGAAGAAGGCTCGGGCCGTGCCCTCTTCGTCCCGGCTCAATATGACGGGCCGGGTGCCGAGATTGGTGAGCTTGAAGTCATGGGGCTCGGGGATCTCGCTCTCGTGGCCGAGATAGACCCACGTACGGCCGAAGATGCGCTCCATCTCGTCGGCGAACACCGAGGGCTCGGTGTAGAGCGTGCGATGCACCCGGTCGTCGCGGACGAGCGAACCGTAGTCCGGCTCGGCGCCGGGCGGCTCAACGGTTCTCGACGTCACAGCTCCCCCCTGGTTTCCTACCGGCAGCTGCGCGGCGGCGGCTTAGACACCGAATCTACGCCAGCTTACGATGAACCCTGGACTGCTGGGCTGAGGGGCAGGCCGCGGTCTTAGGGGGAAAGCTATGAGACTCAAGAGTTGGCGCTGGCTGGCGGTTGCTCTCGCTGGTGCGATGCTCTCGGTGGCCGCGTGCAGCGGAGGCGACTCGGACGACTCCGGCGGGGGCACTATCGCCTTCAGCCAACCGTTCACCAACAGCCCGACCCGCACGGCCATCGTCGGCTTCTCCGCGGACCGGGCCGAGGAGCTCGGCTACGAGTTGCTGCTGGACGAGGCCAACGCGGACGGGGCGCGCCAGGCGGCGGCCATCGAGACGTGGATCGTCTCCGAGGTCGACGCCATCGCGGTGTTCACCGTCCCCGGTGGCGACACGACCGCGCTGGCGGCGGAGGCTCTCGACAAGGGGATCCACTGGGTCAACTACGGGGCGCCGAGCGACCCGCAGACCTCGTCGGTGACGTTCCAGAACGCCGACGGTGCCCGGAGGCTGGCCGAGGCCGCAGCCGAGTGGATCAACGAGCGGGGCTCGGCCAAGGTCGCGATCCTGACCTTCGATCCGTCGCCGCTGGCGGTCGAGCGGTCTGATCTCTACAAGTCGATCCTGGCCGAGATGGCGCCGGGCGCGGAGATCGTCGCGGAGCAGGACGGTGGTGTGTCCATCGAGGGTGGGCTGATGGCCACCGAGACGATCCTGCAGCAGCACCCCGACCTGAACGTGGTGCTGGGCATCCTCGACGATCAGACGATCGGCGCCCACCAGGCGTTCACGAATGCGGGGATACCGTCCGACTCACCCGACGTGTTCCTCGGCGGGATGGACTCGCCCGAGCAGGCTCTTGCGCTGGTGAAGGAGTGCGGCATGTACCGCGCCACTGCCGCTCTCGACTTGGCGGCTCTGGGCTATGCCGTCGTCGATGCGCTGGTCGCGGCCATCGACGGCTCGCCCGCCGACGCGTCGCTCCCGTACGAGATCGTGCGTTGCGGCGACGACGAGGCCCTGGATCGCCTGCTCGGCCAGTACGCGAGCTGACCTGGCTCCAACCCGTGTCGACGGCCGGCAGCGCGCGGGCTGAAGACAGGCTCCAACCCATGACGACGGCCAACGAGGTGCGGGTCGACGACTTGGCCGTGTCGTACGGGCGGCGTCAGGTGCTGCGCGGCGTCTCCCTCACGGTCGAGCCAGGCGAGATCCACGCCCTGCTGGGCGCCAACGGCGCCGGGAAGAGCACTCTCATCAAGTGCCTGGGCGGCGGTGTGCGCTGGGAGGCGGGCACCATCACCCTTGACGGGGTGCCGTACCAGCAGTTGACGCCGCGGCAATCACAGGCGCTGGGCGTCTCGATCATCTTTCAGGACCTCAAGCTGATCGGTCTGCGGTCGATCGCGGAGAATCTGGTCCTCGGCCGAGAGCCCCGGTCGGGTCCGGTGCTCCGGCTGCGCGAGCAGCGCCAGATCGCTCGGGCCGCCCTGGAGGAGCTCGAACTCGACATCGACATCGACTTGCCGGTGCAGGCGCTGCCCCCCGCGCTGCAACAGCTCGTGGCCATCGCCCGCGCCATCGCGACGGAGCCCCGGATCCTGGTCCTCGACGAGGCGACCGCGGCCCTCGACGACCCCGATGTGGAGCGCCTCGGGCGGCTGCTGCGCCGGCTCCAGGCCAAGGGGATCCCGATCCTGTTCGTCACGCACCTGCTTGACGAGGTGTTGGCCCTCGCCGACACCGTCACCGTGCTGCGCGACGGCCAGGTCGCCCTCCAGGGGCCGGTTGCAGAACAGAGCGCCGACACGGTGATCCGGGCGATCGTCGGGCGGTCGCTCGAGTCGCAGCCGGAGCGGGCCCAGGCGCCGAGTGTCGACGGCGGCGGCCTCGAGGTGGAGTCGCTGCGCACCGACGATGTGGCATCGATCTCGTTCTCGGTCCGGCCGGGTGAGATCGTCGGCCTGTTCGGCCTGCTGGGTTGCGGCCGGTCCGACGTGGCGCTGGCGGTTGCCGGCGCCAAACCGTCGGCCGGCCGGATGACCTTCGACGGCGTCGCCTACGCGCCGAGGTCGGTGGCGTCAGCGATCCGGTCCGGGGTGGCTTTCATCCCTCCCGACAGGGCGGCGCAGGCGATCTTCCCGATACTGAGCGCCGAGGACAATGTGGTGATGCCGATCATGCGCCGGCTGGCCGAGTGGGGACTCCGCCGGCGCCGGCGCGAGCGTCGGCACTTCTTCGAGGCCGCGGAGACGTTGGGCATCTCTCCTGCGGACCCGGCCGCGCCGGCGTGGACGTTCTCGGGCGGCAACCAGCAGAAGCTGGTGGTCGGCCGGTGGTTGAGCGGGGGCGGCCAGATCCGTCTGCTCGTGTTGGACGAGCCGACTGCGGGAGTCGATGTGGGCGCTCGCGCGGATGTGTACCGGTCGCTGAGGGCGCTGGCCGCTCGGGGGATCGCGATTCTCATCAGCTCGTCGGAGCCGGAGGAGATGCGCACCATCGCCGACCGCGTCATCGTGTTGCACAAGGGCGAGGCAGTCGGGGAGCTAGCCGCCGGCGCCGTCGACGACCATGCCCTGCTCACCCTTGCCCACCACAGCATCTCGGGGGACCGCGTTGCGTAGGGTCCGCCTGCTCGCCGACAACGCCCTGCTGCTGGCTCTGGGGCTGCTCGTCCTGTTCTTCGCCAGCCAGAACGACCGGTTCGTGAGCTTCGACAACTTCCGTCTCGTGCTGTTACAGGTGTCGATCATGGGGATCGTCTCGGTGCCGCTGGCTCTGCTGCTCATCAGCGGCGGTATCGACCTGTCGGTCGGCTCGATTCTCGGTCTGGGCGGCATGACGAGCGCCAGCCTCCTCGACATCGGCACGCCGGTGACGGTTGCGGTGCTTGCCGGGATCCTCGCCGGCTCCGCGGTCGGTGTCGCCAACGGCGCCCTGTCGATCTTCACCGGGCTCTCGCCGATCGTGGTCACCCTCGGTGCGTTGGCCGCGGTGCGCGGCCTGACGTTCTACATCAGCGCGGTTCCGATATTCGGGTTCCCGGACTCGTTCACGAACCTCGGGTCCGGCCGGATCCTGGGAGTGCCGATCCTGGTGCTCATCGCCGCCGGGGTCTTTCTGATCGGCTACCTGTTCCTCAACCGGACGCCGTGGGGCCAGCACGTCTACGCCTTCGGGGTGAACCCCGAGGCGGCCCGCCTGGCCGGGATCTCGACCCGGGTACTGCCGTTCATGCTGTACGTGGCCACGGGCGCGGCTGCGGGCCTGGGCGGCTCGCTGCTGGTCGCCCGGCTCAACAGCGCGACACCCGGCACGCTCGGTCTGGCCTTCGAGATCGATGTCCTCACTGCGATACTGCTGGGCGGGGTCGCCTTCGGCGGCGGCCGGGGCCGGCTCAGCGGTGTGCTCGTCGGGGTCGTGTTCCTCGGCGTGTTGTCGAACGGCCTGGTCCTGCTCGATGTGAGGTCGTTCACCCAGACCCTGTTGAAGGGCATCGCACTGGTGGCAGCCGCGGGACTGGCCGCGCTGGTGGGACGGCTCGAGACCCGTGCCGCACTGGCGGCCCGTTCGGCCGCCTCAGTCGGCGACCAGGATTGACCGTCAGAAAGACGTGCCGGCGAACCTCACGCCCCGGTCCCGTAAGTGACCGCGTCGAGGTCGTCTTCGGGCTAGACGTCCACGCCTCCGACCAGGCTGTCGAGGGGATCGACGAGTTCCTCCCTCTCAGAGGCGAGCGCAACCGGGTCGGCCTCGACGATCGCGGTGACGGTCTTGCGGCCGAGCCCGGAGGCTTCCGCGATCTGTCGCAGCGAGGCCCCGACGCGGTGCGCAGCGCGGATCATGTCGTTGCGGATGGCGATCTCCTTGTCGGCCCGTTCGGCACTGAGGCCGACCACCGCGAGCGCGGCGCCGACCTCGTAGTCGGGGCCGGACCGGTACTTGTCCATTCTCGCGACAGCCGCAGCCACATCAGCGTCGGTGTAGCTCATTGCTCCTCCCTCAGACCGGCGGCGAGCTTGTCGCGGATTCCCAGCAGGATCGGGACTCGCGGTGACAGATCGCCGGGCGCCTCGGCAATGTTGAGATGCGCGACGACCATGCCCAGTAGTTCCAATGCCTCAACCCGTTCCAATTCGACGCGCACCATTGGTCCAAATATACCCAGCTATGGTCCATATCGGACCAGCCCGATGTCAGGGTCGCCAGGCGGTCAACGAGGCGGCGATCAGGGAGCCGGGTCGGCGAGGAAGTCGGTGAGGGCCTGGCGGTAGGCGATGCCGGGCCGGTCGCATTGGGTGTGGGCCTGGAGCCTCGGATCGAGTGGGAAGGCCGCTGGGAGGGTTTCGAGGACGGCCTTGTCCTCTAGCTCGACGGCCGTCTCGAAGTCGATGATGGCTTGCCGGTCGATCAAGTCGGCGAGGTCGTTGCGCAGCACCGTCAGATGGACGTCGGTCACGCCGTCCTGCGTCGGGCAGCACCCTTTGACGAGGATGTGGGTGCTGCCGTCGGAGTAGTGCATCCGTCCCACCTGCACGAAGGGCAGCCACATCTCGGTCACCGAGTGCCTGCTGCCCGGTTGTTGCGAGGTGGGGGTGCGGGCGACCGGCATCTCCCCGTAGCTGATCGAGATGCCGAAGGAGGTGCGTCGCACCGTCCCGACCGGCACACGCGGGTCCTGATCCTCGCCGAAGGAACCCGAGTGGACGAACGCGACGTGGGTGGAGTCCGTGTTGTTGTCGATGATCGCGGCAGCGCTGGCGTTTGCGACGAGCACGCCGTTCAGGCTCTCCGAGCAGCGCGTGAGCAGGGGACCTCTTGGGAGCGCATCGGTGCAATCCTCGGCATCACGAGCCAGCAGGCGCAGCGCCTCGGCGCCGCTTCGATCGATGCGCGCTAGGTCGTAGTTCCTAGCTTGAGGGCCTGGCCGCAGTGGCCCCGAGGCATCACGAGATAGCGCTCGGCCATCGACGCCCTCCCCTGGCTGGGCCTACACCAGCGTGCCCAGGGGCACCGCGGCTATCCGGTCGCCGATGCGGAAGGCGGTGGCACCGGGATGGACCACGAACCCGGCGCGGAAGGCGTCGCCGAGACGGTCGCGCAGAGTCGCCAGGTGGCGGACGTCGGCCGGGCCCACCGCCTGCGAGAGCTTCGACTCGAAGGCCAGGACGCTTCCGTCGGGCAGGTCGGCGACCAGGTCGATCTCGTGGTCGCCGCCGGCCGACCGCAAGTGGCCGAACCGCCAGCCCAGCCCGAGCGCTTCGGCGGTCGCTCTGATCTGACCCACCACGACGCTCTCGAAGAGCTCACCGAGACGCGCCCGGTTCCCGCTCAGCACAGAGGCCGTGTCGTGATGGTCCGCGGCGGCGAGCGCGGGATCGACCAGGTGCCGCTTGGGCCGCTTGGTCAGCCGCTTGAGCCGGTTGTGGGACCACCCGGGCAGTTCCTCGATCAGGCCCAGCCGGTCGAGCAGGTCGTGGTAGGTCTCGCCGGTGGCCTTCGCCACCTCCGCGGCGTGGTGGATGGTCGCGTGCTCCGCGGTGGTGCCGACAGACGCTGCGTAGGCGCGCATGTAGCGGCGGAGTTTGCTCACGTTGCGAAACGTCGACGCGATCTCAGCGAGGTCCCGTGCCACCGACAGGTCGAGGTAGGAGCGCAACGCCTCCTGATGGCATGCATGAAAGACTAATAGACAATCCATGCTGTGGATGACCGACCATTCGTCTCACCGATCCCGTACGGGGTTGTGAGACGTCCGAATGCCTTCAGGCGCGCACAGGCCAGCCCGGCCACCGCCACGTCGTCGGGCTGTTGGACCATCGGTGGTCACCAGTGCTGATATCGCTCGCCGCCGGGCGCGACAAGGACAGCGACGCGCCAACCGAACGTGGAACGCCGCCGGTCTATCGGACCGGCGGCGTCAGTGAGACTGTCTGTTCAGACTGGCTTCACGTTCCGAGCTTCGTCGCCCTTGCGACCGGGCCCGATGTCGAATTCGACCACCTGCCCCTCTTCAAGGGTTCGGTAGTTCTCGCCAACGATGTTTGAAAAGTGGACGAATACGTCATCACCATCGTCGCGCGAGATGAAGCCGAAACCCTTTTGGCTGTTGAAAAACTTGACAGTTCCTCGCATTATTTCTTTCTCCTGCCACGGGATCTGGTAGCCAGTGGGCTGTGAGCCTACGCCGAACCGACACCGAAACGGCCCTCCGGCCGCGCAGTTGCTCCTGAACTGGCAGTCTGCACCCATGGCGCGCATCGAGATCATCCCCGACGACTCCTGGGACGGCGACCTCGCCGAGCTCTACTCCCGAGTGGTCGACCCCGCCTACGGCCGGGTCGACCACATCATGGCCGTTCACTCGCTGAACCCCCGATCCATGGCCGCCCACATGGCCCTGTACGAGTCGGCCATGACCGGCACGGCCACGCTGCGCAAGGTCGAGCGAGAGCTCATCGCGCTGGTGGTGAGCCTCGAGAACGACTGCCACTATTGAGTCGTCCACCATCGGCGCGGTCTGCGCCGGCTGATAGACGACGACGAGCTCGTCGCCGCGGTCGAACACGACTGGACGACCGCGCCGCTGTCGCTCAAGCGCACCGCCATGCTGCGCTACGCGGTCAAGCTGACCAGGACGCCGGGCGCGATGGACGACGCCGATGTCGACGACCTGCGAGCAGTCGGCTACTCCGACCGCGACATCCTCGACATCGCCGAGGTCGTCGGCTACTACGCGTACGCCAACCGGATCGCGGACGGCCTCGGCATCGAGCCCGAGTCCTGGATCCCCGACTGACCCGCTCCGGATCCGCGCTGAGGCAGGTTGCTCTATCAGAGCTTTCTGACTCGGTCTCCGACGCGGATCGTTCCGGGGTTGACGACCTGGGTGTTGACGCCCCGGAGTCTGAGCCTGGTGCCGGTCTCCGAGTTGACCCAACGCTGCGCGGCGAGGCCGAAGCGCTGGATGAACTTCGTGCACCCGGTGTGCGGCTTGGCCGTGACCTCGACCACCGCATCCCCCACCTTCAGCCTGGCGCCCGCGGGAAGGTTGTCCACACCGATGTCGAGATCGACATAGAGCTGGTCTCCGGCCAGGGGCCAGCGCTCGACCGGACCGGCCGCCACCTCCAGGACGCGCGAGTTCATGATGGTCAGTTGGGCGAGGACGTTGGCCGAGCCGTCGACGGAGCGAGGATCGCCTCGGGCGGCCCAGCAGTCGCCCACCAGGCCAACCTGCGTGTCGAGGACACCCTCGTCGAGGGTCTCACGCTGGTCCTCGCTGGGGCGGCGCACGATCAACAGGAGCTCCCCGTCGTCGGACGGCGCCTCGCGGATGTGCCCCAGGCCGGTCTCGAGTTCTTCGGGAGTGCGGTTCGTCATGGCCTAGGAGGCTAGGCGTCGACGGGCCGCAGACCGTCGCGTCGCAGCGGTGTGCTTCCCGCTTCGTCTCGCTCACGGGCCGCTCGGGCCACGGCCTCGCTATTGCAGGCCGTTCGCGCCCACCGGTGTGCTCGGCCTCCGGGAGGCTAGGGCCTCAGGCCTCCAAGTCTCGCAGTAATGTGAGGTTGTGGACGCCTGGTTGCTGGCTGCCGTGATGGCACTCGCGCATGGGGCACTGGCGGTGTTCCTCATCGTGGGCGCGCCGTTCGCCGCCCGGAGGCCCCGGCTGATGGTGTGGTACCTGGTCATGCTGGTGCCGACCGCGGTGGTGAACCTCGGACGGTTCCCCTGCCCGTTGACGGTGTGGGAGAAGGACTTCTGGCGCCTCGCGGGCGAGACGCCGTACCGGGGAGGCTTCATCTCCCACTACTTCGTGAAGCCGTTCCACTCCGGTGGCCTGGGCCCAACCGGCGAGGACGTCCTGCTGATATCGGTGGTGGTCTGGTGCCTGGGATGGCTGGCGTACTCCGCGGGGTGGCATCTCCGGCAGCGGGCCCGGGCCGCCCCGCAGTCCGCCACGCCGGCGCTGGACACGCACACCGGAACCTGAGTCGAGTAGGGAGCGCCTGTGGAGACCACATCGGAGGCAATGCTGCCGGAGCGAACGCGGGAGCCGGCGACGGACGACCACCTGTACGAGGCGCTGCGGGACTACTGGCACCCGGTCGCCTACGCGTCGGAGTTGGCCGGCGGCGGGCCGCTCGCGGTGACGCTGCTGGACGAGCCGCTGGTGCTGGCCCGCATCGACGGCGCGGTGTCGGCGTTCCGCGACATCTGCGCGCACCGGGGCACCGCGCTGTCGCTCGGCTCCGTCGACGGCGACGGCTTGCGCTGCGGCTACCACGGATGGACCTACAACGGCGAGGGCCGCTGCACCAGGATCCCGGCCCGGCCCGATCTGAAGATCCCGTCTCGGGCCCGCCTCACCGCCTATGCGGCCGCCGAGCACCTGGGTCTGATCTGGGTCTGTCTCAGCGGTGATCCCGTCTACCCGCTCCCGGAGAATCCCTACTTCGGCGACGAGTCGATCCGCATCGTCGAGGTCGAGCCGTACAGCTGGAGGTGCGCGCTCCCCCGCCGGATCGAGAACTACGTCGACTTCGGCCACTTCGCCTGGGTCCACGACGGGGTGCTGGGCGACTCCGCCCATCCCGAGGTGCCCGATCACTCCATCGGACGGCACCGCAACGAGTTGCGCTTCGATCACCCCCACATGGCCGAGCCCCCCGACTCGGGCAAGAACAAGAGCCTGGAGATCGACGGGGCCGTCGAAGTCAAGCTCGACTACCGGCTGTTCATGCCCAACACGATCCTGCTGGACCAGTACATCGCGTCGGTCGACCAGCGCTACCTGCTGTTCTTCAGCGTCTGCCCAACCGGCCGCAAGAGCTGCCGGTGCTTCACGTTCATGGGCCGCGACTACGCCTTCGACGAGGCCACCGACACCGAGATGCTCGACTTCAACGCGCTGGTCATCGGCCAGGACCTCGCCTTCGTCGAGTCCCAGCGCCCCGAGGAGCTCCCCGTCGACCTCACCGCCGAGTTGCAGATCGCCGGCGTAGACCGGGTCGCCATCGAGTACCGCCGGTGGCTGCGCGAGATCGCCCGAGGCGCCGAATCGGCCCGTCAAGCGGCCGGCCACTGACGCCCGACCGCCCAACCGCTCCCTTCCTGGCCACCGGCTGCCCAACGCAGTATGCAGCCCTCGCCCGCAGGGACCTGGCATATCGACGAGGAGAAGCGATGACCCACGACGACGCCATCCACGACGACGGCTTCCGGCTGGACAACGGGCTGGCCGGCGAGGCGCTCACGATCCCGTCCGCGAACCCGAGGAACTTCCACCAGGCGATCTCCGAGACCGACACCATGGCGCGCCAGGACCTATGGGCGAAGCTGTTCCTGCCGAAGGGTGCCGGTCCATTCCCGGTGGTGATCGTCGCTCCGGGCAGCCTCGGGCTCCAGGAGCACCACATGTCGATCGCGGCGGCGATCACCGACTCAGGCGTAGCGGCCTGCACCATCGACCCGTTCAGCACCCGCAGCGTCGTCACCACCGTCCACAACCAGGTCCAGTTCTCGTTCGCGGCCAGCGCCTGGGACGTCCTCGCCGCCGCCGAGGCCCTCGCGGCCCGCCCGGACATTGACTCCGCACGGATCGGCGCGCAAGGCCATAGCCGGGGCGGCTCGGCGGTGCTGAACGCCGCGTCGGTGCATCTGGCGGCTGCGGCGAGCGCTCCCAAGCTGATCGGGGTGTACGCCGCCTATCCCTGGTCGGGACAGCAGTTCCTCGACCCCTCCGTCGGGTCCACCTGCGTTCGGGCGATCATCGGCGACCGCGACGACTGGTGTCCCCCGATGCAGGTGCAGGCCCACATCCACGCCATCGGACTCACCGGCGCCGATGCGACGATGCGGATCGTGCCCGGCGCCAACCACAGCTTCGACCGCACAACCCCGCTCGAGTACATCCCGGAGGCCTCGGTGACGCCCGGGGCGCCCACCTTCTACATCGCGGACGACGGCGCCTTCATCCTGCCCGCCTCCGACGAGCCCGACCCGGAGCTGGAGGACCGCGACGGCTTCCTCTACTCCATCGAGGCCGGCTTCGGGGTCCGCGGCGCCCGCATCTCGGGCAACCCCGACCTGGTGACGCTCTTCTACGACGACATGACGAAGTTCTGGACCGACGCCATGGCTCCTGCCGACACGTAGAAGATCTCTACGCCAGTTCGTCCGCGACCGGGAAGACGTTCGTCGTCATGCCCCCGTCGACGACGATGTTCTGACCGGTGGTGTACGCGCCGTCAGCGGAGGCCAGGTAGGCGTAGGTGCCGGCGATCTCGGTGGGGAGACCGAGACGGTTCATGGGGACGATCGGCCAGCTCTCCCGGGCCGCCTCCATGGCCTCCTCGCTGCCCAGCAGCGCAAGGGACATCGGGGTGTCGAGGGGGCCGGGACTCACGCAATTCACCCGGATATTGTGCTCGACAAGCTCGATCGCCATCGTCTTGACGAGGCTGATGATGCCAGCCTTGGAGACGCCGTAGTGGGCGTCACCGGTCGATGCGGCCACGCCCGAGATCGACGCGGTGTAGAGGATCGCGCCGCCGTTGCCGGCTGCCACCATCGCCCTCGCCGCCGCCTGGCCCAGCACGAACGACGCGGTGAGGTTGATGTCCATGATCCGGTGCCACTCCTCGAGTTCAAGCTCGAGGAACGGGTAGATCGAGTCGGCGCCGGCGTTGCTCACCAGCACATCGAGCCTGCCGTCGCCGCGTACGGCCTCGTCCACGGCCCGCTGGCAGTCTGCTGGACGGCTCACGTCACCCACCACCGGTCGGGCCTCGGTGCCGGTCTCCTCGAGTTCGGCGGCAACGTCTCCGATCCGGTCAGCATCCTTGTCGAAGATCGTGACCCGGGCGGCACCCTCATCGGCGAACCGGTGAGCGGTAGCCCGCCCGACGCCGCTCGCTCCCCCGCTGATCAGCGCCGACATGCCTTCAAGTCGTTTCACGTCTCGGGTTTCCTTCCACGTGTCGGGGGCTACACGGCAGCCGGTGCACGGTTCCTGATGCCGTCGAGAGTCTCGGCGATCCGGCCGAGACCCTCCAGGATCGTCTCGGGGGCCGCGGCGAGGCTCACCCTCACGAACCCCTCCCCGCCCTGTCCGAACGCCAGTCCCGGAACGGCCACCACGCGGTGCTGCTCCACCAGCCTGGTGGCGAACGACCAAGAGTCGAGGCCGCTGTCGCGTATGTCCACCATGATGAAGAACGAGCCGCCCGGCGCCACGTAGCCGATCCCCTCGGCGTCGAGCAGCACCATCGCCTGGTGGCACCGTTCGGCGTAGGCGGCGACCATGCCGGTCACGCAGTCCTGTGGCCCTTGCAGCGCCACGGTCGCGCCGTGCATGGAGATCGTGGCCGCGGAGGAAACGACCGGCTCTTGAACCAGCGACAGTTCGTTCACGAAGTCGGCCGGGCCGACCGCGTACCCGATCCTCCAGCCGGTCATGGCGTAAGTCTTGGAGAACGAGTAGACGGTCAGCAGCTGGTCGGAGTTCACCTGTGAGGCCACCGAGAACGGCTCGGTGTCGAAGACCACTTCGTCGTAGGCCTCGTCGCTGATGACCGCGATCCCGCGGTCCGTGGCCATCTCAGTCACCGCGATGAGGTCGGCCGGGTCGAAGACAACCCCGGTCGGATTGCCCGGCGAGTTCAATATGAGCGCGGCCGTGTCCGGGGTGATGGCCGCCTCGACGACCGCCGGGTCGAGCCGCCAGCCAGTCGACGCATCCACTGCGTACGGAACGCAGCGGGCCCCCAGAACATGGATCATCGCGGCGTAGTTGGACCATCCCGGGTCTGGCAACAGGACCTCGCGGCCCGGTTCCACCGCCAACATGAGGCTGGTGAACAGCCCACCGCAGGCCCCCGTGGTCACGCACACCTCGTCGGGGTCCGCGGTTACGCGGTTGACCCGTGCGAGCTTGTCGACGATCGCCTCTCGCAGCTCCAGGAACCCTTCGCCGGGGGCATAGCCGGTAGACCCCGCGCTCGACCGTGCCGCGGCGCCGTCGATGATGTGCTGGGGTGTGGTGAAGTTGGGGTCTCCTCCCGCGAGCTCGACCGGATCGTCGATGGTGGACGCGAGGTCCGCCATCCGCCGGATACCCGAATGCGGGGTCTCCAGCAGATGTTCGCGTACCCGCATCAGCCGTCGTCGGGGTCGAACATGCCCCGCCCGGTGTCCGGTGGCGCAACTACGGCGTCGTCGCGCTCGCTCGCCGTGACGTCGCCGTCGGCCTCGACCAGGACCACGTACTTCTCTACAGCCATTGGCTCTTCTCCCCAGTCGAACCGTACGGTGCGAGTCCGACGATTGAACGACGCCGGAACCGCGGTGTCAAGATGATGGCGCAATTGCGGCCGATTGGAGAAAGCACGGCGGGACTACGGGGTCTGTGGAGGCGCTAGCTTGCACTCGGTGAGCGGCCGCGACCCGACCGGGCGGGAGCATCCTGACGACGAGGGTCCCGTCCTGGACAGGCTGCCGGAGGACTGGAGCCGGGCCCTGGCGGTGGTGGCCCATCCCGACGACCTCGAGTACGGCGCCTCGGCGGCGGTGGCCCGCTGGACCGCCATGGGCAAGGACGTCCGCTATGTGCTGGCCACCCGGGGCGAGGCCGGCATCGATTCCATGGCGCCTGAGCGGGCCGGTCCGCTGCGCTCGGCGGAGCAGGTCGAGGCCGCGGCCGCGGTGGGGGTCTCGGTGGTCGAGTTCCTGGACCACCCCGACGGCCTGGTCGCCAACGGCATCGAGCTGAGACGCGACCTGGCGGCGGCCATCCGCCGTCACCGGCCCGAGGTGATCATCGGATCGAACTACCGCGACCGGTGGGGCGAGTCGGGACCCTGGAACCACGTCGATCACCGCGAGCTCGGCCGGGCCCTGCCCGACGCGGTCCGAGACGCGGCCAACCGCTGGCTGTTCGCCGACGCCGGCGAGCCGTGGAGCGGTGTGGGCTGGATCGCGTACGCATCCTCGCCGGCGGCCACCCACGCCATGGACGTGACCGACCATCTCGCGGCGGGTGTGGCCTCGCTGCGCTGTCACCGCGTCTACATCGAGAGCCTCAGCGACCCGGACTTCGACCCCGATTCGTTCCTGAGCGGAAGCTGCGGGCAGGTCGGCGAGATGCTGGGCGTCGAGTTCGCGGTCGCGTTCGAGCTGATCCCGGCCTGACCTCGACCAGGGTCGCAGCAGGCGCTCAGTTCGGCCCGCTGTCCGGTTGATGGGTCGCTAGCGACTCCAGCGAGGCGTAGGTGATTGCTGAGGCTGTCGTGGTTGCATCTGCCAGCGACGCCACATCGAACAGGCCCCTGTCCACGGCGAGCACGGGCAGGCCCGCGGCTCGCGCCGAGGCGATGCCCGCCGGAGAGTCCTCGACCGCCACGGCAACACCGCACTCCAGCATCGAAGTCGCCAGCTCGTAGATGTCCGGGGCCGGTTTGGGACGCTCGACCTGGTCGACACCGACGACGTGTTGGACGAGACCGGCCAGCCCGGCCCGTTTCAGCGCCGCCTCGACATCGGTAGTGGTGGAGTTGGATGCGACCGCCACCGGAGTACTGCGATCCTGCAGCGCCGTCAGCGTCTCGAGGGCGTCGGGGTAGGCCCGGGTTCGCTGCTGCTTGGCCGCGGCGAACTCCGTCTGGAAGCGCTCGCCCAGGGTCGCCAACTCCGTTTCTCCCAGCCACTTGCGGAAGTACTGGACGCTCTCGTCGTCTGTGCATCCGGTGATCGCCCGCAGGTCCTCTAGCGTCAACTCGAGCCCGTACCCGCCCGCGAGCGAGCGCCAGACCTGCCACCCCAGTTCCTCGGTGTTCACCAGCACGCCGTCGAGGTCGAACGCCACGCCAAAGTCAACGACACGGACCATGTGTCCTCCGATCGGCGGGCCAACCTAACTCGACGGGCCCGCACGCCCCTGGCTGGTCTGCGGGGTGAGGTCGTGGTGATGGAAGCCTTTCAGATGCTGTGCCCCGGCTGGGTCTCCCATGGACTGCCCCAAGCCAAGCGCATCCAGCAAGCCTTCGGCGACGATGTCGCCGTTCTGGACCTGCACACCGTGTTCGAGCATCACGAAGCCATGACCCCGGTATCGCTGGAGGCCTTCCTTCGGGTCGCCGACTCGGCGGCTGCGATGGCGCGCCACACTCTCTCGGGCGTGTAGGGCATGTCGAGGTGCGTGATCCCGAGGGGCTCCAGCGCGTCGAGCACCGCAGACTGCACCGCGGGTGTGGATCCGATGGTGCCGGACTCGCCGATGCCCTTCGCGCCGAGGGGGTTGAGCGGGGTCGGCGTCTGGGTGTGGGCCGTCTCGAAGCGAGGAAGTTCAGAGGCTGCCGGCATGGCGTAGTCGGCGAAGTTGGTGTTGCGGGGATTGCCGTCCGCGTCGTAGACCGACTGCTCGTACAGCGCCTGCGAGACGCCGGTGGCTATCCCTCCATGCACCTGTCCCTGCACCAGCAGCGGGTTGAGTATCCGTCCGCAGTCGTCCACCGCGATGTGGCGCAGCAGCCGCGTGTCGCCGGTGTCGGCGTCTATCTCGACCACCGAGACGTGCGCGCCGAAGGGGTATGTGGCCTCGCCCTGGTCGAAGTCGGTTTCCGCGGCAAGGCCGCCCGCGGCCGCAGAAAGCTCCGCCCATGACACGGTGCGGGCTGGAACGCCCGCCACGGCCAGGCCGTCGGGGGCGACCACGATGTCGGCCACGCCGGCTTCGAGAATGCCCGCCGCGAGGAGCCGGGCTTTGTCTAGGACCTCGTTGGCTGCGGTCCACACCGCACTGCCGCCTATCTGCAGAGACCGCGATGCCACCGTTCCCTGCCCCGTGGGCACTTCGGCGGTGTCGCCGCAGATGATCCTCACCCGCTCGGCTGCGACCCCGAGGATCTCCCCGAGGATCTGGCTGAACGCGGTGACATGGCCCTGACCCTGCGGGCTCGTCCCCACCCGGACAGTCACCGTGCCGTCGCGCTCGACAGTGACCGAGCCGAACTCCTGGTACAGGCCGCCCGCGGTCACCTCCACATAGACCGACACGCCGATACCCAGCAGCTTGCGATCGCCGCGGGCGCGGCGGCGGGCCTGCTCGGCGCGCAGGTCCTCGTAGCCGGCGGTCTCCAGCGCCAGGTCGAGGCCGCGGGCGTAGTCGCCGCTGTCCATGTTGGCGCCGGTGGGGGTTGTCAGGGGGAACTCAGCGGATGTGAGCAGGTTCCGGCGCCGAAGCTCGACCGGGTCCATGCCGAGTTCGGCTGCGGTGAGGTCCACGATGCGCTCGAGCGAGACCGTGGCCTCGGGTCTTCCTGCCCCCCGGAGCGGGAAGACGGGCGCCTTGTTCGTTATCACCGAGACCGACTCGAAGTCGACCACCGGTATCCGGTAGGGGCCCGACGCCATCGTCATAGTGAAGAACGGCAGGAGCGCACCGATGCCGGGGTAGGCGCCCACGTCGGCGGTGACCTTCGTCCGGAGCCAGCAGAAGCGGCCGTCGCTCGTCAGTCCCAGCTCGACGTCGTGGACGTGGTCTCGACCCTGGGTCATGTTGGTGAGGTTCTCCGTGCGGGTCTCGACCCATCTCACCGGACGGCCGAGACGGCGGGCCAGCCAGGCGGCCACCACGAACTCCGGGTACGCCGACCCCTTGGCACCGAACCCCCCGCCGACCGCGGGCGCGATCACACGCACCCGATCCGGCGGTTCCTCCAGCGCGGCGGCCACGACGTCGCGCGTGTCATGGGGCCGTTGAGTCGTGCACCACAGCGTCACCCCCTCGCCACCTGCGCCGACTCCGGGAACGGCCAGCGCCGCCGACGGCTCGATGGGCGCGGCAGCCATGCGATGGTTCACGATGCGGCCCGAGACCACCAGATCGTGACCGGCCAGCGACTGCGCATCGGCGTTGACCTTGAGCTCGGAGGCCTGGTTCGACCCGTGCGACTCGAACACGAGCGCCGCACCGGGCGCCAGCGCCGCGAACGGGTCGGTCACCGCCGGCAGCGGCTCGTAGTCCACCACCACCAGGCCGGCCCCGTCGGCGGCCGCACCCGGAGACTCGGCCACCACCGCCGCGATCGGATCGCCCACATAGCGGGCCTTGTCGGTCAGCGGCAGCCTGCTGAGCTCCGGCGGCAGCGCGATGAACAGCGGCTGGGGCGCGATGGCCAGGTCGCCGGCGGTGAGGACGTCGACGACTCCCGCGATGTGCCGCGCTTCGGCGGTGTCGATGTCATCGATTCGGGCATGGGCCATGGTCGACCGCACGAAGGCCAGGTGCAGCGTTCCGGCGGGAGTCATATCCGCCACGAATCGGGCTGCTCCGGTCAAGAGGTCGGGGTCCTCGCGCCGCAGCACAGCGTTTCCCATCACCGATGCCGAGGCTAGTGTTCCCACCAGCGGAACACAGTTCCGTTGCACAGGGGACTGGGAGGGTCGCTCATGCCTGATGTCGTCGGCTACCGGGCCAAGATCGGGGTCATTGTGCCGTCGACCAACACCGTCGTCGAGCACGACTTCTCCCGGGTGCGCCCCGCGGGAGTCACGTTCCACAGCGGGCGCTTCCTGGTGGAGGCGCCCGACCTGAGCAGCGACGAGGCGTTCCTGCACTTCCTGGACCTGATCCGCCAGACCATCCCCCACGCGGTGCGCGACATCATGACTTGCAAGCCCGACCACATCCTCATGGGGATGTCGGCCGAGACCTTCTGGGGAGGCAAGGAGGGCAACGCCGCCTTCTCGGCCCGGGTGCGCGAGATAGCCGGCGACATCGGCATCACCTCAGGAGCGGCCGCCTGCAACGCCGCCCTCGAGCTGCTCGGCGTCAGGCGCATCGCCTGCCTCACCCCCTACCAGCCGGCCGCCGACGAGCAGGTCTACGGGTACTTCACGGAGTGCGGCTTCGACGTCAGGCGGGTGCGGGGCCTGCGCTGCGCCTCCGCCACCTCCATCGCCGACGTGACTCCCGAGACCCTGGTGGACGTGCTCAAGGAGATCGACGGCGACGACATCGACGCCATAGTGCAGTGCGGCACCAACCTGTCGATGGTCGAGGTGGCCGACCAGGCCGAGCGCTGGCTGGGCAAGCCGGTCCTGGCCATCAACGCCGTCTGTCTGTGGCATGCGCTGCGCACCCTGGGGATCTCCGACCAGTTCGTGGGCCATGGGATGATGCTGCGCGAGTACTGATCCGTGACTCGTCCCCGGGTGATCGTCGTCGGCGCCGGTCCGGTGGGCTGCGTGGCCGGCGCCGTGCTGACCGCCGGCGGCATGGACGTGACCCTGCTGGAAGCGGCTCCGACGCTGCCCCGGGAGCTGCGGGCGTCGACCTTCCATCCGGCCACGCTCGACCTGCTCGAGCCCCTCGGGGTGGTCGACGAGCTGCTTCGCCGGGGGCTGGTGGCCCCCGTGTTCGCCTACCGGGACCGCCGCGAGGGTGTCGTCGCCGAGTTCGACCTGGGCGAACTGGCCGACGTGACCGGCCATCCGTACCGGCTCCAGTGCGAGCAGTTCAAGCTGTGCGAGATCATGCTCGACATCTTCGAGCGCCAGCGGAGTGTGACCGTCCGCTTCGACGCGGAGGTCGCCGGCGCGGCCGACCACGGTGGCGCCGCCTCGGTCGTGCTGGCCTCGGGGGAGCGCCTGGAGGCCGATGCGGTGGTCGCCGCCGACGGCGCGGCCAGCGCGGTCCGCAAGGCGCTGGATCTGGCCTTCGACGGGATGACCTACGAGGACCGCTATCTGGTGCTGTCGACCCCGTTCGACATGGCTGCCCGCCTGGACCGCCTGGCCGCGGTCAACTACATCTCCGACCCCGACGAGTGGCTGGTCCTGCTGCGGACCGCGAGCCTGTGGCGGGCGCTGTTCCCGGTCGGCGAGGGCGAGAGCGACGACCAGGCGCTGGGCGACTGCAGCGCTCAGCGCCGCCTCAGAGGGGTCGTGGCCACCGGCGAGCCCTTCGAGATCGCCCACCGGACCATCTACCGGGTCCACCAGCGGGTGGCCGAGAGTTTCCTTGTGGGCCGCGTGGTCTTGATGGGCGATGCCGCCCACATCAACAACCCGCTGGGAGGGATGGGCATGAACGGGGGCATCCACGACGCGGTGCTGCTCGGCGCGTCGGTGGCCGCGGTCCTGCGGGGCGAGATCGGCGCCGACCGCTTGGCCCGCCACGCCGAGGTCCGCCGGAGGCTGGCCATCGACTACGTCCGCCGGCACACCCACGAGAACGCGGAGAGCCTGGCCGCCCCGGACGGCGCCGCACGCCAGCGAGCCCTCGACCGGATGGCCGCCCGGGCCGCCGATCCGGCCGAGGCCCGCGCCTACATGCTCCAGGCCTCCATGATCAATGCCGTGGCCGCCATGGGCGACGAGTTGGTGGAGGTCGGCGTCCGGGGCTCCGGGCGGGGCGGCTGACGGGTGCGGGCGCTGCGCCGCCTCTCTTGCCGTTGTTCCGTTGACCGGAACGTTGTTTCGCTCTAGTCTGAGCGGACCGACGCCGACAGGAGCCGGGTCTGCGGACCGACGGCCCCGGAAGCACGGGATCCTGGGAGAACCGACTGCGGCCCGAGGGCAGCAACTGGGGGTAGATCCAATGTCATATCGCACTGTTCGCCGGCTGATGGCGGCGAGCTTCGCCGTCCTCCTGGCCAGTGCCGCCGTGGCTGCGCCGGTGGCTGCCGACCACGGCGAGGGGCACAACGGCGAGACCCTCGAGCTGTCCAAGAGCGAGGGCCTGGCCGACGGCGAGGTCGTCACCGTGACCCTGACCAGTTGGCTGCCGGGCAAGACCGCCACCGTCGTGACGTGCTACATCTTCCCGACCGCCGGGCCGGGAGACTGCGAGCTGAGCAACTACGGCCAGCACACCACGACCATCGCCGACGACGGCACCGGCACCGTGGAGTTTCCGGTGGCCGTCATTCCGGGACGTTGCGACCACACCATCCCCTGCTTCGTCGTGGCCGGCGACGGTTTCGCCGGCGCCAACTTCGCCGCCCAGCAGTTCACCTTCGCGGTTCCCGAGGAGCCCGAGCCGGAACCGGAACCCGCACCCGAGCCAGAGCCCGCACCAGAGCCCGAACCCGCGCCCGAACCGGAACCAGAGCCCGAACCCGCACCAGAGCCCGAACCCGAGCCCGAACCCGAGCCCGAACCGGAACCCGCGCCAGAGCCCGAACCGGAGCCCGAGCCCGCACCAGAGCCCGAACCGGAGCCCGAGCCCGAACCGGCCGAAGAGCCGGCAGCCGCGGCAGCCGCTCCGGCCGGCGACGACAGCGGAGGCTCGGCGGCGTCCTGGCTGGTGCCCGTGATCATCGTGGTCGCGGTGCTGGCCGTGGCCGCGGTGGTGCTCCTGCGCCGCCGGTCAGCTACATGATGTGATCGGATTCAGGACAGCGGCGGCCACCGTCGGAGCGGCCGTGCTGCCAGGCGCCGGTGCGGGGCGGGCCGACCTGCTGCTCGGTCGTCTGACGCTGGGGAGCTGACGGGAGCGGGGATGCGATCGCGAGGTTCTGAGGCTGGACGGGCAACCGGGGAGTTCCTGGTGGAGGACATGACCGCGGCCGAACTGGAGCGTGCCCGGCGGGTCGACCGGGTGCTGCCCGCGCTGGCCGAGCGGGCCGCGGAGGCCGACCGGGCCGGTGAGTTCCCCCTCGAGCACGTCGGCACGATCTCCGAGGCCGGCCTGCTGGGACTCACGGTGCCGGTCGAATACGGGGGCCTCGGCGGCGGGCTCCGCGACCTGTCGGCCGCCACCTTCGCCATGGCCACCGCCTGTCCGTCCACCGCTCTGGCGTACTTCTTCCAGTGCAGCGGCTCGTCGCGGGGCCTGCTGCCGCTGGCCGCGGCCGACGCCGGGCTGTTCTCCGACGCCGAGGAGCCGTTGGTGCGCTCCTTCGGCGAGAAGGTGTTGCGGCGCATGGGCGCCGAGGGCCGCTGGGTGGCCAACTTCGCCAGCGAGTCGGTGCGGTCCAAGGACGCGGCGGTAACCATCGCCACCGAGGCGTCCCGAACTGCCGGAGGGTGGCTGATCAACGGGGTCAAGTCGTTCGGCTGCGCCACCGGCGTGGCCGACGACTACCTGGTGACGGCCAAGCTCGAAGGCGGCGACACGGCCGAGTCGCTGGCGGTGTTCCTGATCCCGCGGGACACTCCGGGCGTCAGCGACCGGGCCAAGTGGGACGCCATCGGGATGCGGGCCACCGCCACCCACGGCATCGTGCTGGAGGACGCCTTCGTTCCCGACGAGAATGCGTTGACCGTGCCGGCGACGTTCGTGAAGATGACGCAGGTGAGCCGGGGAAGCTTCGTAGGCAACCAGGTGGCGCTGTCATCGGTCTACATCGGCGCGGCCCGGGCGGTGTACGACTTCGCGATGGGCCATCTCACCGGAACCACCTACCACGGCACCGACGAGCCCATCGCCGGGGGCGACCTGTACCGTCAGCTCATCGGCATGATGCGAGCCCATCTCGACACCGCCTGCATCTGGGCCCGGCGCCAGATCCGGCTGGAGACCGCCGAGCCCGAACTGATCCCGAAGAGCGACGTGGTGGCCAACTGGCGCATCGCCAAGGGAGAGATCGCCGAGAACTGCTTCCAGGTGGCCGTGCATGCGCTCAAGGCGTGCGGCACGTCCAACACCGGGATGTCCGGGGCAGTGTCCCGAGGGTTCCGCGACCTGTCGATGGGACTGATACAGGGCTTCCCGCCCGAGCGGGGCCGCCTCGAGGCCGCCTCCTATCTGGTGTTCGGCGCCGAGGGCGACCAGTTCGGCACGGCGGGAGGCAAGCGGTGAACCGGCTCTCGTCCCGCCCGTGGTTCTTCGGCGGGATGGGCGCCTTCCTGTACCTCACCGGCATGAACGACGAGGTGCTCCACCACATCGGCGCCCGGTGGCTGGACCTGGGGCGATGGGGGCAGACCGCGGCCGTGCTGGCCGCCCTCGCACTGGCTGCCTACTTCATCCAGGGCGCGCTCGCCCGACGCCGCGCCGCCTACCGCTCGGCCGTGCGGGCCGCGGAGGCGACCCGCCGCGAGTCCCAGCATCCCGCGGCCCCGCCGACCGACCCCGCAATGAAAGGGCTCCGATGATCGATCCCGCCCACCGTCGCTGCCAACCATCTCACCCGGCTGCCCCACGGAACGCCGGCCACCGCTGGCCGGCCCGACCGCGCCGGCCGATGCGCCCGCGAACGACGCTCCGATGGACGACGCGCCTGCGGACGACGCGCCGATGGGCGATGCGCCGATGGGCGATGCGGCTGCGGACGACGCGGCTGCGGACGACGCGCCCGCGAACGACGCACCGGTGGGCGATGTACCCGCGGACGATCGGTCTGCTGGTGGCGGCTGCCAGCGTGATCGCCGCCTGCTCCGAGCCGGTCGAGGTGGGCTCGGCCGACCCGTCCGGCGGGACGCAGGCAGAAGCCCCCGACCCGGGCGCGGCCTCCGGCGGAGACCCAGCGGAGGCCCAGGCCGGGGACCGGCCGGCAGAGCCCCAGGCTCCCGGAGAGGCCACCGGCGGCGACCCGGCAGAGGGCCGGGCCCCGGAGGAAGCCTCCGACGACGGGCCGGCCGAGGCGAGCCGGGGTCCGGTGCCGGCGGGGCCCGACACGCCCGGCGTCACCGACGACAAGGTGACGCTCTCCATCATCATCACCGACACCTCGATGGTGGCCCAGGCGTTCGGATGGGAGGTGCCCGACGAGGGCGACCGAGAGGCCCAGGTCGAGGCGCTGGTCGACCACTTCAACGCGGCGGGCGGCTTCGCCGGCCGCCAGATAGAGGCCAAGGTCACCGTGTTCAACGCCATCACCGACGGCCCCGTGGCCGAGGAGGCCCTCTGCAACAAGATCACCCAGGACGACCAGGCCTTCGCGGTGGTGCTGACGGGGCAGTTCCAGGAGAACGCCCGGCCCTGCTACCGCAACGCCAACACGCTGATGTTCGACGCCACGCTGTACCCGGTGGACAACGCCGGCTTCGAGGAGCTGGCCCCCTACTACTGGTCGCCGCTGCTGCCCTCCTATGACGACCTGGTGGGCGGCCTGGCCGACGCGCTCATCGAGGAGGGCTGGTTCGAGGGCGGCACGCTCGGCGTGATCGCCATCGACTCCGGGCTGAGCGAGCGGGTCTACACCCGGCAGTTCCTCCCACGGCTGGAGGCGGCCGGCGTGGAGGTGGCCTCCTACAACACCGTCGACCCCACCGACAGCACGTCGCTGAACAACGACCAACTCCAGGCCGTCATCAACTTCCGCGAGGCGGGGGTGGACAAGGTGGTGGCCATCGGCGGGTCCCGGCTCGTGTCGTTCTTCATCGACATCAGCCGCACCCAGAACTTCGCGCCCGAGTACGCCCTGACCAGCTACGACGCCCCCGACTTCAACGCCTACAACTACCCCCAGATGATGGCCGGGGCCAGCGGCATCAGCGTGCTCCCCGGCTACGACATCGACGACGACCAGCTCGCCTTCCCGGCGTCGGCGGCCGAGCAGGAGTGCGCCGACATCTTCACCGCGGCCGGGCTGGAGTTCACCGTGCGGACCAACATCCGCACCGGGCTGCTGTTCTGCGACGTGTTCCGCCTGCTGCGGGACGCCTCTGCGCACCTCGCCGAGGTGAGCGCGGCGGGGGTCACCGAGGCGGTCTGGCAGCTGGGCGACAGCTTCGAGGCGGCCTCGGTGTACGGAGTGGAGTTCACCGAGGGCAGCTACGCCGGCGGGGACCGGTACCGGCGCTTCAGGTTCGACCCCGGCTGCGAGTGCATGGTGCTGGCCGGCGACCCTGCGGACTTCGACGAGTGAACGGCTGATCCACACCACGATGAGTCGCGGGGCGGAGGCGCGCGAGCGACGGGGAGTTCCGGGCAACCCCCGGCTGCTGGTCGCCGTCGCCGGCCAGGGAGCTGCCCTGGCCTCGGCGCTGCCGGTGCTGCTGTTCCGCCGGGAGGAGATCGCCGAGCGTCTCGGCGTGCTCGGCGCGGTGGTGGGCGAGGCCGCCCTGCTCGGCGCGGCCGCGGTCGTGGCCGCGCTGGTCGTGCCCCGGCTGCGCAGCGTGCTGCCGGCCGGGATCCTGCTGGCCCTGGCCGGGCTGCTGGCTTCGGCCGGGCTCGCCGTGATGGCCCGCACGACGGACATCGCGGTGTTCACCGCGGGCGGGCTCATGCTGGCCGCGGGCGCGGCGCCCGGGTTGGTGCTCCACCGCATCCTGCTGGCCACCGACGCCCGCCAGGCCGACCGGTTCCGCACGCTGTCGTGGTATTGGGCCGCGGTGGCCGCCGGCGCCTGCTGGCCGCTGGTGGCCCGCGTGCTCGCTCCGGTGGCCTACAGCACCGTGCTGTGGGCCTCCGCCGCGCTGGCGCTGGTGAGCGGGGTGCTCATCGCTCGACACGCCCTGGCCCACGACAACGACCTCGAGGTGCAGCCCACCGTTGCTCGGGCCGATGTGCCGTGGGCCCGCCGGTCATACGGCGCCGCTCTGGCGGTGGGCGCGATCGCCGTCGGCGGCGCCGACGCGGCCCAGTCGCTGCTGCTGGGCGAATGGCAGCGCAGCGAGATCCAGAACGCGGCGGTGCTGGCGGCCGGGGCCGGGGCGGCCGCCCTCATCAGCGCCTTCGGTCCCTGGTATCACCGGCTTCACCGGCTCGCCGGCGGCCGCCGGGCCGACGCGGTCGGAACCCAGCTGCTGGTGGCGGGCGCGCTGGTGCTGCTGGGGGCGGTGTCGTTCACCTACATCGGGCTGGTGGCGTGCTGGTTCGTGGCCGGCGGCGCGATCAGCCTGGCCCTGGCCGGGCTGGACGCCGCGGTGTACGCGGGTGTCGCTCCCGAGCTGCGACGGGCGGTGGCCGCCCGCCAAGTGGTGTGGGCCGGTGCGGGCGCGCTGGCCGCGGCCTCGTTCAACGCCTGGATCGCCGGGGGGTGGTCGGACCAGTGGAAGATCGGAGTGCTGGGCCTGCCCCTGGTGGCGGTGGGATGGGCGGTGCGCCGGTTCGCGGCCCCGGCACGCGACGCCGAGACCGTCATGGCCGTGTCCAGGGCCACCACCGTTCCCCGCCGGGTCTACCCCGCCGGGTCCGGGCCGCCGCTGCTGTCGGTGGAGCAGCTGTCGGTGTCCTACGGATCGGTGCAGGTGCTGTTCGGGGTGGACCTCCAGGTGCAGGAGGGCGCGGTCGTCGCGCTGATGGGAACCAACGGCGCCGGCAAGACAACGCTGCTGCGGGCCGTGTCGGGCCTCGAGCCGACCATCGGGGGGCGCGTCGTCTACGCGGGGCTCGACATCACCAAGACGCGGCCCACCTGGAGGGTGGGCATGGGGCTGCACCAGGTCGTCGAGGCGGGCGCGGTGGTCGGCCCTCTGACCGTGGCCGAGAACCTGACGCTGTTCGGCCACGGCCTCGACCGGGCCCAGCGGGCCGACAGCATCGCGGAGGCGTACGTGCTGTTCCCCCGCCTGGCCGAGCGGTCGCGCCAGCGGGCGGCCACCCTGTCGGGCGGCGAGAAGCAGATGCTGGGGCTGGCCAAGGCGGTCGTCACCCCTCCCCGCCTCCTGCTGATCGACGAGTTCTCGCTGGGCTTGGCGCCGACCGTCATCGAGGAGGTGCTGCCGGTGATCCGCCGCATAGCGGAGCGGGGCGCGGCCGTGCTGCTGGTCGAGCAGTCGGTGAACGTCGCCCTGTCGGTGTCGGACCACGCCTACGTGATGGAGAAGGGCGAGATCGGCTACTCCGGCCCCGCCGCGGAGCTGCGGGCTCGGCCCGACCTGCTGCGGGCCGCCTACCTCGAGGGCCTGGCCCACGCCCTGCACATCGACCAGGGAACCGCTTAGGGCCGAGATGGGCGGATTCGACGTCTCCGGTCCCCTGCTGCTGCTGGGCTCTATCTTCGGGATCGGCTACGCGCTGCTGGGCATCGGCCTGGTGCTGGCCTACCGCTCCAGCGGCTTCATCAACTTCGCCCACGGCGCCACCGGCCTGCTGGCCGCGTCGGCGATGTCGGTGGTGGTCGACGACTACGGCGTGCCCTACTGGCTGGGCTTCGCCGGCGCGCTGGCCGCGGCCGGCCTGCTCGCGGCCGGCATAGAGGCCCTGCTGGCCGGCAAGCTGGCCGGTGCCCCCAAGGTGCTGTCGATGGTGGCCACGCTGGGCGCCGGCCAGGCGCTGCTGCTGCTGGCGCTGTCGTTCGCCGGGGGCGGCCTCGGCGGCGGGAGCTTCCCCCAGCCGCCGGGGTTCCCCCAGTTCGAGCTGACCGTCTTCGTGTCGCCGTCGGCGACCGCCCTGCTGTGGCTGTCGCCGGTCGCGGTCGGCGGGCTGTACCTGTTCCTCCAGCGCAGCAAGTACGGTCTGGCCGTGCGGGGCGCGGCCGCCAATCCCGACGCGGCCACCCTGTCCGGTGTCGATCCCCGGCACATGGCCGCGCTGTCGTGGGCTCTGGCCGGGGCTCTGTCGGCCTTCGCGGCCATGCTCATCCTCCCCAACCAGTCGACGGTCACCCCCGACGCCCTCGGCCCCGACTTCATCGTGCGCGGCCTGGCGGTGGCCGCCCTGGCCCGGTTCTCCAACTTCCCGGTGGCCCTCGCCGCCGGCCTGGGGATCGGCATCGTCGAGCAGGTCCTGGCTTCCAATCCCGACTCCACCGGCTGGTTCGAGGCAGCCCTGTTCCTGCTCATCGGAGCGGGTGTGGCCCTGCGGGTGCGCCCGGGCCGGGACCAGACCGAGCCCTGGGCCGGCCTGGCCCCGAGCCGCCGGCTGCCCGACGCCTACCGGGACGTGTGGCTGATCCAGCACCTGGGCTGGGTGCTGGGGGGCGTCGGCGCGGTGGCGGCCGCGCTGGCCTCGGTGTGGATCAGCAACCGGTCCGCCTTCCTGCTGTCCACGGTGATCGCATTCGCCGTCATCGGGATCTCCGTCAGCTTCCTGACCGGCCTCGCCGGGCAGCTCTCGCTGGGGCAGGTGGCCTTCGCGGCCATCGGCGCGGTGGTGGGTGTGCGGGTGGCCACCGAGACCGGCAGCCTGACGCTGGGACTGCTGTGCGGCGGCGCCACCGGCGCGGCCGCGTCGGCCGCGGTGGGGCTGCCGGCGCTGCGGATGCAGGGCCTGCTGCTGGCCGTGGCCACCCTGGCCTTCGCACTGGCCACGTTCAGCTGGCTGCTCCGTCAGGACTGGGCCTTCGGTGCCGGCTTGTCGTCGCGCCCGGTGAGCGTGCTCGGCCTCGAGGTGACCAACTCGCGGGGCTTCTACTACGTGGCCCTGGCGGTGTTCGCGGTGGTGCTGGCCGTCGCGGCGACGCTGCGCCGGTCGTCGTTCGGGCGCACGCTGGTGGCGGTGCGCGACAACGAGGCCGCGTCCCGGGTCCTCCAGATCGCCCCGTGGCGCCGGCTGGTGACCGCCTACGCCTTCGCCGGATTCGTGGCGGGCGCGGGAGGCGTGGTGCTGGCCATGAACAACACCTTCGTCACCCGCAGCATCTTCACCCCCAGCGACAGCATCAACGTGGTCGCCATCGCGGTGATCGGCGGGCTCTCGGAGCTGACCGGCCCGCTGCTGGGCGCCGCCTACCTGATCGGCATCCGCGAGTTCTTCGATCTCGAGCTGTCGGCGCTGGCCGGGCTGAACGCGGCGTGGCTGATCCTGATCCTGGAACAGCCCCGGGGTATGCACGGCCTGCTGGACGGCACCCGGCGCAACCTGATCGACGTGATCGCCCGGCTGCACGGCATAGATCCGGACACCGCCGAGGCCGCGGCCTCCGAAGCGTCACCGCCCGAAGCCGCGGCCCCCGAAGCCGCTACGCCCGAAGCCCCGCGGCCCGAAGGTACGGCCGCCGCGGGCCGCTCCGCCGGAGTTGGTGGACCGGTGCTGGAGGTGCGCGGCCTGGCCAGGCGATTCGGCGACTTGAAGGCGGTGGACGATGTGTCGTTCAGCGTCGAGGCCGGCGAGACGCTGGGTCTGATCGGTCCCAACGGCGCCGGCAAGACGACGGTGTTCGAGTTGATCAGCGGCTATCTGCGCCCTCAGGGGGGCTCGGTGAGGTTCAACGGCGCCGACATCACCGGGCTGTCGCCGGAGGCTCGCAGCCGCCTCGGTCTGGTCCGCTCGTTCCAGAACGCCTCGCTGTTCCCGACCATGACACCCCGCGAGATCGTCTTTCTGGCCTGCCAGTCGGCGGCCAGCCGGGGCTTCGTGCTGGGCGGGTCGCGAGTCGAGCGCGGCATCGAGGACCGCGCCGACGAGGCCCTGGCCGCGTTCGGGCTGCGCGGGGTGGGCGATCAGCCCGTCAGCCTGCTGTCGACCGGCACCCGGCGACTGGTCGAGCTGGCCGCCAACGTGGCGCTCCGCCCCCGGCTGCTGCTTCTGGACGAGCCGTCGGCCGGGATCGCCCAGGCCGAGACCGAGGCGCTGGGCGCGGTTATCAGCCAGATCCGGGACGCCCACCAGATCACGCTGGTGGTGATCGAGCACGACATGCCGCTGCTGTCGTCGATCTGTGACCGCATGATCGCCCTGGAGGTGGGCCGGGTGATCGCCGAGGGCGAGCCCGCCGCGGTCCAGACCGACCCCGCGGTTGTGCGCAGCTATCTCGGCGGCGGCCCGGTCCCGGCCGGCGGCTGAGGCCGACGGTCGACTCTGACCCGGCCGCCGGCTCAAGCCTGGAGCGCGGACCAACGCCCGGTCACCGGCTGAGGCCGATGGTCGACTCCGACCCGGCCGCCGGCTGACGCCCGGTCACGCCGTGTCGAGGTGGCTGAAGAGGTCGCGTGTGCGGAACGGGGCGGCCATGAACCGGGCGAAGGCCTTGCGGCGGGTCAGCCACACCACCCTGGCCCCCGACTTGTCGGCGGCCAGCATGTGGTCGACCAGCCACGGCGTGACGGTGTGGACCTCGTCGGCCAGGACGTTGAAGATCCTCTTGGCCTTCTCGAACTCCTCGGAGGTCACGTCGTAGTCGCCGGTCAGCAGGTCGGTGACCACGATGCCGGGCGACACGGTGCACACCTGAACCGGCGTGCCGGCGGTGTCCTTGAGCAGAGCGCGCTGCAAGTAACGCACCGCCCGCTTGGTGGCGCCGTACGCAGCCATGCCGGGCTGGGTGGCGCCGTCGGATCCGAATCCCTCGGTGTTCCACACTTGTCCATGGCCCTGCCGCAGCATGTTGGCGATGGCGGTCTTGCTGGCCAGCAGCGCCCCGGTGAGGTTGGTGTCGACCAGCGTGGCGAGATCCCGGTCGGGCTGCTCCCACAGCGGCCCGCGCTCGATGCTCATGCCCGCATTGTTGACCCACACGTCGACGCCGCCGAAGGCTTCGGCCGCGCCGTCCCACAGCGCCTGGAGCTGGCCGGACTCGGTGATGTCGCAGGCCGCGCCGCAGACTCTCGACTCTCCGTAGTACCGGCCCAGCTCGGCCACCACCGCCTCGACCTGGGCGGCCGAGCGCCCGCTGATCGCCACCCGGCACCGCCGCTTGAGGAACTCCCGGGCCAGACCGTTGCCGATGCCCCTCGTGCTCCCGGTGACGACGATCCTCTGGCCTCTATTGGTGTCCATGCGCGCTCCTTTGAGCCGTCGATTGTGACCGGTCGATCACCGCCGCCTCGAGCGGCGCATCCACAGTGTCCACGTGCGCTCCCTTGAGCCGTCGATTGTCGCCAGCACGCCGCGCTCAACGCCGTTCCCAGTGCGCGACCAGATCGTGCTCGACCAGCTGTTCCAGGCCCGCGCCGGCCAGCTGCTCGAGGCCGGCAGCCACGAAGGCGGCGATCAGGTCCCCGATCAGCTCCCGGGCGGAGGGGTCGGCTTCGGTTGGATCGGGCTCGAGGAATGCGCGGCCGCTGGTGGTGTCCACCGGATGGCAGACGGCGAAATGGCCGGCGCCGGCCAGCTCGACCAGCCACGAGTCCCCCCGACTCCGGCCGATGGCCTCCTCGAATGTTCGGCGGACGGGGTCGTGGACGCCGCCGCCGTGGCGGTAGCGGTCGCGGCTGGCTGCGATCACCCCGTCGCTCGCGCCACAGAGCAGCATGACCGGCACCTCGGCCGGGACGGGAACGACGGCGGCCTCGCCGTGTCCCAGCGCAGTCGCGGCCATGGTGTGGGCGCCGTAGGCGAAGACGGCCCGCAGGCCCGGCACCCACTTCGGATCGCTGGCGTGCAGCGCGGCGGTGCCCCCCGCCGAATGGCCTCCCATCACCACCCGACCGAAGTCCAGGCGTCCCGAGACCGGGGAGTCGTCGGCATCCGAGACGCGGGCCAGGCGCTCGAGCAGCGGTCCGAGCGCGGTCGCCACCGGCCGGGTGCCGATGGATTCCGGGGCCAGGGCGGCCAGGTCCAGACCGGGGGTGATGCCCCGGCCCGCGGGACCCAGCGATCCGATGGCCGCGTAGGTCACGACGCACACACCGCAGGGCACCAACCGGCGGGCCAGCCAGCGGTAGCCGTCGGGGGCCACGTTGATGCCGGGCATCACGATCACCAGTGGCCACAGCCCGCCCGCCGCCGCGGGAACCTGCCCGCTCAGGCGGGCCTCCTCTAGCCGGAGCCGGTCGCCGGGGTAGTACAGCGTGGCCAGCGCAGGGTCGCCGCCGGCGTCGAAGGAGAAGTGCCAGCCTCGAACGATCATCGGGTCTGCCCGGCCGTCAATGTCAGCCACGGCGGTTCCGCTGAGAGGAACGCGGTTTCACAACTCGATACTACGTTCTACCATTCGGGTCATGAGCAACCAAAAGAACTACGGCGAGCCCTCGCCCCGGCCGTACCAGTGCTTCATGGGCCGCTGGGAGGGGCTGTGCAAGAGCTTCAGCCCCGAAGGCGACTTCCTGGAGTCCAGCGCGGTCCACATGGACGTCTACTGGCTCGACGACCGGACCTGGCATCTCCACGAGCACTTCGAGAACCTCTACGGCGTCGGCGAGACGGTGTACGACACCCCGATCCGGGTCGACGGCAGGCAGTGCTTCGCCGAGAGCGACCAGTTGAGCCTCGAGGGCGCCGAGCTGACCCCCTACAACTACGTGTTCACCATCGACAGCCGGGTGAGCAACACCATCGTCTACAACAACCACTACTTCCTGGATCCCGACACGAGGCGCATCATCACCCACAAGGTGCGCGACGGCAAGACCAACCTGTTCCAGATCCAGGACTTCGCCCGGGTGCAGCGGCCATGATCGTGCAGCCGCCCGCCGGCGGGGCCGCCGACGCCCCCCACTTCGTGATCGCCATGCACCAGCACACCGCCTTCGCGGGCTCGCTGGCGGCCGACTTCGGCAACGACACCTTCGCCGGCCTCGAGCCGGCCGAGCCCATGCAGTACATCGTCGACCACCACGACGCGGGCTGGGCCGGCCTCGACGCCTCCGCCCCCCAGAATCCGGCCACAGGGCTCCCCTACAACCTGACGGCCACGCCGCTGGCCCAGATCGTGGCCACCTCGGCCGCGTCGCCGCAGTTCAACGAGACCCACCATCCCTTCAGCGGCGTCATCTCGTCGATGCACACATACGGGCTGTACTGCGGCCGCTACGGGCTCAGCGACAAGATCTTCCTGGACCTGATCGGAGACGACATGCGCCCCGAGGTGGACGCCATGCTCGAGGCCGAGGAGAGCCGCCAGCACCGGCTCAAGCAGCACTTGGCCTCCGACTGCTCCGGCCTCGCCGACGAGGATGTGATCTTCAACGCCTACAAGCAGCTCCAGTTCTTCGACACGCTGTCGCTGTACTTCCACATGACGCCGCAGGGCGAGCGGGGCGCCGCGGAGTTCCACAACGTGCCGCGGGCGGTCGGCGACGACGTGACCATCTCGGTGACCGAGCGTTCCGGCGCGGTGTACGAGGTCGATCCGTACCCGTTCTCGGCGGACGGGCTGGAGGTGGCCACCGAGGGCCGGTACCTGGCCCCCCAGCCGCCGGACACCGACCTCGCCCCGGTGCTGGCGGCCACGCCGGTGGACACCCAGACGGTTCACCTGATCCGAGCGTGAGCGGAGCCGCCCTCTCTCAGGATGGGGTCGGGGAGCCGGTCCCCGGGGGGCTGTCCCCAGTGCGGGCGTGAGCGGAGGCTCCTTCTCCCAGGGGCTCGGCGAGTGGGTCGGATCGGCCGAGGTCTACGACGGCGCCGGCCGCTTCGCCGGCATGGGCCGCGACACCCGCACGGTGCGGGCCGACGATCGCGCCGGCCGGGTCACGGTGGATGTGAGCTTCGAGGGACCGTTCTCGCTTGCGGGCGCCTACACCATCGCCGACCACGGCAAACACCGCACCTACGAGGGACCCCTCAACCTCGGCCTTGCCGAGGTCCTGGGCGACGGCCTGGTGGCCACCCACAACTACTGGCCGAGCCTGGGCCTCTCCCAGCGGCTCTTCCTGATGGTCCTGCCGGGCGGCAACCACCAACTGTCGCTGGCGCTGCTCAGCCGGGGCGAACAGCTCCGCTGGACGGTCGTCGGCGAGTACCGGCGCCAACTCCGGACCTCCCAGTCCCCCGCGACTCCGGCGCCCCCGCCGCTGGAGAGGGAGCCGATCGACCCGCATGGCGGCTCCCGGACACTCCGCCGCTCAAGATCCCAGCACCCGCCTCCGGGGACGGAGACGAGAGACCCCGCAGCGGCGAGCAGAGACCCGTCATCGGGCCGGGGGCAACTACTGCTCCTTCGGCCCGGCCGATGGTCGGGCCGGCTGCACCGCCTCGACGGAGACCTTGAGCCCTCCGGGACCGTCGACTGCTCCGAGACGTTGACTCCCGCAGCCTCCGGACCGGCCACGGCAGGCGGCGAGGCCATGAAGGTCCGCCTGTGCGGGCTCGGGTTCGCTTCGGACGCGTCCTTCACGCTGGAGTCGGACGGCTCGGCGGCGTGGACCGGCACCGGCGACAACGCCGGCAGCGCCGCCCTCTCCGGCGACGTGGCCGGCAGCGCGGCTCTCAGCGGGGGCCGGGGCCTGAGCGGGCACTTCCACCACGACACCGCCGGATGCCGGGTGTGGCGCCGAGAGGTCGCTTCGCTGGACGGCTCGACCAAGGCCGTCCTGCACATCTGGTACCGGGGCGAACAGCGGCTGGGAGCGGTGTACGGCACGATGGGCTTCGACCCGGCATGACCTCACCAAGACGGAGCCTCAAACCCGATACCGCGACGAGCAGCGACTGGAGCCGGTGTACGGCACCCTGGCCTTCGACCCGGCATGACCGTCGCTGACGGCTCGCCCGGCGGCGACCGGTTCGACGGCGCCTGGCTGGTGACCGAGCACGTCTATGACCCCGACGGCGCCTACCGGGGCCCGGTGATCCAGCGCCGCCGCGTCGAGCCGGCGGGCGAGGGCCGGTTCCGGGTCGTCCAGCATTGCGAGCCGTCGCCGGAGCTCGACGGCCACCCCATGGCCGACTTCGCCGGTGACTGGGGCTTCGACATGGAAATCGACGGTGCCCAGCGCCGCTACCTCGGCCCCGATGTGGTGGGAGCCGGCACCGAGTGGAGCCCCGGGGCCATGACCGGCCGGGGCGCATGGCCCCGGTTCGGCTACGAGTTCGAGTCCTACAGCGTGCTGGTCGCCCCCGACCGCCAGCTCACCGGCGGGTTCTTCTCGCTCGCAGGCCGCTCGGTAGCCGACATCGTCGGGGTGGCCGTCCCGGAGTCGGCCGGGGTCGAGCCCCGCCTCGATCTGTCGGCGCCGGTTCCCGAGGTGGAGGGCAGCTGGCCCCGGCGCCGCAGTGTCGGGCCTCTGCTGGTGGCCGCCGATCAGCCGTCTGCGCTGCACCGCCGTCGACTGCTGGCCATGCGCGACCCGATAGGCGCCTCGGGGTTCTCGCTCATCGAGGACGCCGACGCAGCAGGTCGCTCGGTGTCGGTCGCGGTGGGCTGACCGGCCGGATCCGCACCCCCGTAGGAGCAGCCGCCGGAGCGTGACATCGCCCGTCTCGGGGAATTGGCAGCGTTCTGCACGCCATGCGGACATAGTGCTGCCAGTTCAAGGGCCGATGCCCGCCAGGACGCTCTCAGGCGTCGGGCGACCAGGTGAGGGCGCCGAACACGATGTCGGTCATGCGGTCGCCGCTGTACAGCTTCCAGGCCGCCGCCAGGGTGTGGTCGCGGTCGATGATGAACTCCCGGCCCTTGACCTTGAAGGCCTCGCTGGCGTGGTGCTGGCTGGTGTACAGGGCCCGGCCGTAGGCCAGGGCGTTGCCCCACAGGTCGGGGCCGTCGTAGGTGTGGCGGTTGCCGTTGGACCGGGTGCGCACATAGGTGAACGACCGGTCGATCGCGCCGGACATCTCCCACTGCTGGGTGGCCCGCACCAGGTCGATGGGATCGTGGCGGATGCGGACATCGACGCTGCCCCGATGCTGCTGGTCGGCCCCGAACACCTCGCAGGGGCCGGCCCACTGGCCGCCTCTGCGGTCGGGCAGGGTGTGGGGCCAGGCGGCCATCTCCTGCTCGGCCTCCAGGTGGGCGTCGATGCGGTTCTTGGTCTCGGGGTTGGTGTCGTAGTCGTGGGCGTTGAGGTACACGCCGTTGAACACCGAGAAGATGGTGGGACCCTCGTACAGCAGCGACGAGTACACCTGGGTCGTCCCGTCGGCCAGGATCTGGTTCATGGTGTTGAGGTCGGCCCGCCAGCCCGGCGCGTAGTAGTGCGAGTCCACCAGCGAGCCGTAGGGGTGGCCGGCGCCGTAGAAGTCGGGGCCCTGGTAGATCCGGTTGTCGCCCTGGTCGTCCACCCCGAACTCGAAGTCCTTGATCTCGAAACGGTTGCGCAGCGGGCCGGTGTTCATGAAGTTGCACTGCATCCAGTAGGTGACCTTGCCGTCGGCGAAGACGCTGGCCCGGCTGACCTTGTTGAACCCGGTGTGGCATCCGTCGGCGTCGAACACCGACGGCAGGCCGTACCACTCCCCGGTGATGCGCTGCTGCCATTCTGAGGCTCGGGTGTCGGTCATGTCTGCTGCCTCGGAGGCTCGGGTGTCGGTCATGTCTGCTGCCTCTCGGAGGCCTGGGACTCGGTCATGTCGGCTGCCATTCTGAGGCTCGGGTGTCGGTCATGGTGTTCTCCCTCACGGAACCGGCGACGGCGCGGCGGCTAGCGGGCTGCGGTCTTGAGGCTGTGGCGGATCCCGGCGCTCGCGTCCGGGCCGAGCAGTCGGTCCACCTGGGCCCACACCGGGTCTACATCGGGATTGAACAGGGCATCGCGGTGGCCAGCGTCCCGCTCGGCGAGCTGCTCGGCGGTGACGCCGACGAGCACGCCGTCGGGCAGGCCGTTCACCACCAGTTCGAGCCAGTGGTCGCGGTAGGCGGCGACAGTGCCGAACACTGCCCGGAAGCCGTCCTCGTCGGCCCGGTGGGCCAGCATCCACGCCGACATGAGCTGCCACTGCCGCCGCGACAGGTGCGCGGGCGTCAATCCCTCGATCTGCTCGGCCTGGGCGTGAGCCTCATCGAGGGGTGCGTAGCAGTGGTCTATGTAGGCGAGGTTGGCCCCGGGGTCGACTCTGGGGATCAGGTCCAGGTGGAAGGCGTAGTGGGGCCCGGCCAGCACCGAGTCGACCGTGAAGTGGGGCACCGCGCTCTCCGGCGGTGTGAACGCGAAGCACATGTGGCTGTCGAGCCCGAAGGCCTCGACGGTCATGGCCACATACACCAGGGCGGCCACCCCGTCGCGGGCCAGCACCCGGTGCACGCCGACCGGCGATCCGTCGATGGCCGAGGTCAGCGGCGCGGACTCGGTCTCCTCGAGCTCCAGCCGGGCGGTGATGGCCTCCACCGTGCCCAGGCACAACTCAGCCGACAGGCTCACTCTTCGGCTCCCACGGCAGCGTGCCCGGCGCTCGCGCCCCGGCCCCGCGTCGAAATTGATGGCGATAGTGGGCCTCTAGGGGCGGAATCGTCATCAATTTCGGCGGGGGCGACACAGCACCCGCGGCTAGGGCTCATGCGTCGGCCCCGGCGGCGTCCGCGCCGACTGTGGGGAACACCCAGGCGCCGGCCATTTCGGGCTCGGCGGCCCGGGCCGGCGACGGGATCACCGACGCGGCCCGCCTGGACTCCTCGTCGGTGGGGACGGCCAGTCCCAAGCCCTTGTCGAGCTGCTCCTGCCGCCAGCGCCGGTACGCCAGCTGGATGGAATCGGACTTGACGTGGAGCTCGGCCGACAGGTCGAAGGGCAGCAGCTCGGGCCGCTGACCCTCCACGGTCGGCTGGTCCTCCCGGAAGATCTTGAGGGTGCGCTTGTGGGAGTCCTTGTCGGCCCAGCCGCCGGTGAAGAACGAGCGCATCATGCAGAACTTCGACACGGTGGTGTGCTCGTCGAGGGGCACCGCCGCGGTGAACAGGCGCATGTCCCCCATCGGCAGGCGCACGATCAGCAGCGACATGTTGGGCGGATAGAAGCCGGTGGAGGTGCGCACCGGCGGGCGCTCCTTCCTGGCGATGAGCCGCCATATCCCCGACGGCAGCGGCGGCTTGAGGTCGACGCTGGCGCTCACCGACACCAAATGGCCGTTGTCGCGCGTCTCCTCGAGGTCGAAGTCCTGGATCTCCGGCTCGTCGCGGTTGCCGAACGACCCGGCGTGCACGAACGGCGTGTGGGCGATGTCGATGGCGTTCTCCAGCACCCGGTCGTAGTTGGCCTGCCAGGTGAACTCGCCCTGCACGGCCCGGAACCCCTCGGCCCGGGCCTCGGTGTGCGTCTCCATGCCGTACAGCTCAGGCAGCGGCGGGCGTTGCCCGGCGGGCAGGTCGCCCAGGAACACCCAAACGAAGCCGTAGCGCTCCACGCAGGGGTAGGTGTCGATGCGGGCCTTCTTGGGGATGGGCAGGCCGGAGCGGTTGGCCGGGATCTCCACGCACGCCCCGCCGGTGTCGTAGCGCCAGCCGTGGTACGGGCACCGCACGCAGTCGCCGGCCACCTCGCCGCCCGCCAGCGACCCGCCCCGGTGCACGCACAGGTCGGACTGGGCATTGACGGTGCCGTTGCGGCTGCGCCACAGCACCAGGTCGTGGCCGTGGACCTTCGCCTGCAGGGGCCGGTCGCCGACCTGCCGGCCGAACTCGACAGCATACCAGTAATTCTTGATGAGCATGGGGAGCCTCCCTTTGTGCTCTCAGCTCGGTCGGGGCAGCACCCGGTCGCCGCCCCACAGGGCCCGCACCAGGCGGTCGCACATCTCGGGGCCGAAGAACCGCACCCCCATCACGTTGGCCGGGTCCCGCTCGGCGATGGTGCGCCGCCGCGCCAGGTCGTCGGCGGCCAGGCGCTCGCGGCGCTCACGGGGCACGGGCTCGGCCTCGTCCACCCAGTGGAGCCACCGGTCCACCCGCCGGTGGGCCAGCTCGCGCACCTGCTCGAGCCGGGCCTCGTCGTGGGTGGTCCCCGGAGTGGTGAAGCACACCGCGGTCTCGCTGAGGGACTGGCGGATGTAGAGCGCCCGTGAGGTGAACGTCGACAGCCCCGGGTCCGCCCGCAGCTCCAGGAACTCCTCGTTGAAGGGCTCCCAGTACTTGTCGAGCGCGCCGGTGTCGAGCATGAGGTCCGAGCGGGGGTTGAAGTCGATGTAGAACCACAGGTCGGGCAGGGTGCCCCAGGCGATCCCGAGATGGGGCACGTCGATGTGGGGGCCGAGCCAGGCGGTGACGTGCATGTTGGTGAACCCCAGCGGCGGGTTGCCGATCCACGAGTGCACCAGCCAGTCGATCTCCGGGCCGGCGTAGGCCGCCAGCCGCCCCGAGGGGTGCTCGGCCTCGCCCCGGTACGACTCCAGGTCGTCGGTGCTGGGGTCGCGGGCCAGCTCGAAGCGGGACTGGAGCTTGGACATGATCTCGCCGGTGATCGACCACAGCCGGTCGAACGTGGCGGTGGCGTCGGTCGGGCCCCTCTCGTCGAAGATGTCCTGGACACCCTTCAATGTCTCGCTCATGGATTCTCCGGCGACCTTGGCGGCTAGTGTTCCGTAGACAGGAACAGCGTTTCGTTCTACCGACAGTATGGGCGAGGCCCACCAGCGTCAACCTCCCGAAGCCGGCCGCAAGGAGCCGATGCCGCCATGACCCGCACCTTTCTGTACGTTCCCGGCGACACCCCCGAGCGTTTCGACAAGGCCCTGGCCTCGGGGGCCGACGCGGTCATCTGCGATCTGGAGGACGCGGTGGCCGAGGCGGCCAAGCCCGCCGCCCGGGAGGCGGTGGCGGCCTGGTTGCGGGCCAACTCCGGCGCCCCGGCGTGGGTGCGGGTCAACAACCGTCCCGACCTCCTCGACCGCGACGCCGCAATGGTCCGGTCGCTGGTCGACGACGGCATCTGCCTGGCCGGGGTGGTCGTGCCCAAGGCCGATCCGGCCGCCTGCGCGGCCGGCTTCGGCGGCTGCGCCGTCATGGCCCTCATCGAGTCGGCGGTGGGCGTGGCCGAGATATACGAGATCGCCGCGGTTCCCGGCGTCGTGCGCCTCAGCCTCGGCGAGGCCGACCTGGCCGCCGACATGGGCATGCAGCCCTCCGCCGACGCGCTGGAGATGTGGCCGATCCGCACCCGGGTGGTGGTGGCGTCGGTGGGTCGAGGCCTGGACGCGCCGAGCGGGCCGGTGCACCTGGACCTCAACGACGACGAGGGGCTGGTCGCCACCAGCGAGTCGCTGCGCCGTCACGGCTTCGGCGGGCGGTCCGTGATCCACCCCAAGCAGGTGGCCGCGGTGAACGCGGCCTTCACGCCGTCGGAGGACGAGATCACCCAGGCCGAGGCCGTCGTGGCCGCCTTCGAGGCTGCCGCGGCCAAGGGTCGGGAGGTCGCGGTTCTCGACGGCCGATTCATCGACGCTCCCGTGCTGCGCCAGGCCCGGTCAGTGCTGGCCCGGGTGCTCGAGCGCTAGACCGGAGCGCCTGGCTGGGCCAGCACGGCGGCCGCGGCCAGGGACCGGCCCCCGACCAGGTCGGTGTCCTTGGAGACTTCCCGGTTGATGGCCCGGCCGGGATGCAGGGTCCCGACCAGCAAGCCGTCGCCGGGGGCGGCTCGCAGGCACGCCGGGGCGTTGATGGTCCCGTCGAAGGGTTGCGTGCGGCCGGGGTTCCACAGCGAGTCGGCCGGGGGGTCGAGCAGCATCGTGGCCGCCAGCGGCCCCGGCGGTGCGCACGCGGCCAGACTGACCCTGTTCTCGGCGGCCCGCTCCAGCAGGGCCAGGTCGCATTCCCAGCGGTGCTCGGGCTGCCAGCACACCGCCACCAGGCGGGCGCCGGCCACCGCGGCCAGCCGGATGGTCTCGGGGTGGCGGTGGTCGTCGCCCACGATCACGGCCATGTCGCCGAACGGCGTGCGGTGGAGGCTGATCCGGTCCCCCAGCCGGGTCACGTCCGGGTGGCGGTCACAACGGTGGATCTGGGCCTGCTCGTGGACCAGCCCGCCGGAGGTCCACACCTGGCCCACATGGCCGCCGTCGCGCTCGGCGGTAGTGACCACCAGCACCCCGGCGGGGATGCCGGGCACGGGAGTCAACTCGGGCAGCACCACCAGCAGAGCGCCTGCGTCGAAGGCCTCCCCGATCAGCTCCGAGGCCCGCAGGGCCTCGCCAGCGGGCCGTACAACCGGGTCCGGCATGGCCTCCCCGATCAGCTCCGAGGCCTGTAGGGCCTCTGAGATCAGCTCCGGGTGCTGGTGTGCTCCGGGCACGCAGGCGACCGTCACGCTGGACATCGCCGCCGGCGCCGGGGCAGCCGTGCCGGGCCTCGCCAGCGGGCCGTACACCCGGGGCCTGCGGCCGCCCAGCCGCTCCGGTCGGCTGCGCGACAGGTCGATGTCGGCCACAATCACCGCCTCTCCAGCCGACGGGGCCTTGGCCAGCACCGTGCCGTCGGGGTCGACGATCTGGCTCTCCCCCGCGCCCGCCAGGGCCTCGGCGGGAACCCCCAGCGCCGTGCTGAAGTCGGCGATCCGGTCGGCGGGCAGCAGCGAGCCGACCTTGTTGGCCGCCGCCACGAACACGCCGTTCTCCGCGGCCCGCACCGGAACGTGCAGGCTCGCCTCGTCGCGGGCGAAGGAGTTGAGGCTGTTGCACAGCAGCCGGGCGCCGCTCACCGCCAGGGCGCGGGGCGTCTCGAAGGTCACGCCGTCCATGCACGCGTAGAGCCCGACCGGCCCGAACACGGTGCCGGCCACCGTGCTGGGGCTCTGCCCCGCGCTCAGACGGGCCCGCTCGTTGCCCATGAGCATCTGCTTGTCGGCGGTCGCGATGATCTCACCGTCGGGGCCGACCAGCACGCTGGTGACCGTCACCCGGCCGCCGGCCCGGGGCACGGTCACCGCCAGGGCCGCGTAGATGCCGTGGTGGGCGGCCCGCCGGGCCAGCGCGCCCAGCCAGTCGCCGTCCAGCGGCACGGCCACCGCCCGGCAGTGGTCGGCGCTGTCGTACACCGACAGGTGGTTGCAGAACTCGGGCAGCACGACCAGCTGAGCGCCTTCGGCCGCGGCCGCGTCGAGCATCCGCACGCACACGGCCAGATTGGCGTCGACGTCGGTGCCGACCGCGAACTGCGCGGCGGCCACCCGCAGGCGGTGCAGCGCGCGCTCGCTCTCAGGCAACGGGCTGGGCGCCGAGCTTGGCCGAGAGCGCCCGGGTGGTCTCCATCACGCCGGCGGAGGCGGGACCGATCTTGTTGCGGAAGCGGTAGATCGGCCCGCACACGCTGATGACCGCCACCGGCTCGCCGTTGTGGTCGAGGATCGGGGCGGCCACGGAGCCGGCGTCGTCCTGCCGCTCGCCGAACGACAGCGCGAAGCCCTGGGTGCGGATGCCCTCCAGTTCGGATCTGAGCTCGCCGACCGACACGACGGTGGCGTCGGTCAGGGCGTCCAGCGGGTTGTCGGCCAGGTAGCGGTCGATCTCGGCGCCGGTGAGCCAGGCCAGGAACGCCTTGGACGACGCGCCGGCGTGCAGCGGGAACGACCCTCCGATGGGCACCGTCATCTTCACCTCGCGCGGCGGGGTGATCTGGTCGACGTACACCCGGCGGTCGCCGTAGCGAACCGACAGGGTGGCGGTCTCGTCGGTCTCGGCGCTGAGCCGCCGCATCTCGTCGATGGCCAGCGTCCGCACGTCGAGCTGGTCGCGGTAGGCGGCGGCCAGCTCCATCACTGCGGGCCCGAGCCCGTACCGGCGGCTGCGAGGGTCGGCGACCAGCAGGCTGCGCTCGCACAGCGAGGCCAGGATCCGGTGCACCACCGCCTTGGACACGCCGAGCTCCCGCGAGATCTCGGTGACTCCCAGCGTGCCCGACGCCCGCGAGAACAGGAACAGCACCTCCAGCGCCCTGTCGATGGCGGCCACGCTGCGGCCGGAGCCCGAGGCTTGGCCCGATCCGGCTGACGGTTCGCTCATGGGAGTGTCCATATCACTCGACTGGTTGCCATCAAGGGTGTCGATGAGGAACACTAGCCCCGTGTTCCTTTGGGAGAAACAGCGTTCCGCATGAGCGGGCCCCTGTCGGACCTGCGGGTCATCGATGCGTCCACCGTGCTGGCCGGGCCGCTGATCGGCCAGATCATGGCCGACTTCGGGGCCGACGTGCTCAAGGTCGAGCACCCCGAGCGGGGCGACAGCCTGCGCAACCACGGCCCCCACCGCGACGGCCACGGGCTGTGGTTCAAGATGGTGGGCCGCAACAAGCGCTGCGTGGGCCTGGACCTGAGCCATCCCGACGGCGCCGAGATCTTCCTTCAACTGGTGGGCAGCGCCGACGTGGTGATCGAGAACTTCCGGCCGGGCACGCTCGAGCGCTGGGGGCTGGGCTGGGAGGTCCTCTCCGAGCGGCGCCCCGGCCTGGTGCTGTGCCGGGTCACCGGCTTCGGCCAGGCCGGCCCCTATGCCCGGCGGCCGGCGTTCGGGACGCTGATCGAGGCGATGAGCGGCTTCGCCCACATGACCGGCACCGCCGACGGGCCCCCCACCCTGCCCCCGTTCGGCCTGGCCGACAGTGTCGCGGGCATCAGCGGGGTGGCCGCGGTGATGATGGCCCTGTACCACCGCCGCGCCACCGGCGAGGGCCAGGTGGTCGACCTGGCCATCCTGGAGCCGCTGGCCATGGCCCTCGGCCCCCACATCGTGGAGTGGGACCAGACCGGCCGCATTCCGACCCGCTCGGGCAACCGCTCGACCAACAACGCCCCCCGCAACACTTACCGCACCGCCGACGGCCGGTGGGTGGCCGTGTCCAGCAGCGCCGACGCGGTGGCCCGCCGCACGATGGAGCTGGTCGGCCGCGGCGACCTGGCCCGCCGGCCGTGGTTCTCGTCGGGCGCGGGCCGGGCCGCCCACGCCGATGAGATAGACGAGGCGGTGGCGTCGTGGATCGGCTCCCGCTCGCTGGCCGAGGCGGTCGAGGCCTTCACCGAGGCCGAGGTGGCGCTGGCACCGGTGTACGACGCCGCCCAGTACGTGAACGATCCCCAGGTGCAGGCCCGCGGTGCGGTCGCCGCGGTCGAGGACCCCGATCTGGGAACGATCCGGATGCAGAACATGCTCTTCGGCCTGTCGGCCACGCCAGGGGCGGTCCGCCACACCGGACGGGCACTGGGCGCCGACACCGACGAAGTGCTGGCCGAGGCCGGCGTGAGCGCCGAGCGCGTCGGTTCCCTGCGCGCCGCCGGAGTGGTGGCGTGAGCCCCGAGCCGACCACCAGGGCCGCCCGCTTGATCGAGCAGGTCGCGCGGGCCGCCGTGTACGACCTGGGCCGCCCAATGAGCAACGGGATGGCCCAGTCCCCCAACCATCCGCCGTTCCGCCACTGCCTGGACCGCCGCCACGGCGACCGGGTCAGAGCCGACGGAGGCTCGGCCGCGGCCGACCTGGTCACCACCGGCTGCCACGTCGGCACCCATGTCGACGCACTGGCCCACGTGAGCCACCAGGGCCTGCTGTTCGGCGGCGCCGACGCCGGCGAGGCCCAGTCAACAGGCCGCTTCGAGGCTCTGGGCATCGACGAGCTGGCCCCCTTCGCGGGCCGGGGCGTGCTGCTGGACATTCCCGCGGTGCTGGGTGTGGACTGCTGCGACGGCGGCCACGAGATCACCGTGGCCGAGTTGGAGGAGGCGGCCGAGCGCCAGGGCACCCCGGTGCGGCCCGGCGACGCCGTGCTGGTGCGCAGCGGATGGGGGGTCCACTTCCATGACGTCGAGCGCTACCAGGGCCTCAGCTCCGGCGTTCCCGGCGTGGGCGAGACCGGCGCACGCTGGCTGGCCGACCGGGGGGCGGTCCTGGTCGGCGCCGACACCCTGGCGTTCGAGTGCCTGGCCGCCGGGACGGGCCATGCACTCCTGCCCGCGCACCGGGTGCTGCTGGTGGAACGGGGCGTGAACATCATCGAGGCAATGGACCTCGAGGCCCTGGCCGCAGACGGGGTGCACGAGTTCGCCTTCGTGCTGGCCCATCTCAACATCGTGGGCGCCACCGGGTCGCCGGCCCGACCCCTGGCTCTGGCATGAGCGCGGGCGCGGCCGCGGCGCCGATCCTGGTCCGGCTGGCCCAGCTGGCCGGCGGCCCGGTGCCGGCGGAGATCCGGGCCGGCATCCCGGCGCGCATCGTCGACATCGTGGGGATCGCGGTGCGGGCCTGCCCGCTGGACACCTCCCGGGCCGCGACCGGGTTCGCCCTGGCGCAGGAGTCCGGCGCCCAAGCGACCGCCATCGGTGCCGGCTCCGGGATGGCGGCCGCGGAGGCCGCGTTCGTAAACGGCGTGCTGGCGCACTCCCTCGACTACGACGACACCCACCTCCCGTCGATCCTGCATCCGAGCGCCTCGGTGGTTCCGGCCTCGCTGGCGGTGGCCGAGTGGCGGACCGCGCCCGGCGCGGCCCTCGTCGACGCGGTGGCCGTCGGCCTGGAGGTGGCGGTGCGGCTGGGCATGGGTGG
>Ga0209021_1000476_pt1 | contig 49381 bp, 46 predicted proteins | sample PinacodermFT_FD_187299 | JGI IMG/M metagenome (GOLD analysis project Ga0209021, IMG submission 187299) | Host-associated microbial community of the marine sponge Aplysina aerophoba from Gulf of Piran - sponge pinacoderm, lysed by freeze-thaw... | ecosystem: Host-associated > Porifera > Sponge >... | reverse complement strand
TTCAACCAGCCCAAGCCAATCCCGGCGGCGGCATAACCAGAGCGGAGAGCCACTTATCAACAGCCTGCAACCTGTTCAAGGAAACCGAGCCACCTCTAACTTTGCAGAAAGATATTCAAGAGACGATATCGCTTCAGTCCTATATTCGAACGGCCATCCATAGTCGATTTTTACATAAGGCAAAACCAAAACTTATATGGATTTACGTAACGAACAATACTATATGGTCTGTCCCGGATATTGAGCGCGCGGAAGACGGCAAAATTGAGGTTATAACGGAAAACGAACTTCAGTACTTTGAGACCTTTGTGAAGCACATGGGACCTGCTGCAAAGTACCAAATACTCGGTGAGTTCCTGAAGGGTCAGAAAGTTCCGGGTCTAGCGAACGTGAGGTTGCCCGCTATCCGAGGAGAAATAGGCGGTGAAAAATTTTACAGCTTCGTCTCGACACCACGTAATTTGCTGAAGATTGCGTTTATTAATCACCAAGCACTTAATCACCCCGATGGGCGCCCAGCCTATCAGAGAATGATCTCGGCGTCGCGTATCAAGGAGATCGGTGAATTCATTATGAAGGGTGGGTTTTTCCCGACTAATATTCTGGTGAATTTCTCAGACGCACCCAGATTTGACCTCATCTCCAATCGGGAAAATACCGATTCGAGAATTAAGTTCGGCTGGCTCACGCTGCCTTCGAAGTATCGGTCCGCGTGGATTATTGATGGTCAGCATAGATTATACGGATTCTCTCGCCTAACAGATGCATATCTCGACCAAAGTCTTTTTGTCCTGGCGTTCGAGAACATGAACGTGCAGAAGGAAGCCGACTTATTCGTCACGATCAACCACAAGCAAAAAAACGTGCCCAAAAGTCTACTAGTCAGCTTGCTTGCCGATATTCGGATGGGTAGTGGCGATCCTTCAACGGCATTATTAGCGCGAGCGTCAGGTGTCGTGCGGAAGCTAAACATAGAAAAATCGAGCCCATTGGTTCGACGTTTTGCCACGCCGGGCGTGCCGCCTGAACCATCGCAAAACCTAACAATTTCCGAAACAGTGAACGGCTTGAGACGATCCGGCCTTATCGGCAAGCTTTCGGGCAAGACGCTAGCACCTGGACCGCTAATGGCCGCGACCGATGAAGAGACAGTGGACCGTGCGGCTAGTGTGCTGGGGGCTTACTTCGAAAAAGTCCGTGAAGCCAATCCAAAACGTTGGGAAGGTGGACGTGGTGACTTTATTGCTACAAACCCCGGTATACGCGCACATTTGTCGATAATCGGGGAAGTCGTTTCCTATCTATCGTACAGACAATCGCTTGATTTCGAGTTAATGACGCCAGATAAGTTTTCAAGTCATATATCTGCATTTTGCCAGCCTCTATTCGATTTCATCAGGACGGCCCCGGACGATGTGATCAAGGCGAAGTTTTCCCGTCGCTTCGGGGAAGGCGGGGTGAAAGAATACACGTACTATCTGATGGAGATCCTAACTCAGGAGCACCACGATTTCGGTACCGAAGAGTTCCAAACATGGGCGCAACAGAGAGATTCGGAGAAGATCGACGACGTGAATCAGTTTCTAATGAAACTCGCCGAACGCTTGACGAATTTTGTGATCGACACGCTGAAGCAGGTGCATGGTATCCATCGACTACCAAGCGACGAACCCGCTTTTTGGGAGATTGGTGTTGAGAGCGATAGCATCCGCAAGAAAGCCTTTGAAAAACAACAAAAGGATAGGAGCCGACGTAAACCAAAGGAGGCGTATCTCGACATAGTAGACCTTCCGGAAATCGTAAAGCAGAAAAATAATTGGCATCATTTCGAGCATGTTTTCAAAAATCCGAGACCAAATGAACGGTCCGGGCAAAAATACTACATGGGCTGGGTGAACACTTTTAACGACCTACGGAACATTGCGGCGCACAAAAATCAGCTCAAGACCTATTCCGATGAGGATCTGGAGTTTGTCGATTGGTTGCGCACAGAAGTATCTCCGAAAGTTCCAGAATGACTCAGCCACCCCTGAAACCTTTTCTCAGATGGGCCGGCGGAAAGCGGTGGCTATTTGAGAGCGGTCAGCTTTCCTTGCCAAATTTCAAGGGTCGATACATCGAACCTTTTCTGGGTGGTGGTGCAGTTTTTTTCGAAGTCCAACCGACAAATGCATTACTCAGCGATGCCAATGGGCGGCTGATTGAGCTCTACACCGTGGTTCGCGACGAATGGGAGAAGTTTGAGCGACTCCTCAGGCGTCACGCGGCCATGCATTCGAAAGCCTATTACTATGAAATACGGTTAAAGCGTTTCCGCAGTCCGGTGAAGCGCGCCGCGCAATTGATGTACCTCAATCGCGTCTGCTGGAACGGCCTATATCGAGAGAACAAGGAAGGCCAGTTCAACGTCCCGATCGGCACCAAACAAAAGGTAATTTTCCCTGATGATGATTTTGAGGCATGGTCAAAGGCCTTGGAGGGTACAACGCTCGTGCAACAGGATTTTGAGATTGCCATTGATACTGCGAGGCGCGGTGATTTTCTGTTCATCGATCCTCCCTACACGGTGCGGCACAACATGAACGGTTTCGTTAGGTATAACCAGGATATCTTCGCCTGGGGTGACCAGATTAGGCTTCGCGATGCCTTGGGTCGTGCCGTCAATCGTGGTGCGAGATTTGCCATGACAAACGCGGATCATAAGAGTGTGCGAGGGCTGTACATTGGCTTCGGTCAGCATACTCAGCTATCCAGATCCAGCGTCATAGCCGGCAATTCATTTTATCGTTCACTGTCTACTGAATTGTTGATTACAAAATAGGAAGAGTAATGTGTCCTCTATCCGGCATTTCTTGAATCGGGTTGGTGGCATCCCCGTGAAGAAACGCATACCAAGTGCGTGACTTAATGTGGACGCCGGATGGTATCATTGTCCCAAACTTCCCTGTGGCTCTAAACGTGGCGACACGAGCTATGCTTGGATCGCCACCAGTGTCGACGGGGCCAAGATGGGGTAATACACTCTCTGCCAGAAGTGCTTTAAAGTACGGCGATAAATAACAGCCCTTATAAATTTCCCGCCTCCTATCTCTCGTCAGAGACCCCTTTCCTATCTTGCCGATTCGCGTAGAGTAAGAGTAAGAAGAGCGGTGTGGCTTGCAGCGTTAATATACAATCCCCTTTATAAGAAAGGGCAAAGGGGAGGGAGAGACTGGGGTTCCTTCTCGGGCTTGCGATGAGTGGGGATCAGGCTTGGAGATCATCCTCTTCTTCGATGAGATCTTCGCTCTCCGGCATGCCATAAGCCACAAATTTCGCATAGGACAGAAAGATGCTGCTACTATCCCTCATGGCCTTTGTTCCGGCGGTCATGCGTTCGAGCTTGGTGGCATCCGCCCCCTCCGTGGATTGGAGAGAAATCAGATAGTGATCAAGGACCTCATTATAGCGTTGCATGGAACGTTCAACTTCCAAGTAGGCCTGCATTAACGGATCAGTCATGAGCGCACCTCCCAAACGTAGCGGCTCACCATACACAAGGCTCCTCCCGTGGTCAATATCCGTAGGGTTCACCACTCTTCAATGACATTTGTCGGGGACAGGCTTTGGTACGCAGGTTAACGGACAAGGGTTTTCCTCCCCTTTGTAAGGGGAGGGTAGGTGGGGTAGAGCCCGCTGAGCAACGGGAAGTTGCCGTTCTGTCCAAAGACTCTACCTCCCCTCGCCCCTCCTTACCCTTCGACTTCGCTCAGGGCAGGCAAAGGAGGGGAATCGGTCGGCCATGAACTGGGAACTCCACGGATGGACCTTACTCTTGACCACACCCATGATGGTGGGGATGTGGTTGGGATACCGATGGGTGCATCGGAATGCGTCGTTGGCGGATTTGGGGTTTTGTGCGGGCTTCGGGCTGGTGGCCATCGGCTTTGGTCTGATGACCACGGGTGACGTGAGTCATCGCCTGGTGGTGGCCGTCCTGGCAACGGTCTACGCGGTTCGCCTCGCGGTGCATATTGCCACCAATCGAATCCGTGGGGTTGTCGAAGATCAACGATACCGGTCGCTTCGTGAGAAATGGGGCAATCGGGCCGAGTTCTATTTCTTTGTGTATTTCGTCGGACAGGCCGTCGCCGTCGCCGTCTTCTCGGTTCCCTTGTTGGTTTTGATGTCCAATCCCGACCCGGCGTGGCAGGTATGGGAAGTCTTGGGGGTCATCGTCTGGGCCTTGGGGGTAGGAGGAGAAGCCGTGGCCGATGCGCAGTTGAAACGATTTCGGCAAGACCCCGGTAATAGAGGCAAAACCTGTCGGCGGGGACTGTGGAGATATTCCCGGCACCCCAATTACTTTTGTGAAGGCGTGCACTGGTGCACGTACGTGGTGATGAGTATCGGATTGCCTGACTGGTGGCTGACGCTCGTGGGGCCGGTCGTCATGATCGGAGCCTTGCTCAAAGTGAGCGGCATCCCCATGGCCGAAGCCCAGGCCTTAGCCAGCCGGGGCGAGGACTACCGGGAGTATCAACGGACCACCAATGCGTTCATCCCATGGTTCCCCAGGGACTGATCACTTCATGCGGCTCTCGGTTCCGCTCCTTTGTAAGGAGAGGAAAGGGGAGGCAGAGGCATTTGTTGAGACGGATCCCGGGTCAAAGCCCTGACAAGCCTGAGAAACTTTTCTTGGAACACGAAGCGGCTAGTCGCCCTCAGGCTCGGTACTGCCGTGTTTGTGGGTCACTTCATCTTCGCCGAAGAGTTCAGCCATTTCCTGGGCAATCATGTCGTCATCGTGAGGAACCGAGACCACGTGAATTTCCTTCTTGGCTTTGGGCGAATCCGGCGAGGCGTCGTCTTTGTCGGGAACCGGTTCTTGGGGTGGGGTGGAGGGTTCGGAATCGTTCATGAGAATTATTCAAAGACTTCCAAAAAAGATTGTTCGGTAAATGAATGCCGGCACTGCTCGCAGACCACGAAATAGCGGGACTCCCGCACGGACATGATAATGCGAAAGTCGAGCGTGACGCCCCGATGGCTACACAGGGGACAGGTAATCTCCTTGAGCCAATATTTCACGTCGGGCTGGGTTCGGAGATAAAACTCCATATCCGTGTAGACCGGAAAGGTATAATAGCAGTCTAGGCAGAGCCCCTTCCATTCGCCGTCTTCCTTCATGGACCGGCTGTCGATGCAGAACCGGCTCTTTTTGCATATGGCGCATTTGGCTTCGCCGAGCCGGTCTTGAACGAATTGGACGTCGAGTTGGGACATAACCTGCTTTCCGATGAAGGGCAGTCAAGGACTGTCTCAACAGTATAGAAGCCGCAGAGGGTTCGCGCAACCGAGTGCCAAAGTTGGTGACCTTACAGGACCTATACATTACCCTATAGTGAGGAGTATCATCATGTATCATAAAGCAAAGATATGACTTCTTAATTTGCCAACCAAGACAGGAGTCGATAATTTCAGCCAGGCATGCGACAAGAACAGCATGGGTGACGAAGTATCCAAGAAAACAAGCCAGCCCGCCAAGTCGGTGCTCCCTGATGCGGTTGCAGTCGAAATCCAGCGCCGCTTCAATGAACTCGAAGGCAAGAAACTGGACAACAGGGCAGCATCTATCAATCATTGGCTCTCTTTAATGGGCGTTGTCTTTACATTCTTTGGCATTGTCATTCCCGTGAGTATGTACATTGGCTATCAACGATTCGAGACACTGGAGACTAATGCTCAAGCACTCGTCAAAGATATTGAGAAGAACAAAGAGAAATCCGACGTGATACTGCAAGCACTTGACGACGCACTCGATAAAGCCAAGCCTGCTGAACTCCTATCTACTCAAGACCAAAATGGGGGAAAGATAGATGATAACATTGCCTCAAAAATAAAAGAGGCCGATTCTTTTCAGAAGAATGACATGATAGATAAGGCAATTGAGAAATGGCGAGACATCGCCAACTCCGTAAAACAAAAGGATAAAACTCTCGCCGCGAGAGCTTGGTTTTCCGTCGGTTACCTGACCAGGGAAAAAGTACGGGGAGACCCTGATAAAATAGTCCTGCAGGACAGCATAGCTGCCTATAGCAAAGCCATCCGCCTGAATCCGAAATACGCCGATGCTTACTATAACCGTGGCTTAGCGAAGGTCGAGTTGGGGCAATACCAAGATGCTATCACTGATTATGAAAAAGCCATCCGCCTGAAACCAAATGACCTCAGCGCTTACTATAACCTGAGCAAAACGAAGCAACTTTTAGACCGTGAAGAGGAGGCAAAGCGAGACTTAGAGGGCGTGGACTATGAATGGTAATTAGGGCGAAATATAACTGATTTTGCCAGCCGTGGCGTGGCCGCGTTGGCCTTTCCGACGGCCCCCGAAAGAATCCTCATCCAATTCGGTTTCCCCCTTCAGTTTTCCCGTTTCCAGTTTGGTCACATGATACAACGCTTCCCGTACGCGGTGATAGATGTGGGTCACGACTTTGCCATCTAGGCTCAGATCCTGGCTCAACCGATAGGCGGGTGGCCATTGATAGAACCCTTGCAGGATGCGGATCTCGCGGCGCTACAGCCGTCAGGACGCGTACGCGTGCACGACTTCGTTGACAGAACCAAAGCCTGCCTCCACCATACGGTCATTGGTATGAAACGAGCACTTGCGGTCATTCCCGACGGTAGTAATCGGGAATCCAGTGTCTTTTGTCTTTACAGACGAAGAAAAAAGCAAAGACACTGGATCCTCGATTAAAGATGTCGAGGATGACAGAGTGGAGAGATGTGCCCTTTTCGTCCCTTGAAGTGCAGACGGCAATGCTGCGCGAGATTCGGAACGAAGTGAGGAATCTCGTCGTTAGTGGAGGATCGCAATGCCGGAACTTCCCGAAGCCGAAGTGGTTCGACGACAAGTACAGGCAGCCGTGGTCGGGTCCACAATTGACCGGATCTGGATCGGACGGGACGATATCATCCGGCAAGGTCTCGAGTCCCTCTCCTGGTATGCCGGCGCGCGCGTCGTGGAGGTGCAGCGGCATGGGAAGAGCGTCGTCCTGATCTGCGAACGGGACGCGGGGAGACGGGTGGTGGTGGCGGAGCTCGGCATGACGGGTCTGTTGCTCTTTGCGCGGGAGTCCGTGCCGAGTGAAAAGCACGTGCATATGATCATGAGGCTGGCAAACGGTCCGCAACCGGAGGTGTGGTATTGGAACGCCCGTCGATTCGGCCGGCTGTATCTCCTGGATCAGACGGCCTGGCAAGCCTATCGTCAACGCCGCTTCGGCTGCGATCCGTTCACGATGACCGAGGTGGAATTTGTGGACGTGATCAAGTCCTGTCGCGGCCGGATCAAGGCCGTGTTATTGAACCAACATCGGATCGCCGGCATCGGGAACATCTACGCCAACGAAGTGCTGTTTCGATCCGGTATCCATCCGCACGCACGCGGGTGCCGGTTGTCGAGAAGAAGAATCCGCGTCTTGTTTGACACCATGCAACGCGTGCTGGAGGAGGCGATCCGCCTGGGGGGCTCGTCGGTTCGTGATTTTGTGGCGCCGGATGGGACCCGGGGACAATTCCAGGACCGGCATGTGGTGTATCAAAAGAAAGGCGCGCATTGTCCGAACGGGTGCGGGACCAGGATTCAGTGTTTCATGAACGAACGCTCGTCGTTTGTGTGCCCGGCCTGCCAGAAGCGGTAAAGCGAAAGAGCCATGTTTGCGAACGACCTTGGCGGCGCGTCACGCGCTTGTCACACATCTTTGTCTTGTGGGTCCATGAGCCCCTTTGTTAAAATGTGTGAACGTGTCTCCTTTGGACCAGAACGCTTACGTAAAAAAAGTTTCACTCCGTGAAGGGGTCGATCTTTCCAACCTGTTCGGCCCGAGAGACCTGCATCTCCGGTTGATCGAAGACGGCCTGCACGTGCGCGTGTCGGCCCGCGGCAATGAAGTGACCCTGGAAGGGCCGTCTGAAGCGGTCGGGCAGGCCGAAGGGCTGCTGTGTGAACTGGCTGAACGCACGATCGGCCGGCGCCAGATACAATCGGAAGACGTCACCAGAGCCCTCAAGGCGGCGGAAGCGAACCAACCCGAAACGTCTGCCTCCCTGGAGACGGCGCACATTCTTACGCCCAAGGGGTGGGTGGTTCCGAAAACCCCCTCACAGCAGATCTATCTCGAAGCCATCCGGCAACATGACCTCGTGATCGGCATTGGTCCGGCGGGAACGGGGAAGACGTATATGGCCATGGCCATGGCCCTGGCGGCGCTGACGAAAAAGGAAGTGCAACGGATCGTCCTGGCCCGACCGGCCGTGGAGGCCGGTGAGCGATTGGGCTTTCTCCCGGGCGATATGTTCGCCAAGGTGCATCCGTACCTGCGTCCTTTGTATGATGCCTTGTATGCCATGATGGATATGGACCGGGCGAATCGCCTGATCGAACGCGGGGACATCGAAATGGCGCCCTTGGCGTTTATGCGGGGCCGGACCCTGAACGATGCGTTCGTCATTCTGGATGAAGCCCAAAATGCCACGGCGGAACAGATGAAAATGTTTCTCACGCGGTTGGGATTTAATTCCAAAGCCGTGGTGACGGGGGATATTACGCAAGTCGATTTGCCGCCCGATCGCCAGTCGGGGTTGATTCAGATTTCGGAAATTCTGCGACACGTGGACGGGATCAAATTCGTGTATTTTCAGGACAGTGACGTGGTCCGGCATCGATTGGTGCAAGAGATTATCAAGGCCTACAATCAACATGGAAATGGAACGGGCAAAGGTGGGGCTTCGGCGGCAACCGATGAATGACCGTGACCGGGCAGTTCCCTCCATCAAGCCGGGTGAACGGGCTGTTCCCCGGACTCCGACGTGATTCGTGTCCGTCAGTATTCAATGTCGCGTGAACAGTGTGTCGGTACGTCAGGGGACGTTGCGTCGCGTCACCAGGAGACTCTTGCGGCTCCTTGACGAGGCCGAAGCCGAAGTCTGTATCGGGTTGGTCGGCGATACGAGGATGCGGCGGTTAAACCGGACGTATCGGAACCAGGATCGAACCACGGACGTCCTGGCGTTTGCGTATCGGGAAGCCCAAACCGGCGCGTCTCCCCTGCTCGGTGACGTCGTGATTTCGGTGCCCGCGGCCAGGCGCCAGGCAAAAGCGCGCAGCCATTCCCTGGATGAAGAAGTCCTGCGCTTGCTGATTCACGGAGTCCTGCATTTGGTCGGTTACGACCATGAGCGGAGCCAGTGGCAGGCCCGGCGGATGCGGCGAAAGGAAACCGAGTGTTTCGAAACATTCACCCCCCTGCCGTCGCTGGTGGTGGAGGCCTGATAAAGTGTCATTGGACTGCGTAACTGCCGCATCTTATGCGGCTCGTTCCTCCCCTTTGTAAGGGGAGGGTAGGTGGGGTAGAGCTTGGGCTGGATTGATCGACTGAAAGAAGGATTGGGGAAAACGCGAACCGGCGTCCAGCGTTCATTGAGGCACTTGATGGGACGCGGCCTCGATCCCGAGGTGTTGGAGGAAGTCGAAGCGTCGCTGTTGGGAGCGGACGTCGGTGTGCGCACGGCGGATCGTTTGCTCGAACGGCTTCGGGCCACCGCGGGAGGCGACCCCCGGGAATCCATTCAGGAGTTGAAACGGGCGATGGCGGACATTCTGGCGTCCGTGGAATCCAAGCCGATTGACGAACTTGTCCGAACGGGCCCCAAACCCTTCGTAATTTTGGCGGTGGGCGTCAATGGCGTGGGGAAAACCACGAGTATGGCGAAATTGGCCGGTCGCCTGCGCAAGCAGGGGTTGACCCCGCTCCTCGTCGCGGCGGATACCTTCCGGGCCGCGGCCATCGAACAGTTGGAAGTATGGGGCAAACGAATCGGGGCCGACGTGATCAAGCACCGGCAAGGAGCGGACCCGTCGGCCGTGGTGTTTGACGGGCTGGCGGCGGCCAAAGCCAGGGGCGTGGACGTCATGTTGATCGACACGGCCGGCCGGCTGCATACGAAAGTCAATTTAATGGATGAACTGAAAAAAATGAAACGGGTACTCGATCGTGAATATCCCGGGGCCCCGCATGAAGTGTTGCTCACGCTGGACGGCACCATCGGGCAAAATGCCGTGGCGCAGGCCAAACAATTTCACGAAGCCATCGGCGTCACGGGGTTGGCCCTCACAAAGTTGGACGGCACGGCCAAAGGCGGGGTGGTGCTGGCTATTGCCGAGGAATTGGCCATCCCGGTGCGCTTGATCGGCATCGGCGAACAGGAAGAAGACTTGCAGGACTTTCGCGCCCAAGCTTTCGCCGAGGCGCTGTTGGAGGTTCATCCCTCATGAGGGCAGGCGTCGCGATCGCAGGCGCGTGGATCTTCAGTGGACTCATGAGCCTGACCGTGCAGGCTGCGGACGTCACCATCCGGCATCACGAGTTGCACGTTGAACTCCGGCCCGAAAGCCACACGATCATCGCCCGCGATACGATCCGGTTAACCGGTCATGGCGGGCAGGTGCTGCACCTACGATTGAACCCGGCATTGGAAATCGACGAAATCGTATTGGCGGATGCCGTGATCCCCTTTTGGGAAGAAGATTTGCCATCAGCCAAAAACAAGCTGGACGCGGGGACCCGCACCATCGACCTCCAGCTTCCGGAGGCGCTTCCTTCGTCAGACGAAATCCGCATACACATATCCTATCGCGGTCGCATTCAGGACGCGCCCACGGCGTCGCCGGGCCTCCGGTTCGTGCGCCCGGATCGAACCCTGGGCTATATCGGAGCAGAAGGAATCTATTTGACCTCGGAAACCTCCTGGTACCCTGAGATCCCCGGGTCGCTCGCCACGTTTCGCGTCACGGCCGTTGTCCCGGCGGGTTGGAGGGCGGTCACGCATGGGCAAGAAGTTTCGTTCACCGAAGGGGAAACCACGGCCACGTCCGAGTGGAACGTGCGCGCCCGGACCGAAGCTCTGACGTTGGCGGCCAATCGATTCGTGAAACGGGCGTCCCGGTGGAATGGAATCGAAATCGCGGCGTACGTCTTTCCCGAAGACGAGCCCGTCGCCGATCAGTACGTGGAAGCCACAACGCACTATCTCGAATGGTACACGAACCTGCTCGGCCCGTATCCCTTTCCCAAGTTCGCGGTCGTGGAAAATTTCTTTCCCAGCGGTATCGGACTGCCGTCCTTCACGTTGCTGGGCAGCCGGGTGATGAAGCGAGGCTATACCCAACCCTATTCCCTGGGGCATGAGGTCGTGCATTCGTGGCTCGGGAACTCGGTGCATAATCATTTCGGAATGGGCAATTGGGTGGAGGGGCTGACGACCTATCTCGCCAACTACTATTACGACGAACGGACGGAAGGTGAGGACACGGCGCGCGCGCATCGCAAACGGATGCTCATGGAATACAACTTGTACGTGCAGCCGGCCGACGACTATCCGGTAGCGGACTTTCATCATAAGGAGACCCGCGTGGATAACGCGATCGGATACCAGAAGACCGCCCTGGTGTTTCACATGCTGCGGCGCGAACTCGGCGACCGGAACTTCTTCCGGGCTATTCGGGCGTTGATCGCCAGCTATTCGGGCGGGTATGCCGATTGGCCTCAGCTCCGGCGGGTCTTTGAAGATGCGTCGGGAAAGGAGTTGTCCTGGTTCTTCGACCAATGGGTGCACGGAAGAGGAACACTGCATCTCCGGATTGCACAAGCCCACGTCGAACGCGATCCCCGAACGGGCTATTGGGTGTCCCTGACAGTCAAGCAAGAGGGGACGGCCTATCGCCTGGGCGTCCCCGTGGTGGTGCAGTTGGCACAGGGCGAGTATCCCACCCGGGTGGATATTCGGGGAAACGCGCAAACCATGGCCCTGTGGGTTCCGGCCAAACCCATGCGGGTGCAACTCGATCCGGCGTATGACACCTTTCGACGGCTCGACCGGCAAGCCATGAGTCCGATCCTCAATGCCTGGGTCACGGATCAACGTCGAGCCGTGCTGTTGTCTTCGACCACGCCCGACCCTGAGCGGGAGGGTTTGCAGCCGGCGATTGACCGCATCCGATCGCAACATGACGACACGGCATGGCTGGATGAACGGGCCGCCTTGATCGGGCCGCAGTCGGTGCTGGCCATGGGGCTTCCCCAAACCAACCCATGGGTCGGTAGAATCCTTGAATGGTGCGGGCCGGAGGTCAGGCTGCAGGAACAGAGCATCACGATTCAGGGGACCACGTACTCGGGGGATCACGTGGCCGTGCTGGTCAATTGCGCCAATCCCGACCATCCCGGACACGTGGGCACGGTCTTCTTCGGATTTTCCCCCAACGCCGTTCGCGGGCTGTCCCGGCTGTTGTTTTTTTATGGATGGGATAGCTATCTTGTGTTCGAAAACAGAAAGGTCGTAGCGCGCGGTTCATTCGATCCACCAATGAATGATCTGACCGTCACGTTACACGAACCTTAACTTGTTATTTTTCTCCTTCTGTCATCCCCGACCCGATCGGGGATCCAGTGTCTTTGCTTTTTGTCTTTATTCAGCCTCTCCCTTTGGGAGAGAGCTGGGGTGAGGGGGTGAACCGAATCAACCAATGAAAAAATCCAAGACATTTCTGTGCATGGGCCTGGTAACGCTGTCCGGTCTAATCTTGGCTGCAGGAACGCCGGCCTGGGCCGATGAACCGGCCGGTTCCGGCAAGGCCGAACGGCATCTACGCAACATCCGGCAACTGACCGCGGGCGGAAAAAATGCCGAAGCCTATTTTTCCTTTGACGGGTCGCGCCTGATTTTTCAATCCACCAAAGATCCGGCCAGCCAAACGCTCGGCGCGTGCTATCAGATATACGTGATGGATTTGGAGGGTGAAAATATCCACCGGGTGAGTACGGGATACGGAACCACGACCTGCGGATACTTTTTCCCCGGCGGGCGGCGGGTCCTGTATTCCTCGACCCATTTGGCCGGGTTGCAATGTCCGCCCAAGCCCAAGCGGGGCCCCAAATATCGTTGGGTCCTGGATGACCATGATATTTTTTCCGCACGACTGGATGGCCGCGAACTCCAGCGTCTCACGTTTTCCCCCGGATACGATGCGGAAGCCACCGTCTCGCCCAATGGAAGAAAAGTCGTGTTTACGTCGGTGCGGGACGGCGATATCGATCTGTATGCGATGAATATCGACGGAACCGGCGTCAAGCGGCTCACCGACGACGTGGGCTACGACGGCGGGGCGTTTTACTCTCCGGACAGCAAGCGGATCGTGTACCGGGCGCAGCACCCCAAAACGCCGGAGGAACGTGAGGCCTATCAAGAGTTACTCAGCCGGAATCTGGTGGAACCGGGGAACCTGGAACTGTTCGTCATGAACGCCGACGGGTCGGGCAAACAACAGGTGACCCAAAACGGCGCTTCCAACTTCGCGCCCTATTTCCATCCCGACGGTCACCGGATCATCTTTGCGTCGAGCGGGCCTAATGCCGCTGAAGCAAAAGAGTCTGCCCAGAGCTTGTCGAAGGGCCGTCCATCGTTTCACCTCTATCTGGTCAACGACGACGGCACGGGGTTGGAACAAATCACCGTCGAAGGCCACTTCAACAGCTTCCCCATGTTTTCCCCCAACGGCAAGCTGCTGGTCTGGGTCTCCGACCGAAACGCCAAAGAAAAAGGCGAATTCAACGTCTTCCTAGCCGACTGGGTCCCCTGAAACCCTATCTGTCATCCTCGACACCTGTCCCCGACGTTTGTAATCGGGGATCTAAATCGAGGATCCAGTGTCTTTGATCTTTTGCAGTTGTAGCCGCGCGATCTCATCGCGCTTTTTATTGCCCCGTAAATATCCGTTTATCGGTTGCCCAATAAAAGGGGCACAATCCCTGCGGCTCACCTGAACTGGACGAAAGACCAAACCATACACTTCCTTGTGCAGGCAACAGGGGAGGCAATATAATAATTTATTGTCCATTTCCGTCATCAACAAGGCGGTTTGCTGCGACCTCTGGCTTTTTGAAATATTTCTGTGACAGTATGAGTCCTTGCGATGAGACTGGATGATGCAGAGTTGGAAAGAATGATGAGTCAGGGTGAGAGTTTCCGCGTTGAATACAAGGAATCGCTGGACGGCAGCGCGTCGGTAGGCATCCAAGAGGCGGTTTGCGCATTTGCGAATGACTTGTCCGGTTCAGGTCAACCCGGTGTTGTTTTCGTTGGCGTTAAGAACAACGGTGAGCCGATCCGAATCGGCATTACCGACCAAATGTTGATTCAACTGAGCAGCATCAAGACGGACGGCAACATCGTGCCCCCGCCTTCCATGCTGGTGGAAAAACGGACACTGAAAGGTGCGGATGTCGCGGTCATCACCGTGTTGCCTTCGGATTCCCCGCCTGTCCGATACAAAGGCGACATTCACGTACGAATCAGCCCTCGAAAGGGAATTGCGACCGTGCAGGATGAACGCATTCTAAACGAGAAGCGGCGTGCTCACACGCTTCCGTTCGATATTCAACCCGTCCCTGGAGCGACGGTCTCCGACCTCAGTGTTCGCCGGTTTGACGAGGAATACCTTCCCAAGGCATTTAGCGCAGAGACCTTGGAAGCCAACGAGCGAAGCACAAATCAGCGCCTTGCCACGACCAAGATGATCGCCTCCGCGGAAGATCAGACGGCTACCGTACTTGGCCTTCTGGTGCTGGGCAAACAACCGCGAGACGTGATTCCCAATTCCTATATCCAGTTTCTGCGTATCGATGGGTCGGAATTATCGGATCCTATCGTCGACGATGAAACCATAGATGGAACGATTTTGGAGATATTGGGGCGCATCGACGACAAACTCAGAGCGCACATCAGTACGGGTGTTGACCTGACCGGTTCGGACAAGGAGCAGCGCAGATCCACCTACCCCCTCGCGGCGCTCCAACAGCTCATGCGCAATGCGGTGATGCACCGGGCCTATGAGGCCACAAATGCGCCCGTCCGAGTCACGTGGTTCAACGACCGCATCGAAATCCACAACCCGGGCGGCGCCTATGGAACCGTGACCAGGGAGAATTTCGGTCATCCCGGCGTGACCGACTATCGGAATCCAAATTTGGCAGAGGCCATGAAGGTGATGGGGTATGTCCAACGGTTCGGTGTCGGTATCGCGACAGCCAAAAAGGAGTTGGAGAAAAATGGACATCCTGAACCAGAATTCGTCGTCGAAGACGCATTCGTACAGGTGACCATCCGTGGGCGCTCATCATGACGATTCCTGTTCTGACTTTCTTCAACAACAAGGGCGGTGTCGGAAAAACTTCTCTTGTCTACCATCTCGCCTGGATTTTGTCGCAAACTGGTCACCGAGTCCTCACCTGCGATCTGGACCCGCAAGCGAACCTGTCTGCCGCATTTCTCGATGAAGAACAACTGGAAACGTTGTGGAAGGGAGAGAATGGGGATAAGGGCACGACCATTTTCAAATGCGTGCAACCGCTGTTGCAGGTCGGGGATCTGCTCCCGCCAGCACTTCTGAAAATTACCCCGTCTTTGAGACTAATACCCGGCGACATGATGCTATCCGGCTTCGAGGATACGTTATCAGGCGAATGGCCGAAGTCGCTGGACTCTAGCAGCCTGTATCGGCCGTTTCGGATCCTCACGTCGTTTTGGACCGTGATGCAGAAGGGTGCGGAAGAGATGGACGCGACGGTCATTTTGGCTGATGTCGGCCCCAATCTTGGCGGTATCAATCGTTCCGCCCTGATCGCCACCGATCACGTCGTCGTTCCGCTCGGCGCCGATCTGTTTTCCCTCCAAGGCCTTCGCAACCTCGGGCCAACGCTGAGAAACTGGCGCAGGGAGTGGGAAAAAAGACGAGAACACTGGACGTCTCCGGAATTCAATTTGCCTGCGGGGAGAATGGAGCCGCTCGGGTATATCGTGCAACAGCATAGTGTCAGGCTCAGCCGTCCGGTCAAGGCGTATGACAGATGGGTCAACCAGATGCCGAAAGAGTACGCTGAAAATCTGCTCGATCGGAAAAACGGCCCGTTCCCCGCTTCTCCACAGGAAGACGAAAATTGTCTTGCAACCGTCAAGCATTACCGCAGCTTGGTTCCGATGGGACAAGAAAAACGCAAACCGATCTTCGATCTCACTGCGGCCGACGGCGCCATCGGTAGCCACGCTGCCTCGGCTATTGAGGCACGCCGGGACTTCCAAGCCTTGGCCAAGCTGATTACCGACAGAGCAGGGCTGATCCAAACGCGCCCGGAGACACCAGCACCTTTGTCGTCGTAGCCCTCTCTCATCGCGCTATCTTCCTCACTCCCGATATAGCGACCAAGCGCACCGCCGGAAAGCCACCCGCTCCGCGCGCTTGCAAAAGATTCGAAATGATCTACTTTCCCCCAGCCACCCCGGCAGATATAATTCTGCCAATCTCTCACTTTCGCTCTTACCCTCAATAGTGATGAAGGTCACACAGAATAATGGACCGACCAATGCGCTCAGAACAGGCCATATTTGACGAACTCGCAACTGTTTGCAGTTCGAAAGGTTTTATCCACGCTATTGCGTTCCTCTACTTCCGCGACAATATGGTCCGCTTCAATGATGAACTCAGGGCTGAAGATATGGCTCACCTGTTCTCCGATACGCGCCTTATCCGTACAGAGATGACGACCCTGATTGGCCTCATGATGCGTGCGCCTATAGATTTTACGTTGCCGCCGCCCAAGGTCGTTTTCGGATATATTGAGCAAAGCGAGAAGTTGCTTCATGAACTGCATCAGGCAATGAGCGACGCTGGTGCGAAGAACATCACTCTGGAGAATTCCACGGAAGTGGGCGGCAATCCATTTACATCCGGTGGAGTTCTTCGCGAACCGATCTTTTATGGCGGAGAATCTGCTTATACCTTCCAGTATCGTGATTTAGCCTCTCGCAAATATAGAGCTGATGCGGCTTGGTTATTGCAAAACAAAAACATTGATATGGAAGTGGGCCGCGACGTTTGTCGCAATATTACGGCGCTATTGGACGAGAGACTCATTGAAACGCTCAAAAGTCTCCAAGACAAGCCACCACCGGAATGGACTGTCCTGCCGGGTTTCGTCTTTTCCTGTGATGAACTTGCGGCCTGCACGAGCTGTTCTCTCGAAAGTGTCAGGGCTGTCGTGGAGGCATTTACCCTGCCTGATGAAGAACCTAATGATACCTTCACATCACTGCACGCGTTCAATGCGGCTTATGCCTATCCTTTCATACGGAGAGGGACGGATGAGTTCCTCCTGTTACAATATTAAGGAATTTCGGAAGCCTTATACGAGACACCCTTCTATTGGATGTGCGCCGACAAGACATATACTCCTATTGCGCTACAGCATCGTGGCGACTTCACCGAGTCGTTCGCAGCCGAGCGGCTTGCTCACGTGTTTGGCGCTGGCCGCGTGTTTCAGAATGTTGAAATATTCAAATCAAGAGGCGAGGCTCTAGGCGAGATTGATGTCCTCGTGCTTTTCGGGAATCGTGCCATCGTATTGCAAGCAAAATCCAAAAAACTGACGCATACAGCCCGAAAGGGAAATGATTTTCAACTGCAGGACGACTTCAAGGCGGCGGTTCAAGACGCCGTTGACCAAGCGTTCTCGTGCGCCGAGTTGCTGGGCGACTCTTCTGTAACTTTGCGTTGCAGGGATGGGAAACCTGTTTCACTTTCCGAGCGCCCGAGGACCATCTTTCCGATATCGGTCGTCGCCGACCACTATCCAGCTCTGGCATTCCAGGCTCGCCAGTTCTTGAACGTAACGCCTACTGAGCGAATTGTTCCCCCACTCGTCATTGATGTCTTCACGTTGGATACAATCACTGAGATGCTAGCCTCACCACTTAGGTTGCTGAGCTATCTGGACCGTCGTGCAGACATCGGTGACAAAATGATGGCAAGTCACGAAACTGTACTCTTGTCATACCACCTCAAGAACAACCTGTGGCTTGAGAACGATGTCGATCTAATGATGCTTCACGACGATGTCTCCGCACCCCTTGATGTTGCGATGGCGGTCAGGCGTGACGGTATTTCGGGAGAGGCAACTCCTGATGGGATCCTGACGCGGTTCGAGGGAACACCCTTTGCGAGGATTGTTGCCGAGATAGAAGACCGGGAGAACTCGGCGGCGCTCGAACTTGGTTTGATGTTGCTTGAGTTGAGCGAGTTCACGGTTTGGGAAATTAATGGCGGTATTAGTCAGATCATAGCACGCACCATGCGAGATGGCGGCCTGCACGACATAACCATTGGTATTTCTTCTGCTTCCACGGGGCTGACGGTTCATTGCAGTTTGATGGACGACCGTGAAGCCGAGATCAGGTTACGAAACCACTGCGAGGTGCGACAAGACTCACAGAAGGCAAACAGTTGGTTTGGCCTCGCTATACGACCAGATGGATCGATTCGGTTTGCTGGAAAACTTCAGCGTCCCCAATAGCCAAAGGCGAGCGACGGATCACAGCCCCTCAAATGCCATGGCCGAGCAGAAGCTGCGTTCCCGTCTTTCGCCGTCGTAACAGCAAACCAAGCAGCGCTTGAGCAGCACATCGCTCATATTTTCTCCGTCAGCAACGACTTCAGCCACTAGCCGGAAGTACTTCCCGGGTTTAACCTCGTACAGGTCAAGCGCCTTAGCTGTGCGCAATCACTGACTTAGCACGTCTCGGGCTTCGCGTATTTATAGCGCGATCCATCCTAGCTTGTTTTGCAAGCCACGCCATCCCATGGCGCCACGTGAGGGCGCCTGCGGGCGCGGCTGCGCCTCGGTCCCGATCTAATATGGGGGCGAGGACTGTCTGAGCGAAGCGAGTTCCGCAGCCCTAACAAACGGGACCGGGGCAAAGGCACCCGAAGGGCCGCGCCCGGGCGCCAATGGTTTTGGTTCCTTTTGCCGAAACAAAATGACCTCGTCGCGCGGGGGCGAAACCCCGCGTTCTTCCCCCCTCCCGTTTTGTGATACCATTCGGCGTAGCGGCGTGTTCAACAAGCAGCGAGAGGTCTCGTGTCTCGATTCAAAGCCCTCAGCGTGGTGTCCCTCTCCGGCGGCATTATTCTCTTCTGCCTGTACCAGCTTTCCCAATTGGATTTTCAGACCGTCTTACTGATTCGGTCCCTGCACGACCCGTTCGTGTCACGCCTGGCATCTGTCGGCAACCGGTTGGGAGACGGCCTCACGTTGGTAATCTTGTGCATCGGGCTGTGGGGCATCGGCTATCTGTGGAAGAAAAAGACATGGCAACAGGCCGGGATCGACGGGCTTGTGGCGCATGCACTGGTGGGAATCGCGGTCCAAGCTCTCAAGCACCTGATCGGGCGGCCCCGCCCGCGGTGGACGCATCAGGAAGCCTTTGAATATGGCCCGTCGTGGCAAGGGGGGCTTGACGCGTTTCCTTCCGGTCATGCCTCGGCGTCGTTTGCCGTGGCCGCGGTCCTGGCTCGCTATTTCCCTGAATGGAGGGGGCTCTGGTACGCCGCCGCGCTTTTCGTCGGCATGGCTCGCGTAGTGGGAGGGTCCCACTTTCCCACCGACGTGCTGGGTGGGGCGGTGTTGGGCTTCCTGATCGGCTACGTGTGGGCGCGCGCGCTCAAGGAGTGGCGGTGGAATGCTGTGCAGGCGTTGCCGTTGACCCTTCCATTGCTGATCGGTGGGTGCGCGTTGTTCTGGAGCATGTTCAGTCATCCGGCCTCCGATGGTGTCTCGGCCGGCCTGTTGTTGTTCGTGTCGGGGATCGGCGCCCGGTGGATCATGGCTTGGCAGGCGAGCGGGAACGGGTCTCGAACGCTATTGGCCAACAGCGTGATCGCGCTGGGCCTCGCGGCCGGCACTCAGGCGTTGTGGGTCGTCGCGGTGACTCTCCCGGCCTGCGTTGCCTGGTGGTTGAACGAGCAACCGGACCGGAAAGCAGGGGAGCCTCGCAGGCTGGTGCGCGAGGTATGGCTCACGAGCGCGTTGGTCGTCACGCTGGTGACGTTACAGAGCCTCCAGGGCCTCGTGCCGTAGGGGGCCCGTTACGGCTGACCCGCCGGTGCGCCTCCCACCATCGGCTCACGAGACAGGAGCAGAAACCCGTATCGCTGGAGGATCGGCGTAAAAGAGTCGACGGGATGGGGCAGGCGCGCACGAAGGTTGGCCGGCAGGATGACCATGATGCGGCCGTCCTTTTCGAGATGCGGCCCAAATTTTTCATGTTCGCCAGGGTTGATGAACTGCACTTTCCGTTTGGCATAAAACGTCAATGAGGGCAGTTTTCGTCCATAGTGAATGAGCGTGTCCTGAGGACCGAGGTTGAATCCGGCGATGGTCGCCAATTCCTGGGGCGGGTTGATGAAATATTTCCCGAAGCGCGGCAAGGCAAACAGGATCACGATGAGCAGGAACAGCCCCATCATCCCCGATAGCACCCAAAACGCCTGTGGCCGGCGGGTTTCTTCCCGGGCAAGGTGACGAAAGATCATCACGCCCAACAGGACGACGACGGCCAACACGACCGGCGTCGCTCCCAGGCCGACCTTTTCCGCAGCCGGAAAATCTACGGCAATCTGGTGTTTCACGTTTGCATAGATGACCGGTGCAAAAGCCAGCACGAGGCTGAACACGTACCCGGTGAGGAGGATAATGCGCGTTGAGACGGTCAGGCCGGCGGGCCGGGTGTTCTTCAAGAACCGGGACCAGAGCACGGCCACCAGCAGGCTGGCCGGCGGAAACAGGGGCAGGACGTAGTGGGGAAGCCGGGTGGCGGAGAGCGTGAAAAAGAGAAAATTGGCGCAGACCCAGAGGGCGCAGAACACCAACAGTCCGTCCTCGCCTCGAGCGTTCGTCTCGCCCGACCGGAACGACTTCCACTCTTTCAGCGTCTGCCATAAGGCGGCAGGGAGCAATCCGCTCCACGGGAAAAACCCGAGCAGGAGAATGGGGAAATAAAACAGCAGGGTTCCGCCGTGCCCCTCCATGGGATTCGCGAATCGCCCGGTGGTGTTGGCTTGGGCCGCGGCGGCATAGTCCGCTCCGTGGATGGCCAGCATGGCGAGGTACCAGGGCGCGGCAATGAGAAAACAGAGGGTCCAACCGAGTAGCGGCCGGCCTTCCGCGAAATAGGTCTTCCACTGCCGGGTGAGGGTCAGGTACGGGACGATGGCCAACAGGGGAACGAGAATACCCAACGGGCCTTTGGCCAACGTGCCCAGTGCCATGCCGATATAGAACAGCCACAGATACCGGCGATTCCGATCCGCGTCGCAAAAGCCCAGCCAGAAGCCGTAGGTCGCCAGCGTGGTGAAGAACACCAATTCCGGGTCGGTCAGGACCAAGCGGTGAATGCCCACGAATTCCACGTTCAACAGGAGAACGAGCGAGCCGCAAAACGCGAGGGCCGGTCCCAGCAGGCGATGCAGAAAGAGGTACTGGAGGACGAGCAGCGCGAGACCGAACACGGCCGAGGGCAGCCGGGCCGTCAGGTCATTGACGCCGAACAGGGCATAGGTGCCGGCGATGATCCAGTATGACAACGCCGGCTTAGCGTACCGCGGCTCATAATTCAGCGTGGGGGAAATCCAGTCCCCGGTTTCGAGCATTTCGCGTGCGGCGCCCGCGTTGCTGCCTTCGTCGCGATCCGTCAGGCCCATGTCCCCAAGCCCGGGCAGGAGCAACAGGCACCCGCAGATAAGCAGGAACACCAGGTGAAGGGTGCGCGTGGAAAACGGGGAGGCGTCAACCGCTGAGGAATCAGTCACGAGCCGGTCGCTTTCGGTGGATCAGCATCAGGTTTCGCAGGTAGACCAACGTGCCGGTTCCCTGTCCGATAATGAACACCGGGTCGTGGCGATGGATGGCATAGGCCAGCACGATCAGGCTGCCGGCCAGACTCATGTGCCAAAACGCCACGGGGATTTGACTCTCCGCTTTCCGTTCGGATGCGATCCACTGGACCAGCCAACGGGAAAAGAACAGGCCTTGCCCGAAAAAGCCGATGCCCAGCCAGATGCTTTCCGCCGTCGTCAGGTTGGCGAAGTAGGCGTTGATACCGGACAGAAGCTCGTTCATTGATTAAGACAAGGGGTGAAAGGGTGTGAGGACGAAGAGTTCGTCTAATGCACTCGTCCGTGCTTCGTCGAGTGGAATGACGCGTTGGCAGGGGGGCAATTCAATACTGTGGTTTTGACGTGGTTCGGCAGATCAAGCAACCTTCAAACGCGCTTCCCACAGATCATATTCCGCCTGCATACGGACCCACATCTCTGCGCTGGTTCCAAGTGCGGACTCAAGGGCGATGGCAAAAGCAGGTGAAATGCCGCGCCTGCCATTCACGATCTCGTTGATCTTTCCGGTCGAGCACCCACAGCGTTTTGCCAGACGGGTCTGGTTGAGACCCATCTCTGTCATATAAATTTCAGAGAGTACTTTGCCGGGATGGAGTGGCAGTGGATTGGAAATCATCATTAGCCCCGATGATAGTTGTTGATCTTGACTTCTGAAAATTCACCGTCTTTAAACTTGAAGGTAATGCACCACGGCAACTTGATTGTTATGCTCCAATATCCTCTCATGTCACCTGATAACTTATGCAACCTGATATCGGGCGGTTCACCCTGAATGCGTAAATCATCAAAGGTTGATGTTGCGTGCATGATAGTCAGAAGTGCTTTTGCCCGCATCCAGAGATCTTTGGAAATGGTTTTAGATTGATTGATTTCCCAAATGTCTTTGGCAATCTTCCCTTTAAAACTGACAATCATGTGGCAAGTGGAGTACCTCTGAGACTTCCAAGACAGTGTAATTTGCAGCCGCAGGTAACGCAAGCTGCCATTTCCCGAAGAACCGAATGGTTGGGAAAGAGACGGTCATTTCGGCGGTGCGTCGGAAGGGTCGATCGGCTCATTGACGATGGTGTAGTGAAAACAGCGTGTTTGCATCCATCGGACGGCCAGGAGATCGTACAGGCCGGCAAAGAGGCGATTGCCGATTCCGTATTTGGAACGCCCATGGGCTCGCGGGAAATGTTGAACGGGCACTTCGGTGACGGAAAACCCGTGCATCCTGGCGAGCGCGGGGAAAAACCGGTGCATGTTGCGGAACAACGGAATGCGTTCGACGACCGGCCGCCGGAAGATCTTCAGGGAACACCCGGAGTCGTGAATGCCGTCGCGGAGGACGACGTTCCGGGCCAGGTACGCGAGCCGTGAGGAGAGACGCCGGATCAGCGTATCGAGCCGCTGCCGGCGGCGTCCGCACACGAGGTCGTAGTCCTTGATCAACGGCAGCAGCAGGGAAATATCCGCGGGATCGTATTGCAGATCGCCGTCCAACGTGGCAATCAATTCGCCCTGGGCATGGCGGAAGCCTGCGGCAAAGGCCGCGGTTTGCCCGTAGTTGCGATCGAAATGGAGCACCCGGACTTCCGGAGTCTGCCGGCGGATCTCATCCAGTAAAACGGAACTGCCGTCCGTGCTGCCGTCATCCACGTACAGAATTTCAAACGGAGCCTCGTGCGACGGCTCCAGGCTTCCCAGGGCCTTCGTCAATTGATTGGTCAATGGCTGCAGGTTGTCCCGTTCATCCTTGATGGGGATCACCATGGAGAGCCAGGGTGGTGGAGATTGAGTCATACGCGGGGAACGTTCGGTTTCACGTGCAGGGTGTCAACGGGAGGCGAACCGGGAGGAACGTTGTTCACGAAGCCTGCCCTGAACTTGTCGAAGGGTTGTGCGCGTATTCTACGCATCGCCCCCAAACGGGTCAAACCAATGTACTCGTTCAGGACAGATGAAACAGACCCCAACCCCGCCCTCTCTTCTTCCCCGACGCTTGTCCTCGCTTTTGTTTTCAGTTGTAGGGGCCGCATCTAATGCGCCCCCCACTTTTCCTTATGCATTCGTAGCGCGCCATCCCATGGCGCCACGTGAGGGCACCTGCGGGCGCGGCTGCGCCCCGGTCCCGAAATTTCCTTCCCCCTCTGTCATCCTCGACATTAGTAATCGAGGATCCAGTGTCATTTCTTTTTCCTCCGTTCGCAACGACAACAACCCTGGATCCCCGATCAAGCCGGGGATGACAAGAAAGGCAAGGGCCTCGCCCGGGCGCCCATGGTTTTGGGTCCTTTTGCCGAAACAAAAGGACCTCGTCGTGTGGGGCCGAAACCCCGCACGCATCCCCTCCCTCAAGCTTTCGGCGTCACCGTGAAGCGCAGGGTCCCCATGCGGGTGACGTCACTGGCGACGAATCCCACGAAGATGTCGACCCGGTAGAGTCCCGGAATCCAGCCGGCCTCCGACGGCGCGAAGAACTTGAGAAACCCGCTTTCGTCTTCCACTGCCAGGTAGGCGGTTTCTTCGTCGGTGAAAGTCTCCCCGGAAAAGCCCGGCACCTTCTCCGGAAACAAGCGCCCGATGACCTGGTACGCGCTATAGTGCTTGAACACGCGAAAGACCACGTGCACCGCCAGCGCATCAGGAGAAAATTCCTTGGTGGGATGGATGGGGTAATAGCGGTGACCGCTCCGCAAATCCAGATCTTCTTCGAAACTTTCCGCCAGGGTGATATGCAGGAACAATCCCTCTGGCGTCTCGTCCGGGACGCCGGCCGAATCGAGTGCCGGGTTCTTGTAATAGTCCATGGGATCGGGAGCCATGTCCTCCGGAGCCACGGGAATGTTATCGAACTGGGAAAAGCCGTGCTGTTTGTCGTCAGGAGTGAAGGGAGCCGGCGGCCCGTCCTGAGCCCGGACCACACCCGCAAGGCACAGGAAGAAAAGGATGAGGTGGCCAATGTGCATACGAAATGTTCCAGGCCAGGACCCGGAATGGTGATCTATATATTCGGCTTACATTCTCTGTTTCCAGTAATCTGGTTCCCGCTGCAGATGCATCACGGCAACAATGTAAATCTTCTCTCCATCTTCTGCATACAGGATTCCATATGGAAATCTTCTCACCAACGATCTTCTTATATGCTCTTCTATGACTGGCCATGCCTTTGGGTACGCAAGTATTCTTTCAATCGTCGCATAGATCTCTACCGCAAAATCGTGTCCCAAACCTTCTTCACGTTCTTCATAGTATTCAACGGCCTTGACGAATTCGGTCTCGGCCTCCGGATGAAAGACGTATCTCACGAGGAAAATCTTTTCCAGGTCCTTTGAAAGATGTCGTCTCCCGGAATACCCTCTACCTCGCCGGACTTCAATTCTTTCAATCGCCGTCTGGCAACGGCAGCCCATTTCTTGTCAATGTCCGATTGCGTCGGGTTGAGGCTTTTCAGAATCGAATCGACAACCATCGCCCGTTCCTCTACTGGAAGGTCAATCACTTCTGTTATTAAGTCTTTTGTCTTCATGGTCTCTCCACCAATGCATGTAGTGAGCAAAAAAAGAGACAATCACACCGCTTGTAAGTCGTCACTATAACAGGCCCAAGCGTTCCCTTGCGAGGCGAAAAACGCCTTTGCTAAAATCGCCTTCCTTTCGGAACGTCCTGTATGTGTTCAGTCATTCCCTTCGACTGCGCTCAGGGCAGGCGTTGACAATTTTCACTCCCTCGTCCCTTGAGGGAGAGGGCTGGGGTGAGGGGGGCTTAGGCATGCCCCGAGGTAGAGGCTAAGGCGTGGTTGATCAAATTGCCGAACAAGTCGCGGAGAACGAAGAAGCGTTACCCCAATTGTTGGGGGATTTTGCGCCGATCGACGTGTGGCAACAGCATATGAATGCCGTGTTCTACGGCTTGCACGGCGAACGCCTGCGGGAACTCTATCAGACCTTTGCCGCGGCGGATTACCGCCTGGCGTATGCCCTGGCCGCGGATTACGTGGAACGGGCCGTCCGACGCCGAAGGGCCAATCCCGAGACCGGAGCCGCGCCGCTCACCATTATGGAGTGGGGCTGCGGCAACGGCAATTTGGCCGCCTGCTTCCTCGATCACGTCAAGGCCCTGGATCAGGACGCGACGCTCTACCCGCGCGTGCAGTACGTGCTCATCGATGCCTCGGAGACCGTGCTGGCGAGCGCCAGGGCGAATGCGGAGTTGTCCCGGCATCAAGACCGCGTGCAATTCGTGCAGGCGACGGTGCAGGAACTGCAATCGTATCCCGACGGGTCGGTCGACCGGATTTTGTGCAATGAACTGTGGAGCGAGTTGCCGACCAAACTTCTGCTGCGCAAGGCCGGGGACGTCATGGAAGAACACATCCGGCCCAATCTGAAGGAAACCCGGCTTCCTGACTTTCCCGATTGGCCGGGCTTGGTGCAGGCGTTCGATCAAATCGATATCGCCGGGCTCAAATCGCTGCCGGCCTTTCTGGAAGACATCCTGTGGGAACGGGAATATCACAAAGTCGAAGCCAAAGACGTGCCGTTCCGTCGTCTGATCCTGGACTTTTTGAAGCTCTTCGATGAGGAACTCCTGATGCCCGTGAACGTCGGCGCGGCCGCCTCCCTCAGGGAAGCGCACCGGTTGCTGGCCCCGGACGCGATCGGGTTCAGCAGCTTCGATGCCGGTACCGCGGACGAGGACGTCCTCAATGATCCCGAAAAACCCTGCTACAACCTGGTGGGCGGCCAATTCAGTTTCATGGTGAACGTGGCGCTGTTGGAAGACGTGGCCAAACAGGTCGGCGGCGGAATGGTGACGGTCGAGCCGCAAAAAGAATTCGTCGGGCGAAGCCTCGGGGCCAACGTCATGAGCTTCATGGACGTGCTGGCTTCCCATCCCGACTTGCCGCAGGACGGACCATGGGCCATCGACAGGTTGATCCTGAAAACCATCGAGGCGGTGAATGCCGGCTATGCGAGTCCCTATGAGCGAACCATCGAATTGCCCATAGCGCCCGGGACCCCGGAGGAGACGCGCAGGGAATTGGAACAGTTGCTGGAACGACTGGCAAAACACGGCGTCGCGGATACCGTGGCCTACCTCACCGAAGAGGAAGTCATGAGTGCGGCCGGTCGACTGGAGGAGTTGGGCTACGACCGGAACACCCTCCGGGCTGCGTTTCTGGCACCGCCGCAACCCGTTGACTATTTTCACTTCCGGATGGGACCGGCAGACTAAAGATTCGTAGCGACCTCTCTGTGTTCCCCTCCTTTGTAAGGACGGGAACTTTTTCCGAAGAGGGAAAAGTTGGGAGGTAGAGGCATTTGCAGTCACCCGGCGTTAGGGTTCTACCCCACCTATCCTCCCCTTACAAAGGGGAGGAACCAGACCGCTCTACCCCACCCGCATTCCCTCTTCGGAAATGCGCCCACTTACCCTGCGACTCCGCTCAGGACAGGCGTAGCGTAACCCGACAGCGAATCTGATAGGGGGCCAGGCCTGTGTGCCTGCCCTTCGCCCCGTTTCAGAACGTTCGTTTTGGATTGTGCAGAATGGCCGTTCCGAAAAAGCAGCCGCTTTCCCCCGACAGCCCCTTGGTAAAAGGAAGGGTTGGCCCGGAAAGCATGAAGTGTCAAGTCAAATCAATGTAAATTTCTTGTGGACATCTTCATTGTGGGCGAGTATACTGCCCGCACGTACAGACCCGTAAGAGTCTGGTCTATGTGTCGGCATTAAGTCACTTCGAGAGGTTGAAACATGATTGGTTCCTTTGGGTGGATGGAACTCCTGCTCATCCTGTTCATCGTCCTCATAATTTTCGGGGCGGGAAAAATCCCGCAATTGGGAGAAGGATTGGGGAAAGCCATCAAAGGGTTCAAAAAGTCGATTAACGAACCGGAGGCCATGGACGTGACTCCGCAGGAAGAGGCGGACATGAGTACGACGGCGCCGCCGCAGCCTGGCCAAATCCAGGAACCCGCCATGGCGCAAACCGCCGCGGTTCCGCCGGCCGGGGAACCGGTACAACAGGCGGCACCGGCACCGCAGCCCGAAGCGCAAGTCCAGGAAACCAGGCAGGCATAGCGCAAGCCACCCCCTCCTAAAAAGGAAGGAGTGAGGGGAGGTAGAGCATAGCGATCTCCCTCTCCCCTGGAGGGAGAGGGTTGGGGTGAGGGGGGAAATTTCACCCCTCAAAAGAACGCGTACCGATGGAGAAGAAAAATGTTCGGCCTGGGGGGAATGGAAATCCTGATTATTCTGATCATTGCCTTCTTGTTGTTCGGGCCCAAGGAATTACCGGAAATCGGAAAGCAGGTCGGGAAAGCCGTCAAGGGATTTAAAGAGACGGCCGATGATTTGCGGCAGTCGGTCGAGCCGGAAATCAATATGATTCAGCAGGAAGTGAAAACGGTGGAGCAGGATCTGCAATCATCCATGAAAGAAGCGGAAGACTCCATCAAAGGGGCGGGCGACGCGGCAACCGCCGGGATTAACGAAGGCAACAAACCCGCGTGACGAAGAGCCTGACTTCCGCTCCCTTGGCGGGAGAGGGCAGGGTGAGTGGGAGACAAAAAAAGAAACAAATTCCGTAAAACTCTTGCAATAAAATCCATTTTGGAATAGATTAACCAAAATTCTGAATATGACCAGAAATCCGGGAAACATGAAACAGGACAGGCAACCCGATAACGTCATGCAATCGAACAAAGGAGGTGGAAGGAAACAAGAAGAAAAAGGGAAATGCCGTACTGAAGAAATTCTGAAGAATATGTAGTGCCGTATCGTGTGCGGCAATGAAGGAAGCAACACATTTATAGAAGTCATCATAATTGGGTTGGCAGGAGTCACGCGCTGCCCGCAGGGGGAATCAACTTACAGGAGGAGTCACAATGAAACGATTGAATGACGGTATCAAATGGACGCTGGTCGCGGTCCTGTTTGCAGGGCTCACGGCGGTTCCGGCCATGGCCGAGAAGACCACGCCGGCCACGGGTAAGAACTCGGCAGTGCCGGCCGTGCCGCGTGCGATTCCGGATTTGCTGCCATATCACAAATTCGATCCGCCCAAGAGTAAACTGTTCGACATCAGCAAGCTCACCATTTCCGGCGACCTGAGGGTCCGTCCGGAATTCCGGAACAACACCACCTTTGGGGCAAGAAAGGCCAACACGTTCTTCGTGCAGCAATGGGCGCGGTTGGGCTTCAACTACTCCATCTCCCCGGACGTGACGTTCTTCTTCCAACCCCAGTACTCCAAGAACTGGGGGGTGAACAATGTGGCCGACGCCAACGGGACAGGTGGGACCATCTTCGCCCGGCAGGGTTTCCTGCTGGTGCGGAACTTCCTGGTGCCGAACCTGACCGTGAAAGCCGGGCGGCAACTGGTAGTCTGGGGCAACCACCGCATGTTCGGGCATTTCGACTGGAACAACGTTGGCTGGGCCCACGACGGCTTGACCATGAACTACAAGATCAGCAAGAGCACCACCCTCCAAGTGGGTTGGTTGCGGACGGCTGATCGTCGTGACTGTCCTTCTCCGACGTCTGGTGGATGTATTAACACGGCCCCCGCTAATCTGCCTGACGGGACTCCGAATCCTCGCGCTCCTGGCATAGGAACCGATGATGGTAACGTCGTCTATGTGCGGGCGCCCATGAAGGTCGCGGGCGTGGTGCTCGAACCCACCTACATCTGGCATGACGGTGGAACGGGTGGAAACATCAATGCGCCTCGTCCTATGAACCAATCCAGGCATACCGTCGGCGGCCGGGCAGTCAAGAAGTTCGCTGCGGGAAGCGCCCGGGTTGATGCTACGCTGGAAGGCTACTACCAATTCGGGGAAATCGGTATGGGTACAGGCGCCAAGGACATGGATGTCGAGGCCTTTGCCTTCCATTTCGACGCTGGCGTGACCCTGCCGGTGCCCATGCAGCCTCGTTTGAGCGCCGAGTTCAACGCGGCATCCGGTAACAAAGACGACGGCAAATGGAGAAGCTTCGATCAATTGTATCCCACCAACCACATTCACTTCGGGTACATGGACCGCATGTCCTGGAAGAACATGAACCATCTGGCGTTCGGCCTCCAAATGCGGCCCAACGCGGACAGCCACTTTGAAGTGACCGGCCACCTGTTTTCTAAACAGGAGGCAACGGACGGGTGGTATCATGCTGGTCAAGGTGCCATTATAGCAGGGGCTGGTGGTGCCAACAGCACCTCGACCGACCTTGGGGAAGAAATCGATGTGGTCTACACTCATTTCTTCACCCCCGGGAACCACGTGGCTTGGCAAATCGGCGGCGGGGTGTTCCTCCCGGGTGAATTTGTCGATGACAATCGTGGTGGAAGTGCTTCCGAACAAACTTGGGGCTATACCCAACTCTGGGTGAACTTCTAAGACACCACAATCCTCCTTCTTCCCCTCCTTTGTAAGGAAGGGTGAGGGGAGGTAGAGTGGCTCGAAAGTATGTCCCCGCTGAGGCTCATCCCTCAGCGGGGATTTTTTTATTTTTTCTCCATCCGTCATTCCCGACAATATGAACTGGATCCCCGCTAACAACTGCGGGGACGAATCCAGCGTCTTTGCCTTTGGTCCTTGCTTTTGGTCTTCGTCTCTTTCCGTCATCCACGACCTGATCGGGGAACGCGCCTATTTGTTTAGCCGTTTTTTCCCTGTCATCCTCGACAGTTTTAATCGGAGATCCAGCGTCTTTTCTATTTCCTTTGTTTTTATCTGTCATTCTCGACATTAGTAATCGAGAATCCAGTGTCTTTGGTCTTTTGTATTTGTAGCCGCGCGATCGCGGGTCAAAGCCCGGGACATGCCTTATCACGCCATCTGTTGGCATGTCCCGGGCTTTGAACAGGAACCGTGTGGCTACAAGAAATGTAGAAGAAGGCACGGTCCTTCATGAAGGAATGAATAAATGGTCACAGACATGTTATAAAGATTCGTTCCTTTTGAGGTCGAAGAATGAAGGACGTGATTACCCGCCAAACAGTTGTCGATAAGCTCGCTGCCTATTTGCACCACGAGCTTTCACTTTCGTCGCGTGGGCGGAAACCTCCCTCATGGATGTTGAATTTGACGACAACCATTTCGGAGAAATTCGAGACGTCGTGGCTCGGGTGGGGGTCGCCGACGTATGAGCGTTCGGCCTGACCTGGGAAGACTGCGAACACCTGCTCCGGCGATTAGGCTATTCAGCCCATATCAAAATTGAAGCCACCCGGTAACGTGTCCGGCCGGAACATACGGTCATTGTCTGCTGCCCAGATTCTTGTCATTCCGAAGCAAAGCGAGGAATCTCGTTTTTCAACGACGAGTAATCTCAACGTGGGAGTGCCCAAGATGCTTATCCTGAAATCGACAGCGGGAAGGTTCAACTCAGTTTGTATGAAGCGACGATACTTGGCATTGTGGACGGTGGATTTCAATCTTCATGATGCCGTGGTTGTTCTTATAGCGTATGTCGTTGACCAATAGCACAAGCTCGCCCCCGTCAGTAGTGAACGAGTAGGGTTGCCGGGGATGGTTCTTGTCGAGAACCGGAAACACGTCACGTTCCTCCTTGATGTGGCCAACGACTTGGAACCAGAGGCCCGCAGGATATGGCCTCAGCCACTGCGCCCACCAGAAGCGGGGCAATCCGACCCAGTTTTTTTCGAACTGGAATCCTTCCGGCGCGACCTCACGCTTATCATCTCGCCACTCGGCTTTCTCAACGAACTGTGCTGTGTAGGGAATACCGGTATCGAGAATCACACCCGTATTGTTAGGCACACGGTCCGAGCGGACCGTGACCGTTACCGCTTCTCCTGCCTTCAACCTGCAGGGATATGTCGCATTGGCGCAGGCGTATGTCGTCTCTTCTACGTCGCTGGTTGTACACGCGTGGCTGGCCCCGCTCAGCGGCGGATAGAAACAATCCGGTATATCCAGTAGAATCAGCAGCACGAATACAACGGCCACGGTCCAAGTGAGTAGCTGTGGCGGGGAAATCGTCTCAATGAGCCTCACGAATTTGCTGGGTTCTGGAATCGGAAGTTTCAGCCTGTTTATACCAGCCATTGGAGTGCGTTGCCACGCCTGAAATGCATACTCCCACCTGGCAGCCTTGATCAAAGAACTCATCCGTCGAATCAATACGTACGTCAGTAGGAGTGCACCCACTACCATTGGCCTCCTCACGGCGGCATCAACAAGGTTCTCCGGAAGTCCCGGTATGAGGAAGCCTATGAACTTGGGCAACCATCGCAAGTCCCATATTGGTTCAATCGCATCAACCGGAACCAGAAATATCATTGCAGCCGTGAACAAGCTCCATACAACGAACAGGTAATACAGCTTTGCCTGTGTCTTCGCGAGCATGCGAAGCCGACCGATGACGGCGGCAGGCAAGCCCGCAGGATTAACTGCAACCTTAGGTGGGCACATTTGCGCTATTCGTCTCCCCCTTGTGGTTCCGCATACGGACCGCGATCGGTCCACGTGACCGTGTAATCGTTTTCTTGAATCACTTTCGGGGCGTAGTAATCGGTCCCTCGCTGAATCCGTTCGAACACGCTTCCATGGATTGCCGGAGTGGGCAACGGCTTCATCTTCTTCCTCTTGAAGAGTCTCCCAAGTGTATATAGCAGGACCTTTAAGAATTTCTCATTATCTGGTAAAGGGTTCTCCGGTTGCTCATAGAGATTGCGAGGCTCGTAGCGGTAGAATGCGCCCAGACCGGCACGTGAGTCATAGAGCCGGCCATGCACATCGGCGTTGCGCTGGAATTCCTCACGCACTCCGTTCACGAACTGCAGCCCACCCGCTTCGGCCTTCCCCATCATCCAGTCAAGCGAAACGAACGACAATGAGTCTTTTGGATATCCACCACCCACGTTCGAATGTACGCCGGCAAACCATACTTGCTCGATGATTTGTTTCGTTGACCCATTTTCTGCACAATCGGCATTACGGTCTGGGCACGTCTTTGGATCTTCCCAGATGAGAGGATGGAAGGTCTTACGTTCATCATCGAGTGCTAGAGCCTGGTAGGCGTGATGTATATGAGGCCCCAGTTTGCGATCGTGAAAACCCCACCGCCGGCGTTCGAAGACTCGTCGCCAGATGGCGTCTATCAATTTCATCTCATCGAAAGGCATCCCGACGGCGTCTACCGTATCCCAAACCCCTATGAAGTGAATCGGTATCGGAGCCTCGTGAAAGCACAGATCATCAATGTTCAGGGCCTTTCGAATACATTCGGCTTTTTCCACCTCACTCGCGTTTCGGGGGGTATCTACCGTCTTTGCGCTTCTGTAAGCGTTGAGAACTCGCTTCAGTACTCTTCGCCGTCGCCTTCCCGCGTTGATAACGGTCTCACGCTTGATCAGCCCACAGCGGTTGATCATGCCGGCGAGTGAACGCACGGTATACGCTCCGCGGCTGAAACCAAAGAGAAATATCCTGTCGCCCGGTTCATAGTTCATGGCGAGGAAGGCGTAGGCGCTTCGGATGTTTCGGCTGAGTCCCCAACCGAAGGCGCCACTGAGAAGCCTTATCCAGCGCAGGTCGTCGGTTCCGACGCCGTCGTCATAGTGGGTAATCTGTTTGATAGAGTCATTATGGCGGTCGACAGCGCTGAAGATACGCCAGACGTTGGAGCCTCGCGTTTTCCCTCCCCGGTTGCCGGTCCCGTCTGAGCAAATTACGATGTTTTTGGCCATAACGCTTTCCTCTTTGGGTACATAGACACCGCTGCCAGAAAAAAGGTGCATATTTCGTCGGCCTTCAATTAAGCGCCTGGGGGCGCTACGATGCACGGTCGAACATGTTGATGAAGTGTACTATACCGGAAAACGTAGGTTAACGAAATGCAGTGCGGCCGGTGTTAGTGTTAAAGAAGAGGAGCCAGTTATCCCATTGATTACGGTCATCAGGTCGAAGAATGAAGGACGTGATTACTCGCCAAACAGTTGTCGATAAGCTCGCTGCCTATTTGCACCACGAGCTTTCACTTTCGTCGCGTGGGCGGAAACCTCCCTCATGGATGGTGAATTTGACGACAACCATTTCAGCGTCATTCGAGACGTCGTGGCCCGAGTGGGCGTGCCGATGTGCGAGCATTCGGCCTGATCCTTCGACAAGCTCGGGACAGGCCTGGGAGACTGCGAACACCTGCTCCGGCCATTAGGCTTTCAGCCCATGTCCAGATCGCAGCCAGCCGACTGATTGACAATCTATAAACAGGATGATACACGATAACATCTATACAAACGGTATACGCTAAGAATTTAAAAATCCATGCATCTGAGCGTAAGAAGGAGGAGGTGACATGGGTCAAGTGAACTTCCGAATGACAGACGAACGTCTGGCACTCATTGATCGGGCGGCTGCGATTCGAGGCGTCACGCGCACCGAGTTCGTGCTCAGATCGAGTGAGGCGGCGGCGATCGAGACGTTGAACGAACGCCCCGTCATTGCGCTTGATGACGAGGCTTACGAGGCCTTTGTTGCCGCGCTCGATGCGCCGGTCCAACCGAACGACCGCTTGAAAGAACGGTTTGCCCGCCGGCCGCTGTGGGAACGATAATCCCGGGTCGAGCCCGGGGCAAGCCTGATACTCCTGAGCCGCTAGGCCCACGTCATGACGTCTCGCAGTTCGACTCCGGAATCGACAGCCTCAATACGTGGCTACAACGTAAGGCCAGGCTGAACGAAGCCAAGGGTGGCGCACGGACGTACGTCGTCTGTGACGGCGACCGGGTGATCGCGTTCTACAGCCTTGCCGCCAGTTCCGTGGAAAGGCGACGCATCTCCTCGCGCGTTGGCAGGAACATGCCCGAACCGATGCCGGTGATCCTGTTGGGACAACTGGCTGTGGACGTGAACTATCAGGGAGGCGGCTTGGGATCAGACCTGTTGATTGATGCAGGGAAGAGAGCGTTGGCGGCGGCTGATGTGGTTGGTGCGCGCGCTATCGTTGTCCAAGCGTTCAACGAAGAGGTCAAGACGTTCTACGAGCAGTTCGGCTTCTTGCCATTCTCGGATCGCGAACCACTCATGTTGCTCCTTCGGATTTCCGAACTGAAGGCGGTGCTTCAGGCTTAGACACGCTTCCGGCCTTTTGATGACCATTCCCGCAGTCTCCTTCTGTCATTCCCGACATTTGTAATCGGGAATCCAGTGTCTTTGTAGCCATGACATTTCATGATGCCTGAAACCGGCGCGATGAGATCGCGCGACTACACGAAGGAAGAGGAAGGAGGACGTACCATTCTTCCTTTTGTCTGTCTATTAACATTTCCCGCATTGTGTAAAGTTTGTAAAGTTCTTGACAAAGCGTACAAATTGTACAATATGTACACTTCAGCATGTTTTGTACAGAATGAAGTGCTTGGCCTGAATCTGGCGAAGGAAAAAACTCGTGAGTCGTGGGAAGATTACCGTGCGAGGGGAAGGCTCAGGAGCGGCGAGGAATCGGGCAGCAGCAGGGAAACCTCGGTCGATTCAGACGCGTTGTTGATAAATTCGCGGACGGTGATGGTCCCGTTCTTGTTGGCGTCCGCACTGCCCAACAGCCCGGCCAGGATACCGGCCGGTTCCTTGTTTTCGCTCCCTGGACGCTTGCGCAGTTGGATGACGGTCGTTTGGGCCTGCTGGGACAAGCCGCTGGTCCAGTGCGCCTCGGAGGATCCATCGGTCGATGCGTTAGGTCCGCCTTGTTTCGCAAGGGGAGCATCGAGGATCAGCAGGGTCAACCGGTTGTCGAGTTTTCCCAGGAGACGTTGGAGCGTTCGAAGGGAGACCAACTGTTTGGTCGATGCCTCGGGCGACCCTTCATAGGGTACCAAATAGACCTCGCCGTTTCTCCCATCTTTGACGGCCTGACCGGAAAAATACACGACCAGCACGGATTCCTTGCCGATTCGTTGCCGGACCCACGTGAGCAGCGTGTCTGCAATGTGTGATTTTGCGGCCCGGCTTCCCTGAAGGACGCGGACGTTGTGGTTGGCGAAGAGACCGGTTGTTTGCAAAGTGTCCCGTATTGTCATGAGGTGATCTTTGGGAATGCGATAGGCCTGCGGCCAGGGCTCCTGATATGTATCCATCCCGACGAGCATGGCCACGTGTGCATCCGTGTCAGGCGCCTTTTCCTTCATCTTCGTAGCCGCCGGCTTCTGTTTTCGGATGCCGGTCTGTGGCTTGGACGGACGGGTTTGGGAACGCAAGGCCGGGTTTCCCGGCTGGAGTGGCGCCACAATGCGGTGAGATCCGATGTGGGTACCGTCTTCCAGTTGCAGGGAAACCACGAGTTCCGCCTTTTGTCCGGGCACGTCGAGCGGCATCCGGCCTCGAATCTCCGTGGTCCTGGTTTCTCCGGGCTGGAACGTGCCCATGGAGATGGGCAGCGTCGTCATTTGTGCAAAGGCCCCGATCAGGATCGTGTTCCCCACTACGTTGGCATTGGCCGTGGTGACGGTGGTGCTCCCCAAATTGGTGGCTTCGATGATCAGGACGATGGCTTCCCCGCCTTCCAGAATCAGATTGTCGTTGCCATCTTTCAGCATCGTGCGAAACGTAAAGAACGGCCGGTTTCCCGGCGCGGCGGGAGCCGGAGCCGAGAACCGTGGGGCGACTGGTGCGGTACGGGGCGTGGATGGCGGTGCATATTGAGGCGTGGCCGGCGTGAATGCCGGTTGCTGACCCTGTTGCGCCGTCAGGGATTGCGTGCCGCCGTCCTTCAACACTTGCGGAACCACCCCCACGAGTTGCTCGGCCAGTTCCGCGGCCGCCCCGTTGATTTTGGCATCGTATTGTCCGGTGGTGCAGGTGACGGACTGGCCGGTGATGGTCGGCGCCCAGACCCTGACCTGGCCGCCGTAATTCAATGGGATCTGCCCCAATTGGGCTCCGTTTCTATCGATAAACACCGCTTGCAGCTTGAAGTCGAGGTAAGCGAGATAATTGTCTTCCTCCGCCATACGGTCGACTTCCTGAAACTCTTGGTTGACCATGCTGATCTGGATAATCAAATCACTCGGCCTGGTAGTTTGAACAGCCTCTCCGGTTCCTGCATAGGCCGTCACGGATTGAAAGGTCTCCTGTCCCAGGGTGAGAAAGTTCTGGACAATACTCTCTCCGGTTTCCAGGGTATACGGAAGGTCGCAGGCCTGAATTTCGATCGTGGCATCCGTGACGCTCGGATCAAAGGCATAGGCCACCGAGATGGGAATGGCCGGCTCCTTGGGTTTTTCTTCTTCTCCAAATCCGAAGCGGGGCAGGCTGATGTCCGGGAAGTCCAGGTCCGGCATACTGACGTCCGGGAGGTATGAGCAGCTTGAAAATTGGAGGATCGAAAGGAGAAGCAGAAGCCTCGGAAGGGTACGTATTTTGAGATTCATGGCGAGTAACCTACCCGATGCCCTCAATGGATTGCAACTTTTCGATCTGCTTCGCTCGCAACAATCCTCTGTTTTTATTTGCCATTTCCGACGCTTGTCCCCGACATTTTGTAATCGGGGATCCAAGCGATTATAGAATCCAGTGTCTTTGCTTTTCCCTCTCTTTGCGAAAGAAACGACCCTGGATTTCTGCTTTCGCAGGATTGTAGATGTTCAATGATTTGTTGACAGAATGGTTAGCCTTAGCGAGTGTTCATGGGTTCTTTCCCTCCCCTTTGTAAGGGGAGGTCAGGTGGGGTAGAGTCCGGCCTTCGGATGACTGCAAATGCCTCTACCTCCCCTACCCCTCCTTACAAAGGAGGGGAATAGATGCCTCTACCTCCCAACTTTTCCCTCTTCGGAAAAAGTTCCCGTCTTTACAAAGGAGGGGAAGGAAAAGGCCAAAATTGTCAACGAATGACTGAACACATACAGGAATGACTGTTCGGGATGTATTGACTATTTTCGTGATTCGGAGTGGCATTGGCTGTTTTCTTACCAATATAATAGAGGAGAGGGCTTGATCTCTTTTGGGATTGGAGAATCCATTGACCTCGTGCCGAAAGACTATGCTTGACGAGCAGGGCGACCGGGTGCCGCTCCCGTGTCTTCTCCCCGCCATCCTGGGAATCCTGGTCCTCGTCTCCGGCGGCTGCGGTGAATGGCCACAGGCCCGTCTCGATGCGTACCTCGGCCAGCAGCCGGCAGTCGATGGCCCACGGTTTGAGAGCCTGCCGGGCGCGGTACAGGCCGGGCTCGTGGTGTTCAACGATACGACCGCTCCGGATTCCGCGCCCAAGCTTTCAGACGCCTCTTTCGATGCATTGACCGAGCACGTGCGACAGCAACTGATGCATGCCGTTCCCCTCGATGTGGTGCACGTCATTCATTCCCCGAATCCCGGAGCCTCGCCTCCGCCGTTCGCGACGGTGCTGCAATGGGCAAAAGACCGGCAGGTCGATTACCTCGTGATGGCCGTTCTCTCGAGTTCGGAAATCGAAGTGCCGGAACGACTCCCCTGGCGAGGATCGACCCTGGGGGCGGTCGCGCGCGGCTTGCTGTTAGGGTATCGCGCGGAAAACCTGGCGCTTGCCGAAATGGCGTTGATCGACGCGCGTACCGGCCACGTGTTGGCCAGGGTCGAGGGGAATGCCTGGGCTTCCCTGGAACGGCTGGACATGCCCCTCGAGTCCAACGTCTATCCGGTGGTTCGACGAAACGTGGAGGATCCGGCGATTTATCCCGAAAAGGAAGAAGACGCCCACGACGTCATGCGAGCGGTCGCCGACAATGATGCCGTGAATCAGGCCGTGATGCATCTGAAGGAAGTCTGGGGTGGATCCTGAACAGGATTGTGCATGCCACGAAATAATGTTTGAGACGTTCGGCAAATCCGAGCATGAAGTCTCTATTCAAGAAATCCCTGAAACTCTTCGACCGTCAATCCCGCTTTTCGGATTGGGCTGCGAAGGAGGCCGGGGCCCAACTCTCGATGGAGAGGTACCGTTAAGACAACAGCCATGCCTTCTTTGATGAGTGTGACGTGACTTCCGCGTTGGCGGTCCTGAATCCACCCGGCCTTCTTGAGAACTCGGATTGCATCCTCGCCGGAGCAGACCGGGAGTTTGGTCACGCCACTCCTACTTCAATTTCCCTGACTTCGACGTGATCGGGCAAACCTTGGGCCCGGCGGGTTTCGAGACTGGCCAGAATGGCTTCTTCAATATTAGCTAATGCTTCTTCGCGGGTTTGTCCCTGAGAGACGCAACCGGGAAGGGCCGGACAATCGACGACGTAATACCCGCCTTCGTCCTGTTCGATTGTGACGAGAAATCGCATGGTCTTCTCCTTTGCAGTAGGCCTTCTAGCATAACTCCATCGTAGGCAGGGCGACAAGCCGGTGAACGGGCCTGTAATAGGATGATGAAAAAGACAGGGCGCGCGCTGTGACCCAGGTTTTGGCCCGCCAATTACTGAGAGAGGATTGCGTCTAGCGGTAATTGACGAACTGCAGGTCGATGCCGAAGTCTTCCTGCTTCAGAAAACCGATGACGGCCTGCAGTTCGTCTTTGTTCTTGCTCTGCACGCGCACCTGGTCTCCTTGAATCTGCGCCTGCGCCTTGAACTTTTTCTCCTTCAGCCGTTTCACGATGGCCTTGGCTTTGTCTTCGACGATCCCGCTTTGCACCGTGACGTTCTGCCGGACGGCTCCGCCAAGGGCCTGTTCCACCTTGCCGTAGTCGAGGGCTTTCAACGACACGCTACGTTTCACGCATTTTCCCTTGAGGATGTCGATGACCGCCTTGAGTTTGTAGTCGTCGTCCGCCACGATCTCCAGGACGTGCTCTTTTTCCTTGAGCGTGACCCTGGATTGTGACCCTTTGAAATCGAAGCGTTGCCCGATTTCTTTCATGGTTTGATCAACCGCGTTCTTGACTTCCTGCATGTCCACCGTGGACGTCACGTCAAACGAATACGAATCCGCCATGAAACTTTCTCCTTGTTATCTGTCGCTGCAGCGCCATTTTTGCTGGACGGCATGTCCCAGGATGCGGTCGGCACGCCTTCATCTCGCCCTGGCAGGTCTTGCCGCTTAGGAAAGCGGGCAATTGGATGGCTCGTGGTTATATGATGCCAGTCGTTACGCGCTTCGTGGCTTGGAACCATTCAACTCAATAGAAAGCGTATGTTTCCATGGATGTCTGATGGCGAGGTTTATTACTGTTTCTTCCATAGCGTCACCTTGAAATGATCTTCGGTCGCTTCAAAATCCGGCTCTCTTTCGTTGTGTTGCTGCATTAATGGAATGACCTTTCGGCGAATGCCTATACCCTGATCTTCAACGTAGCCGTAATCTCTAAAAATCCTGACGGACGATGGATTGCGTTGTAATTGCGCGCCGCTCTTGATTCTTTCGGTTGTCATACCATTCGGCAGAGCTCCCGGGCTGATTATTTCCATGCGATTATCGTAGACGACTACGCGTACATAATTTTGTTTTGTCCAATCTCTGTGAATAAAGGCATTAATCAAAAGCTCTCTTATGGCCTCAAACGGATAATCCCAAACCCGTCTGCGACTCATTCCTTGTAAAGTTTCATTACTGACATACGGTTGAACAAGTGTACTGACTCTCTCATGCAGAGCCGGTTCAATGGGATCATTAGCACCGCCGCTTCCTCGGCGTTCCAGCAAAGGTCCGTCCAATACTCTGTCAAATTTTGTGTTGTAATCCTTGTCATTCCCTTCGAAAACAGAAAGCCTTACACCGGCTTGTGGCAACCTCAACTGGGGTTTTTTCGCAAATAACGCATAAGCAAAATAGCTACAAGCAAGGGGTCTGACGTCGTCGACCAAAAGACTGTGGTTAACCATCATTTCCTGCATATCCTCGTCCGGAGATTGGATCAGGATATCTCGAAAATATTCCTTGTAACGATGTTCATCCAAATCTGAAATTGAAGATCCGTGCACGGGAAATTTTTCCGCTGATAGCAGGCCGCCCAAATCAAACAATCGCGCCTGTTGTTCACGCCCCGCCAGTTGTGAGGTGTTGCCGTATCGGACATAGATATCTTGGCGGTCGTTGTATTTGAGGACATAGGGTTTACTGTTACCTTGAGGAATTTTCACGACGGCCACGCGCTTCCCTTCAACAACGATCTCCTCGTAATCCGGTAAGATAAAGGGATGAACATGCCGACCGATGACCGTATCCATTAGCCACTCTTGAAGATTGTTCCGCTGAATGCCACTAATGCTGCCGTCATCCTCGACACCAACTAAAACGATACCGCCATTCATGTTGGCAAAAGCAACGACTTCTTTGGCAAATTTTTCTGGGCGCTCATCATCACGCTTAAACTCCAGCTTTGCGCCTTCAAGCTGATTGGTTAATTCCAGCAGATCACCGATTAACATGGGAAACCGTTTCTATTAGAAACCATATTTATTCTTACGCATATCAAAGGCTTCTCTGCCACCTTCCAAAATTGATGCAGCTTGTTCGCGTATTTCTGATTTGTCGATGGAACCTGCATTCGCAATTTTGCCTTTGTCTTTCCTGCTCTTTAATACCGCGATTAACTCAGCGTCACCGAAGACAGGTATATTGGCATTGTGAGTGGCAAATAAAAACTGGCGGTTGGTTTTGTGGTACCTTAAATCCTGCACGATGCGTTCAGCTATGAAAGCATTATCCAGATGCTCTTCTGGTTGATCTATAATCAAGGGGGCGTCTCGGCTTAATAGCAAGAGATTCAATATTGCAGTACACTTTTGTCCGGTTGAAAGGTCTTCTAGTGGTACGAAGTGTTCATCCGCATCGTCATGTGCAGTATTAAGTTGGATTTCCACGCTATCCTTTAATTCGATCTCTTCCAGTTGAAGCCTTTCTTCCAAGCTCAATCCCAATAATTTGTCGACAGTACCTGAAGTCAACCCCTTTTCTTTATACTTAGCCAAGAAGGCCGTCTTATCTTTGTTTCTTATCCACTTCGACCACTCCAATAAATCCAAATCTCCTTCCAGTTGCCTTAACCACTGAATTTTGGAACTTCCAATTCCATCAATAGCACGCAAGAATGACTCAAGTTGCTCCAAATTCCCTGCGCGCTTGATGTCAATTTTTAGTTTGCCGACGAGATTCTTGTTCAGTTTTTCTATTGCCTGACTCATTGATTCGAATCGAGCAAAGGCGGTATCGCGATATTCTTTCAATACTTCTTTTCTCTTGTTGTCAGCATCACGGCCAATAAGCTTTTGTTTTTCGTGGGTTGTTTTGTTCTTTCGAATGTTTACCAATTTGGCAATAATGTTTTTATATTCCGCCCCCAACGCCCTACCGCTTTTTCCGGCATGATCAGGCAATTGTGCAATTGCTTGATTCAGTTCATCAAGAATTTCCCGGGAGTGACTTTGCCAGGCCGAATGTATGGAATCGTAGTCTGATTTGGCTTGGTTATAGCGATTAACAATATTGCCAACTAATTGATTCAAATCGCTTTGAAGGGTTTCAAAAATCTTTCTTGCTCTTAGTATCGATGCCTTGTTCGGTAATTGATCAATATCATCTCGTTGCAGAAATAACAGATCAAAAATTTCCTGATAGCTGTTCGACCATTGTAAAATGGCTTCAAATTGTCCTGCGATTCTCGCTTCAATTTCTCTTTCTTGTTCGAGCAATTGGGCATTTTTCAGTTTATTTGCTATTCCCAAATTTTCAAACTGTTTCACTTTTTCGTCCAAAACCGGTTCTTGCGCGACTACTTCATCAATTCGTTCAAACTCCTTATGGGCTTCAACAATCTTTTTGCGACTCAACTCCAAACGACGCTTTATTTCATCCATTCTTCTGTCAAATTGACCGCTGTCTTGGAGGAAACAATTTATCAAATTCAGCTTGGCATCCTCATCCTTTTCCAGTGCAAGAATTTCATTCTGACCAAGTAGCTCAATATCGGGCAGGATGTCTCTAGGGGTCAGGTGAGAAATGTCACCTTGTTGGTTTTCTACGACAGGCTGCTCGCCATAGCGCCTGCTGATGCGATAGACTTGTCCTTGCTGGGCTTTTGAGAGTACTTCCAAGGTGATTTGCGAATCGCCTAAATTTTTTTTGCGAAGAGCCTCTACACCTCTGTCATCTCCTCCACGAATTGATAGGTTTAGAACATAGCGAATACTTTCTATCAAGGTGGATTTACCTGTGCCTCGACCACCAATAACAGCATTTAGATTTTTGGAAAAAGCTAAGTCGTGGCTGGTAAAAAACCCTGCTCCTCGCCACTGTATAGAATTGATGACCGAATAGGGATTATCGGGAGTCTGATGAATAAGCCGAATTCGTGATTCAGGATCAAAAAAAGCCTGCCTGAATGCTGAAAAATCAGGCTGGATCATTTTAATCAAACAAAAAGCTGAAAGATCTGATAGCGTTTCTGGACGTTTTATGTCTTTGGCATTGATTATCGCGATAGGCTTTTTTCTCCTATAATCGTGATTTTTATTTCGAATAATTTTTTGGTATTTATCCGGTAAGTCTTCTATCGGACCGGGAATCTGTCCGGCTCTGACCAATTCTTCTTTTTTCCACAATTGAACATAGTTTCCGCCACCGCTATCCAGCTTTAGTAGGCCATTGTTTCCGGTTATATGCGCAGCGTACCAAAAGCCGTCTTGATGAGTTATCACCTTATTTGCGATTTGTTCGCAGCTTAATGAAGATGGATGGGTTGGTTCTTGAGCAAGCTTAGTGCTGTTTTCTCCCATCAATTGTCCAAGATGCTGATTGAGGTCTGCTAATAAATGATCTTCGGGGTAGAGGCAGACCATATGAATTTTTTCAGAACTGGTAATCTCAAATCCTGGAAACACGGTGACGCCGTTCTGTCTCAATAGATTACGTAACCCTTCTGAGTCTTCAACTTTTCCATGATCTGCAAGCCCCACAACTTCGATACGATTGTCCTGGCACTGCTGCAAAATTTGTCGGTTGTAGTCTGCTTCTTGGAGAGTTGTTTCTCCCTGATACTGGGCATAGCTAAAGGGATTGACCTGCAATGCGCATCTGTAGAAGCGAGACCCTAGATATTGAATTTCGGTACTCATAAATTTATCTCCATCACCTTCAAAAACCAGCTCACCACCTTGCTAACAGATCTCGATAGTCATCTTGAATGCTTTAATTTCGTGAGGTGCGGGTCGTACGTATTATACCATATCGCAGCCACGATTTTATCTATCGTGTCCTGTAGACGTCGTTTCCGGAGCCTAAGCAGGGCATGAGTCCTAACAACACTTTCCATCCGGCATCCGAATGCCGTCGCCGTCGAGAATTTCCGTGGTGGCATAGGGTTGTTTCAGGACCAGGTGCCGGTACCATTTCATTGCGCTTTCGGTCAGGACCACGAGTGCCAGGACGGCGACCAAGCCGACCAGCGCCGCATTCAGCGTCATCGTGACGCGCGCCACCGGGTCCGCGGCGGTTCGCGCCCGGTCCAGAAAGATCCACCACAGGTCATGACAGCCCGTCAAGGTGACGATGCCCACGAACACCATCGGGACGGCCGTGACCCACAGGTAGCGGGCTTTGCCCATTTTGATGAACAGGGTCGTGCCGATACAGAGCGCCAGGGTTCCCAATAACTGGTTGGCGGCGCCGAACATGGGCCAGACCGTGGAAATCGTTCCCGTGGCGATGAGCCATCCCCAGGCCCCGACCACGAGCGCGCTCGACAGGACGACGCCGGGCCACCAATTGATCCGGCGAAGCGGAGCATAGACGTGCCCGCCCATTTCCTGAACGAGGTATCGCGCCACGCGCGTACCCGCGTCGATGGTCGTCAGGATAAACAGGGCTTCGAACAGGAGCGCGAATTGATACCAATAGGCCATGAGCCCGGCCATCCCCGGCAGGGCGGAAAAAATCCAGGCCATGCCCACGGCCAACGAGACCGCGCCTCCCGGCCGGCCCGAGACGTCCACTTCGACCAGTTGCGAGAGCGTGTGAATGTTTTGAACGGGGAACCCCATGGCCGCCAGCGCCTCGGCCGACAGGCGCGTGTTGATCGCAAAATAATCGCCCGGGATGAGCAGGGACGCCGAGATCAACGCGACCACTCCGACAAAGCTTTCCAGCAACATGGCGCCATAGCCCACCATGGCCTGGGATTCGCGGGCGATCATTTTCGGCGTGGTGCCCGATGACACGAGCGAATGGAATCCCGAGATGGCGCCGCAGGCGATCGTGATGAACAGAAACGGAAACAGGGGGCCGGGGATAATCGGGCCTCCTCCGGAAATGAAGCCGGTGACTGCCGGCATGTGCAGGTCGGGTGCCAGAATGATCACGCCGACCGCCAGCAGCCCGATGACCCCGAGTTTCATGAACGTGGAGAGGTAGTCTCGCGGCACCAACAGCATCCACATCGGCAACACCGAGGCCAGAAATCCGTATCCGGCCAACAGCCAGACCAGCGTGGTCCGGTCATGGGTAAACCAGAGCGCCACGTCCGATTGCGCCACCACTTTGCCCAGGGCCACGGACAGCACGAGCAGCACGATGCCGATGAGGGACATTTCTCCCACGCGTCCGGGGCGAACGTCGTGATGGTACCAGCCCATGAGCAAGGCGATGGGGATGGTCATGGCAATGGTAAACGTGCCCCAGGGATTGGCCACGAGCGCGTTGACCACGGCCAGTCCCAGACCGGCCAAGGCCACGATCACGATGAACAACACGGCCACGGCCGTGGCCGTGCCGGTGATCCATCCGATCTCCGCGCGGGCGATTTCCGGCAGGGACCGGCCATTGCGACGCAGGGAGCCGACCAGGATGACGAAATCCTGTACCGCGCCCGCCAGCACGGCCCCGATCACAATCCAGAGAAACCCCGGCAAAAACCCGAACTGTGCCGCCAGGACCGGACCCAATAACGGCCCGGCGCCGGCAATGGCGGCGAAATGGTGTCCGAAGAGCACGTATTTGTTCGCGGGATAATAATTCGTGCCGTCTTCCAGTCGAAAGGCCGGAGTCCGGCGCTCGTCATCGAGCTGCATGACGCGCCGGCTTAAGAATCCTCCGTAAAACCGGTAGGCCAGCACGTAAAAACAGCCGGCCGCCGTCACCAGCCAGAGCCCGTTGACTTTTTCCTCAGGGTTCAACAGGCCGGTGACGAAGCCGAAGGACACGGCGCACAGGAGGGAGACGAGAATCCACGCGGTCGTCTTCACGGTTTTCATGGGGCTTCAGCACGTCGAGTGAACGCTACGTGTACGCCGGGTGGCGCGAAACGACATGTCGCCCTCGTGGGCTCGGCTGTCAGCCCGGCGTTCATGCCTGCGTCGAAAACGGAGGCTTGCCGAACTTTTGTCGAATGGCGTTCATGGCCTGGAAGACCATGGGTTTCGTGAGCAGCCGATGCTCGATCGTTCGCTTGCCTGGAAAATCGAGTAAGGATACTCCAATGACCATGGTGAGTAAACCTTGGCCCGGGAGGACGAGCATGGCGATCCCTGCCAGGAAAAACACGAGGCCGACCGTGTTCTTGACGGCCAACCCCGCGTAGCGCAGGACCGGATGGTAGCCCTCCATCCACACGTGTTCTTCATCGTGCAAAAAGTAATCCACGGGCAGGCGGATGATGATGATGGGAATGAGCAGGATGGTCCCGAAAAACATGACGACCGAGACGATGGTGATGGCGATCAGGGCCTCCGGGGGGATCAGAGCGGTCAGGTCGTCGTAGAAAGTCTGAATGGCGTTCATCGGGCGCGCTCCCTGCGTCGCAAGGGGACATAGCACGTTCTCGACAATTCGACAAGCGCCCCATCCCAGGCGATTCATCGCCGGGAAGCATTGAATGGCCGTCATCGAACAGGATAGGATTTGATGTGTTCAGTCATTCCCTTCGACAGGCTCAGGACAGGCGTTGACGATCTCTGCCTTGTCATTCCCCTCCTTTGTAAGGAAGGGCGAGGGGAGGTAGGGGCATTCGGAGGCCCAGGCGATGCCCGGTTACTGGTTGCTCAAATCGGAACCTTCGACGTTTTCCATTGCGGATTTGGCGCGTTCTCCCAAACGGACGACCTGCTGGGAAGGCGTGAGAAATTATCAGGCGCGTAACTTTCTGCGAGCCATGGCCGTCGGGGATCTGGCTTTCTTTTATCATAGCAATGCCGATCCTCCGGCGATCGTGGGTATTGTCGAGATCGTCAAGGCCGCGTATCCCGATTATTTTGCCTGGCGGCCGGGCAGCCGGTATTTCGATGACAAAAGTTCAAAACAGAATCCGCGATGGGTGATGGTCGACGTTCGATTAAAGGAGATACTGCGAGCGCCGCTTTCTTTGGAAAGCCTCAGGAGCGTAAGAGGTCTCGAACGGATGGAACTGCTCAGAAAAGGATCGCGCCTCTCGGTTCAACCGGTCCGTGAAAACGAATGGAAGATTATTGTGCAGTTGTCGCAGGCAAAACCCGTTTCTCCTCCTTTGTAAGGAGGGGTAGGGGAGGTAGAGTCTGCGGAGGCGAAATTATTCCCCTGGTTGACTGGGGAAGACCTGTTTAAACGGATGGATTTCGACTCGTTCGAATATTCCGTGGGTGACGTAGGGGTCACCGTTGGCAATGCGTTCCGCCTGCTCCATGGTGTCCGCCTCAATGATGACCAGACTTCCGGCTTTATCCGTAAAGGGTCCGGCACAGACCAATCGGTCCTGCTGCTGTAAGTGTTCAAGATAGTCCAGGTGGGCGGGTCGATGGTGCGGGCGCTTGCTCTGGCCTTCCGGTCCGTCCCATCCAATGATTACGTACGTCATACACTTTCCGTCGGTCACGTGTTCTCTTTGGGCAGGGCTTGCCGCCCTTTGTAGCCGTCGTCGATTTCATGCCACCATTCGATGGTGTCTTCACCGAGCCGCCAGCAGAGATACACCACGCGTCCTTCCATGAGATACGGGAAGTCGCATAAGCCCATTTCCAGATCTTTGACGATCACTCCCATTTCATTGACGCTGTTGAGGTTTTCATAAATCGCTTCGAGTGCTTTGATGTAACGAGGGCCCTCGCAACTCCCGCCTCCGTACGAAGCGTTGGCGCTCGCTTTTTTGATTTCTTCTTTTGTTTCCAGCAGGATGGTTTTGCCGGCTTTGGCTTTGGTCAGGTGCGTCGCCAATTTGGGGATCAACTCCGTCGCCTCGGCAAAGGAGAAAATCCGTCCATGTGAGAAAGGCTCTTCGGGCTTGGCCATTGTCGCGCGGGTGTGTTAGATTGTGACGCAGAGAAGGTTCCCCTGCTTCCGTTTTCTTTATCACAACAATCGTGGCATCGCAAACCGACAATGTTTGAAAACAAGGGAATGCCCCGCAACAGTCCGCACAAAGAGAGCGGCATTCCTTCCATGACGGCTTCGCGAATAGTGCCGGATGTAAGATTAGATAACACAAGAAACTATTGACAATCAGGAGATTCATGTTATACAAAATAAATATACCTTCCAAATTGAAGAGGCAGTTACTTCTTCCTACATGAGTTTTCAAGTTCCAAAATTGTAAATCCGGTTTTCACGTTATCCAAAACGCCAACACTTTTTTGCCCAGATACATGATGAATAGGTTTCCTGCATTGTATGCATTTGTGGAATTGTCTGAATGACTGTTCCGGAACAACGGCAGGACAGCCCGTTCATCACCTGTGAATAGTTTGCAAACCCGTCAATACCCAGCAGGATACGTTTCGGCTCGTCGTAACGCCACGAAGCCGGCGACGGGAAATGTTTGAACCACCCACTTCCATGCCTGCCTCATCCGTCAACCGGCCCGGGCGGTGTCAGCCGTCGGTTCGACGCGATGAAGGAGAAAAGAGTGAAGACAATGGGAAGTGCTTGTAGGCTGCTTCAGGCTACATGTGTTGAAAGGCCGGCAATGGTATCAAACCCTTTCGGCTTCATGATCACCCACCTTTAGGAGAAGGTTATGCATCTTGCGGAATTGAAACAAAAATCCATCGGCGACCTTGCGGATCTGGCCCGTTCATTGAAAATTGAAGGGTGCGCCAATCTGAGGAAACAGGAACTGATCTTTGCCATCCTGCAGGGGCAGGCGGAGAAAAACGGAGTCATTTTTGGAGAAGGGGTCCTGGAAACCCTTTCCGACGGCTTCGGGTTTTTGCGTGCGCCGGATTCGAATTATTTTCCGGGTCCCGATGATATTTACATTTCACCTTCTCAAATCCGTCGCTTCGGCCTGCGGACGGGCGACATCATTTCCGGTCAGGTTCGTCCCCCCAAAGGCGGGGAGCGGTATTTTGCCCTCCTGAAGGTCGAGAAAATCAATTATGACGAACCGGAAATGCAGCGGGACAAAATTCTGTTCGACAACCTGACGCCCCTCTATCCCGAAGAACGCATTTCCCTGGAGTTTGATCAGGAAGAGTACTGCACGCGGGTGATGGAACTGACCACGCCCATCGGGAAGGGACAACGCGGGCTCATCGTGGCTGCCCCGCGAACGGGCAAAACCATGCTGCTTCAAGCGATTGCCCGTGCGATTCTGCACAATCACCCGGAAACCCTGCTCATTGTCTTACTCATCGACGAACGTCCGGAAGAAGTCACGGACTGGCAGCGCCAGGTCAAGAGCGCG
>Ga0209021_1000475_pt1 | contig 49408 bp, 52 predicted proteins | sample PinacodermFT_FD_187299 | JGI IMG/M metagenome (GOLD analysis project Ga0209021, IMG submission 187299) | Host-associated microbial community of the marine sponge Aplysina aerophoba from Gulf of Piran - sponge pinacoderm, lysed by freeze-thaw... | ecosystem: Host-associated > Porifera > Sponge >... | reverse complement strand
CAAGACGGTCAGGGGCCCCAGCCTCGACTGGCTCAATCCCAACCTTGGCTACCTCAGCACCAACTCAGCGCGCACGAAAGTGAGGCAGTGGTTCAACCGGCAGGAGCGTAGGGCGAACATCGACCGAGGCAAGGATATATTCCGCAGGCAGTTGCGCCGGCTGAATATGGCTATGACGGACGAAGAGCTCGCGAAAGTCCTCAACTTCAGCAGCACCGACGAATTCATGGTTGCGCTCGGTGGCGGCGACATAACCGTCGAGCAGGTCGTTGACCGCATTGCTGCCCAGGAGTTGCCGCCCGATTCAGACTTCGAGAAGATTTACAGCGTGCCCGCTAGCAGCCCCGCCTCCGGAATCGAGGTGCTAGGAGTTGGAGACCTGCTTACCCGGATGGCGAACTGCTGCACGCCGATACTTGGCGACGACATCATCGGCTATATCACGCGCACGAGGGGCGTTACCGTTCATCGGAGGAATTGCTCTAACATCGTTTCCGAGCGTGAGGTGGAGCGCCTGATTCCCGTTGGCTGGAGCAAGGCTCACGAACTTTACCCAGTGCGCGTTCGACTTGAGGCGCAGGACCGAGTGGGCCTGTTGCGGGATATTACTTCCCTTGTTTCCGAGGAAGGTGTTAACATAGCTTCATGTGTGTCGGAGGAAGAAAAGGACGTCAGCATCATTTCTCTGACAGTCTATGTTGACGGAATCAGCCAATTGAACCGTCTATTCTCCAAAATGGAGAGTGTGCGCGGTGTAATTGGAGCAAGCAGAACCAGAGTCTAACCGCCGACGGAAGCACGCCGTCGGATTCAATTCAGGAGGGCAACAGAAGTGCCAAGCGCAAAATCAACACGAGTATCAATTCGGAAGCGCGGTCGCAATCTTCCCCTGCGCACCAGGGCAAAGACGGAAATCAGGAGAGCGCGCGCGCTCATCGATGCCAGCGACATAGATGAGGCGGAGAAGGCAGTTCAATCCGCCTTCGTTGCGCTGGACAAGGCAGCTCAGAAGGGTGCGCTGCACGCCAACAACGCATCGCGCCGCAAGTCGCGAATTATGAAAGCGCTGCTAAAGGCGAAAAGCGCGAGTTAATGCAAGCGCACAAAATGGAAGGACTTTCAACACAATGCTCAGGATGAGATTGAGAAGGGTCGGCTCGAAGAACCAGCCGAGCTACCGCATAGTCGTCGCCGATTCAAGGGCGGCGCGAGACGGTGCATTCGTGGACTACTTAGGACACTACAATCCACGCACCGAACCGCCCACTGTTGTCATCGACGAAGAGAAGGCTCGCAAGTGGCTCAGCGTGGGCGCAAAGCCTTCCGATGCAGTGCAGCGAATAATCGACAAGATGGGCGATCCACAGGAAGCGCCCACAGCCGAGGTGGCTGAGGAAGCGGAACCCGAGGCAGAATCGGGTGACGCCGCTGATTCCGAAGCCGCCGACGAGACGGAGACAGCCAGCGCCGAATGAAAGACATAGTCGAGTATATCGCAAAGGCAATCGTCTCCCAGCCAGATGACGTCGTGGTCACCGAGGAAGAGGAAGACGACGGGCTTATCATTCTTCGCCTTGAAGTGGCGCCGCCCGACAAGGGCAAGGTGATAGGTCGGCAGGGAAGGGTGGCGCAGTCTATGCGCGCGCTGCTTCGTGTTGCCGCCGTCAAAGACGGCACGAGAGTCATCCTCAAAATTGACTGATCGCCTACTTCCTGCACTCTCATGCCCTCTACCGACCAGGCACCCATTGGCCAAGCACCGATAATCGTAGGTAGGATTCGTGCGGCGTGGGGAATTCGGGGTGATGTGAGCGTCGAGGTGCTGTCGGATGCCCCGAACCGCTTCAAACCGGGCGGTGTGCTGCGGCTCAAGGGCAAGCCTGAGCGCGTTGAGCGCTCCCGCAAGGGCAAGCGTGGACTACTCGTTAAGCTGGACTCCGTCAATGACCGTACACAGGCGGAAGAGCTTGTTGGCGAAGATCTGACAGTGCTGCCTGAGCAGGTCGAACCACTACCCGACGGCTCATACTATCATTTCCAGATTCTTGGCATGCGCGTGCTTACAGACGAAGGCGAGTACCTAGGCACCGTCGAAGAGATTATCGTAACGGGCGGAAACGACGTGTATGTCGTTCATGAGGAAGGCCGCCGGGACATCCTCATACCCGCATTGCCGGATGTCATAATTGACGTTGACTTGGAAGCTGCCGAAATGAAGGTCAGCCTCCCCGACGGGCTGGTCTAGTCTGCCGCTTCCATCGCTTCAGGCACTTTCACTTCCGCCTTGAACTCCTTGACCATCCTTTGTATTGTCGCGGCTTCCGCATCGGGCAGGGCAAGCCTCGGCGGACGTGGGTCTCCGATAGGCATGTCGACTGCCGCCATCGCGCACTTGGTGGCTGACACATACTTGTCTCCAGCGATGGCATTCAGCAGGGGAATCAGGCGGTTGTAGAGATTCAGCGCCTCGTCGCTCCTGCCCTCGTCCATCAGGCCGCAGACCGCCGCCGACTCCGCCGGCAGGAAGTTGCCGATGACCGACACATACCCCTTCGCGCCCGCAGCAAGCGACTCGAACGGATGGTAGCCCGCAAACACCGAAACCCTGTCGCTGATGCGATGGATCTCCCGCACTCGCGAGATGTCGCCGCTGGACTCCTTGATGTAGCGCACATTCTCCAGTTTCCCTAGCCGCGCCACAAACTCCGGACGCAGGTCAACATTGGCAGTGCTCGGGTTGTTATAGACCATTATTGGAATGGACACGGCGTCACTGATGCGCCTGAAATGCTCGAACAACTCGTCCTCAGTCGGACTGGAATAGTATGGCGAGATGATCATCAGCCCGTCCGCGCCAATTGCCTCGGCCTCAATTGAATAGCGCACCGCCTTATCCGTCCACTCGTCCGCCGTGCCGATCAGCACCGGAACACGCCCGTCCGCGGCCTCCACGACCGTCTCAACTATCTGAGTGCGCTCATCGTCGCTGACCGACAGGAACTCGCCAGTGCTGCCAAGCGGAATCAGCCCGTGCGACCCGCTCTCAATCTGCCAGTCAACGAGGCGGCGCAGCGCGCTGGTGTCGATGGCGCGTCCACCTGCAGTGAATGGCGTTGCTAGGACGGTGTGGCTGCCTCGGAATTGCGTCATAGTAGTGCGCTCCTTGTGGCTGGGACGGGGGCTAACAGGATATACAGGATGGGTAGGATATTGGGATTTAGGATGGGAGGCGAACTTTGAAGTGGGAGGGGTCAAGGCCGACTTGGATGATGACTTTGCAAGTGTTCCTTACTGTCTGTGGATTCGGGTATTTGGTGTTGACCCATAGCCCTTCGACTTGTTCAGGATTCTCGAAAGATTCGCCATCCGGATGTGTAGGATAATTGGATATTATATTGCGACTTGTACCTGTAATAGGACAGTGATTCTGATTATAAGGGTCTAGGTTGTTCGTTCTTACAAGCCATCTAGTTGTCTCAATAAGTACTTCTCGCATATATTTGACAGGACAGGTAGTGCTGTCAGGGAACATTATCTCGATAGGTTTTTCGCGTGACGCTGGTCGATACTCTGATAGTGGTATCCATACCTTGTCATCTATTGAAGCAGTGCCTGAGTATCGAACACTAGGCATATCTGAGGTAGCTGTTGGACTCTGGGTTATGTTGGCAGGTTGGGATCTGGGCCCAGCATCCGGGGGTATGATTTCCTGTGGTTCAAGTTTCAACCCCAGAATGGGCGCTTCCCCAACTACGACAGTATCTTCGGCGACACTATGTTTCCAGAGCGCCAAAGCCTTCAAACATGCCGCAGCGACGGTATCTCCTCGCAAAGTAAATGAGACAACCAACATATTTATTGCTGGTTGATGAGTATCGTATATCTCCCATTGATTGCCGTCGGTCACGCCAAAGTACCTTGCTGCCCTTTCAGGGTCCATGGCGTAATTTATCGCTTGGCGTCTCCCATCGCTCACCCCCAAACCCAGCCGTTTAGCTTCAATTATCATGGAGGGACGGCCGTCTACTTGAAGTGCATAGTCCGCACGCCCTTCGCCGGACCCGTCCTCAATCACAACTTCCGATGGATCTGATATGTTCCAGCCGAGTCCGCTCAAGAGGGGATCGATCAGCGAGTAGCGTGTCCGCATCTCGTTCTGGCGGAGCGCCGCACCGTGTTCGTCTATCCGCTTCCTCAGCGTCTCAACCAGTTCAAGCAGGCTTTCAAGAGGCATTGGGTTTCCTTTCACCTTCGGGCTCCCGCCGTCGGTTTCGCGGATTATAGCATGTTGCGACATCGGTTCTGTATAATCCCTCTGGACGACCGAGGCGCTGACAGACTGACCGAAAGAAAGAGAGTGTAGCCATTGAGGAAGCCACATGTGTTTGCGGGCAATCCGCTGGATAGGGGTGAGGCAGAGCGACGGGACGAGGAATGGATCGCTGCACAGACACAGGACCCGCAGAGTCAATATCTGCCGTTCAGTAATCTGAATGTGCTGCTCGGCGGTGACCCTGAACCGACGCTCGGGTGGCTGCCTACCGACTCAATTCCATCTGACAGCACGGTGAGCACTCCCACGATGCTCGGCATGATGGACGGATCGACGCGCTTCGCAATAGAGGTGAATGAGGACGCCGCCGCATTCATCGAGGAATGGTCCGGGATGAAGTTCGAAGACTGCAGAGCGGCCGGAGAACTTCTGCCAGTACCGGAAGGCGGCATTGTCGCTCAGGCACGGGCGCAACTCGACTGGCATCGACGGCATCGCTTCTGCTCAGTATGCGGCAAGCCGTCAGAGAAGCGGCGCGGCGGTCAGGTACGATTCTGCCCTTCGTGCAAGGCGCAGCACTTCCCGCGCACCGATCCGGTGGTGATAACGGTAGTGGAGGACAAGGCAGGGGATCGCTGCCTGCTGGGACAGTCGCGCGGCAGGTTGCAGCGCATGCGTATGTACTCGGCGCTTGCTGGCTTCATGGACCAGGCGGAAGCAATCGAAGAGGCCGTTGCCCGCGAGATTATGGAAGAGGCAGGCATTCAGGTGAAGAATGTGCGCTATCATTCGTCGCAGCCGTGGCCCTTCCCTTCGTCGCTGATGATTGGCTGCATCGCCGAAGCCGCAACCACGGAAATCAACATGGACGCCGAAGAGATGACGGATGTGCAGTGGTTCAGCCGCTCCGAGGTGCTGCTTGCGCTAGAGGGAAAGAGCGAGAAGCTGACCGTTCCTGCGCCACTGGCAATAGCCCATCACCTGATCAAGTCGTGGGCGACGGGGAAGTAGTTCGGAGTTCCCCCTAGGCTTCCTTCACAACATGCCCTTCCTGTATTACTAGGGCAATGCTGGCAGGTTCACGCAGAATAGCGATGTTATCTAATGGGTCGCCGTTCACAACCACGAGATCAGGATACTTGCCCACGTCAACGGTGCCGATGTTCTCGGCAGCGTTGCGCGTACCCGCCACGATTGCTTCCATAGGCGTCAGACCGTATTCAACCATCAGCCCGAATTCGTGGGCATTGTCGCCGTGGAATACTAGGGGCATAGCTGCGTCGGTTCCTAGCGCGATCTTCACCCCTGCCTGCTTTGCAAGCGCGACGGTCCCTCGTGCATAGGCTTCCATACGTCTCATCTGTTCCTCTGAGCCGGGGTATGTCCACAGCCCCTCTTCTATGGCTTGTTGTGCCGCCGGATTGACCGACAGGGTGGGACAGAGGAACGTGCCACGCTCGGCCATCATTTCCGCAGCCTCTTCATCTAGGGGAAAGCCGTGTTCTATGGAATCCACGCCGGCGCGAATGCAGTTCTTGATCCCTCCCGTGTGAGAATGAGCATGCGCTGCGACCTTGATGCCCGCGCGATGTGCCTCTTCAACTCCGGGTACTAACTCTTCGGTTATGTAGCCTTCCCTCCCGCGAAAGGGCGGAGACAGCGCAGGTCGCGTGCCGCCAATTATCTTGATGGCGTCGGCGCCTGCGACAGCCTGATACCGAATTGCCCTAAGCACCTCTTCGGCGCCGTCGGCCACATGCGCCATGTCATTGCTGTACTCGGTGCCGTGCCCGCCCGTGTGCGTGATGCCCTTGCCTGCCGAGAGGATGCGTGGGCCTATGTGTTCTCCGGCAGCGATGCTGTCACGCAGTGCGAAGACCTCGTTGGGCGCACCCAGGTCTCGAATTGTCGTAAAGCCGGCGTAAAGCGTCTTTCGGCATGCGTTGATTGCATCCAATAGACTGCGACCCTTTAGGTACGCTTGATCCCGTATCGGTATATTGGAAAGTCGCGGCGATAGGCGTGGATCAGGGTTGCCCAGTATATGCACATGACAGTCGATGAAGCCGGGTAGCAAAGTCTTGCCGTTCAGGTCAGTTTCATTCGCCTCGGCGGGCACAGCGACGGACTCATTGGGCGCGATTTCCACAATGCGACCGTTCTCAACAACAACAGACTGGTTCTCAGTTGGCGCACCGCCGTTGCCGTCAATGATTCGGGCATTCTTCAGGAGCATTGTCTTCGACATAAGCCTACCCCATTCCACCCGTGATGCCCTCAGGAATGCGCCGCGCCGCTTCCTCGGTGAGCCACTTGCGGTCGATCTTGTTTGTGCCCGAAACGGGAATTTCGTCGAGGAAGAAAACACGGCGTGGGTGGGCGTAAGCCGGTCCATTGCTGAAGAAGAACTGCTTCAATTCCATCTCGTCCGTGTCCTCTCCCTTGTGAAGCACAACCCAAGCGACAGGCGCTTCGCCCTTGACCTGATGACTGGCTGAAACGACGCTCACATCCGCTACGGCAGGGTGCTGGAGAATGATTGTCTCCACCTCCTTGGGATAGACATTCTCGCCGCCGCAGTTGATCATATCGTCCACACGCCCCTGGAAGTAGATGTAGCCCTGTTCGTCAGCGTAAACGAGGTCGCCAGACTTGACGAATCCGTCGGATGTCATCTTCTCTGCAGTAACTTCAGGCTGCTTGTAGTAGCCGATCAGGTTGGGTGGACCTTTGCTCCACAGTTCGCCAACCTCGCCGGGCTCACAGTCGCGGTCCTCGTTCTCAGGGTCAACGATTCGAATCTCAATGTCCATAACAGGCAGGCCGCAGCTTCCCAATTTCTTGATGCCCCAGCGCGGAGACAGGACATTCGCGCCCGCTTCGGTGAGACCGTAACTCTCGATGACCTCGCAGCCGAAGACACGGTTAATCTCCTGCATCAGCTCCTCGGGTACGGGAGCGGAGCCGCAGGACAGGTATTCGAACGATGTAACGTCGTTCGCCTGCAATGCTTCGCGCTCTGAAAGCATAAGGCTGTACATCGAGGGAGTGCCCGACATGAATGTCGGCTTGTACCGGTCAATTGCTTCGATTACCGGCACGGCGGCGAAGTCGGGCAGGATGGCAGTGTAACCACCGACATAGAGCATGGGCATCAGGCTACCCCACAAGGCGTTTGCGTGATACAGAGGTCCCACGATAAGCGCGCGGTCGGACTGCACATTCATCAGGGAGCGAACGCCGGAGCGTGCCGTCCACCACTTGCTGGCATGGCTGAGCAGACAGCCCTTCGGCCTTCCTGTGGAGCCTGATGTGTACATCATCATAGCGACATCGTCATCAGCGACATCCGCCGTAGTGAACCCATCTTGTTCTGCGGCCAGCAGGGCTTCGTAGTCGTGCATGCCCTCCATGCTTCCATCCACTAGAAGTGTGTGCTCGATGTTCGCCGCTCCGCCCTGAATCGCTCTTGCCTTGTCCGCCAGTTCCTCGTGGGCAATCAGAATGCGCGAATCGCTGTGTTCGGCGATGAAGATCAGGTTGTCGTTGCCGAGCTTGATGTTCGCCGGTACTGCCACTGCCCCGATGCGAATGACGCCGAACAGCGTCTCGACGAAGCGGTAATCGTTGGTCATCAACAGCATTACCTTGTCGTCTCTGCCGATCCCAAGTCGAGAAAGGGCGGCGGCTAACTGCTGCGTGCGTGTCTCCAAATCAGTGTAGGTCAGGGAGACTTCGCCCTGTTCTATGACCACCTTATCCGGGTACAGCAGGACCGGACGCCAGAATAGCTCGCCAAAGTTCCTAGATTTATGCTTTTCGACGGTCATGGCGTGATAATCACCTTTCCAAAAATCTCTCTGTCTTCCAGCAGGCGGTGGCCTTCGGCAGTTTCCTCCAACGGCAGCACCGCGCCGATGACAGGAATGATACCGCCCTGGCGCACGGCGTTAAGCAGGTCTATTAGGTCTTGCCTGCGCCACCCGTCGGAGCCGAGGATGTCCATCTCTCTGCGCCAGATATAACGTATGTCGGTCTGCGGGTCGAAACCTGCGGTCGCGCCACAAGTAATGATGCGCCCACTGTGCTTGACTGCCTTCAGGCTTCGTACCCAACTGTCGCCGCCGGTGTAGTTCACGACCACATCCACACCTTCACCACCTGTGAGACTGCGGACATATCGATGAAACTCTGGATGCTCTATGTAATTTACGGCGTGGTCGGCGCCCAAATCTTTCAGTTGAGCAAGCTTGTCAGAGCTGCTGGCAGCGGCAAACACCTCGCAGCCGAGCATCTTGGCAATCTGCACTGCGCCAGTGCCCACGCCACCGCTTGCTCCCAGTATCAAAATGCTCTCGCCCGCCTGAACCCTGCCTCGCGTAATCAGCATTCGCCACGCAGTGCCGTAAGCGATCGGCAGTGCTGCGGCCTGCTCGTAGGTTACATCGTCGGGCAAGGGAATGGCGTTGTCCGCAGAAACGGCGAAATACTCGGATAGCCCTCCGGTCGCGCTCTCGCCGAGCGCGCCGCCGGTGCCGTCCGGCATAGTGATAGCAGGGTCTATGAGCACACGTTCACCGACGCTGACTGACTGTACACCCTCGCCAAGCGCGACGACCTCCCCCGCGATGTCGCCACCCGATATACGCGGCAGGTCGATTGGCAAGCCTGGCATTCCCCGGCGCACGAAGATGTCGAGATAGTTCAGCCCGACGGCCCTTACTCGCAGGAGGATTTCGCCGCGCGCTGGAACCGGGTCTGGGACTTCTTCCAGGATGAGCTTATCGCGCCCACCGTGTTCGTGTATGACGACTGCGCGCATGTTGCTCCTAGCTTTGAGTAAGTGTCTGGCGAGGCGGTGCGCTGTTGACCAGCGTGGAGCGCCCCACAGCCACAAGCCGGCCTTCAGATGTTCGTATTTCCACATCCGCGACGCCAACAGTTCGCCCGGTCTTCACCGCCTTCCCCCGCGCGATCAGGTCGGTGTCGGGGCCGACCATTCTGAGATAGTCAACCTGAAGGTTCATATTCGGAGCGTCCTTGCCCGTGCTGCTCATCATGGCAAAGCAAGTCGTCAGGTCCGCCAGCGTTGATATTATGCCGCCGTGAACATTCATGCGGTCGTCCGACGCGAGGAACTCCTCGCGGAACGGCAATCGTACTTCGACCTCGCCCGCATCGGCGTGCAGTAATTCCACACCCAACCAGCGGTGATATGGAGCTTCTCGCATTCGCCTGTGTAAGTCCATTCAATGCGCCTTTCGCAGAGTGTCTTACCTGTTGTGAGGCTTTCGTCAACCTTGGCAAATTGCCATAAGCAAATTGAACGCCGGCATCACGAAACTTCCTGCAAGAAGTTGTGCTTAACAAGATCCCAGTCGATTTTGTAGCCAAGTCCGGGCTCGGTTGGCGCATAGACAAGGCCCTTGTCGTCAACTTCTATGTCTTCGACGAGCGCGTACTTGTTCGCGCCAGTGCAAGGGAACACCTCATAGTAGTCGCAGTTTCGGATTGCCATAGTTACATGCAGGTTGGCGACATTGTTGAGGGAATTGCCTCCGTGATGAATCTCGAACTTCATTCCGAATCCCTCGGCGATGTGCGCGATTTTGATGAGGGGACTTATGCCGCCCGTAACGGCAACGTCGCCCCGCAGGATGTCTGTTGCGTAACTCTGAATCCAGTGCGCCATTCCGTAGAGCCTGCCTGGAGCGAATTCGGTGGACATTATTGGTATGTCGAGCTTCTGGCGGAGCTTGACGTAGCTGTAAATATCCTCCTCGACAAGCGGATCCTCGTACCAGAAGAATTTCAGATCCTCAATGGCACGCCCGACTCGCACTGCGTCTTCGTAGCCGTATGCCCACATGGAATCCAGCATCAGTACCATGTCATCCCCAACCGCCTCGCGCACGACCTGGCAGATTTTGATGTCCGCAGCGGGATCGGAATGCGGGTGTATCTTGTGCGCTGTCCAGCCTAAGGACTGAAAGTGCTTCGCTTCCTCGGCGTATTCCTCTGCGGTGGCGTGCCACGCCGTGCTTGAGTACGCAGGTACACTATATCGACAGGTGCCAATTAGCTCGTGGATGGGTAGCCCGGCAGCTTTGCCCGCGATGTCCCAGAGGGCCACGTCTATCGCCCCGATCGCATTCGTGGTAACTCTGCGATTCTCCCTCCACATCTCCCACCATATCGCTCCGCGCTCCATCGGGTTCCTGCCAACAACGATTGGCTTGAGGAACTTCATCAGCGGCCCCACGAGGTCATCCGCGCCCTGGTGTGAGGAACCCAGGAACGCGTTGCCGCTAATTCCCTCATCAGTCTCGATGGTCAGGATTCCCATCATGACATCGCCACCGAAACTTGTGCCCTGGCCGCCTCCTATACCGGTCGTCCACGCTTCCTGCTCCCAGTTGAACATCGTTACCTTGACGTCTGTAATCTTCATTAGATGATCCTTTGATGATGCGAGATGACAATGGGGATATGTTATACAGCCCGCTTTGCGATTTCAAACCGCGTCTCGCCGCAGCCTCACGGTCACTGCAAACAAAGCAAATGCGCCCAGTGAAAACTGGGCGCATCGGTTTCAGAATTAAGGAATTGGCAAGTAAGCTAGTCGGCAGCGGCGTGCTCGTACCACTCCGGCCCCTCTTCGCCCGGTTCGGGCAGGACGTGGCCGCCCTCCATGGTCTGGGAAGCCTTGCCCTCGTAGATCGTGCCTTCGATGTCGTCAGGCGATATGCCGGTTATCTCTACAAACGCTCCGACGAGGTCGCTCAGCAACTTCTGCTTGACCTCCTCCGGCCGGCCTGCGCGGTTGCGTCCGTCCATGAAGTAGGTGGCGTCGCTGTCGTAACCGGTGCTGCCGCCTTCTGGGTACTCAACGAACTCGCAGTGGACGAATGTGCGAGGAGCGCCGGTGCTGCCGCAGTGAATGTCGGTGAATGCCTTGGCGACTTCCTGCCTCTTTTCAAACTCTACGGAACCTTCCGGTACGATGCACTTGTAATACGGCATTTCCTGTCCTTTCTTGCTTTTGCCTTGTTCTTCCTATGCCAGTTTACTGCCGGATGATGAGTGGTTAACGCTTACTGCGGGTCTCGTATGGAAACTAGAAACTCGTCAACCTCGCATCCGGTCTCCGCCATCCACATGTTCATAATCTGCGTCATCAGGTCAACGCGCGTCTCCTGGTCAATCGCCTCGGTGAGCTGTCCGCCAACCGTAGAAGTCGTCGAAACCTCACCGCCGCGGAAGCCAAACCCGTGCCGGACTTCATGGTAGTCCAAGTCTATGCCACCTTCGGCGATGTTAAGCACCGACGCGCTGATGCGCTTGACTTCTGCCGCGAGCTTGATACGAAGATCGTCGGGCACGACGCCTTCCTGCACTGTGCAGGTGAAGCTGATATTCATGGTTTGTCCCGCTCCTTTTGATGCGACCTAGACGCCGCAATAGAGATTATCACAGCCGCCGTTATGACTGCAAATGCCCCTGAACAGCGATTTCAACCAGCAGCTACACACATTGGAAGGTATCCGAATACAGATACTTGGACAGGCTGCCTAGTATAGAATACCGTGCTAGATAGCCAGTCGCTTTCCATTCAGGCTCAGACTATTCAGAGAGGAAAAAACCTATGCTATTTCTAGCAATCAGCAGCCCTCACCCAACTCGCCCATCTGAGGTGCGTGAGACCAGGAAGAAATATTGGCCCTGGGCGCAGGATAAGCTCGACAAAGGCTTGGCACGGGCATTTTACGCGCGCACGGGCAGGGGAGCGGTGGCACTCTTCGATGTCGAGTCCAACGAGGAACTGCATCGCCTGCTGACGGAGTGGTCGGAGATGATTCCCGCGGAGTTCGAGATATACCCGCTGCTCGACGCTGACGCCGCAGTGCAATTCCTGAACGAAGGCTAGTCGGCATATCCCGTTAGTTCGACATACCCGCTCCCGCTGACAGGCTTCCCGTTCGCTGTGCCATCTATCTGCACCGCGCCCTCCCAGTAGCGGACGATGGCGGCAAGTTCCTGGTCGCTCACAAAGGGTGTGACTTCGAGATCGATGCCTTCTTCCGGAATCCTGATGCGCCAGCGTGAAGGGTAGGTGCCTCCCAGTGGGCTCTGCCAGCGGTCCATGACCTCGAGACTGACATCCACATCGTCAAGGCTCCTGTAACTGCCGTCGGCCTCCACGATTGTACCGAGTCGAAAAGGGCTTTCGCTGTCGCTGCGTGGCCGCAATTCACCGTACATAATGTCACGACCGTCAGACAGTTGAAGCGCGAACCAGTCCCACCCGACCTGCTCGTCCGAGAGTTGCGAGGAACTCCATTCTCGGTCCATCCAGCTCAGTCCCTGCACCGGGAATGATTTACCATTCACCGAGATAGTGCCTTCGGTTGACATGCGCGTCAGCGAATAGTAGTGAGACACCTGCCCCGGGCTGTCCCCCTTGCGGCTGAATCCCTCGTCCCCGTGAAGGACGATTCCTTTCTCGCCGTTCAGACTCAGATTGATTCCAATGCCCTCGGCACTCGCCCGAAGACGTAATGGAAGGAGACTGTCGCCGTCTGTTTCTGCTGACCAGTCCTCCAGCCAGACTCGGAAAGGCGTTGCGACCGCACCTGCCAATCCAAGCACATCACGGCTGTATCGCTCGAAAGAGTGAAACTCATCGTTATGTACGTCCGTTAGCGCGAAATGGGCGGTGTACATCTGCTCCGTCGCCCATTCGGAAGTGCGGTTGAATTCTTCTGAGGTTAAGCCTATTCTGAAGAAGGTCAGCTCGTATCCGAAGTGCCTGCCGTCCGAAGTGCTGACATTGCCGGTGTAATACCACCACTCCAGGGCGTAGTCAGGGTGCGGCCCGTGATCGCCGGGGAAGTTCAATTCGCGAGGGCCGGTAACTTTCTTGAAACCCGCACCTCCCGGGTTCAGCGCGTCCGAAAGTGACAGGTTCGCTCCAACTTCAGCACTGTCTTCCGCCCGGGTAAGCCCGTAGGCAGCCCCGCCCAGCGCCCCAATCACCAGAGCTAGGACTGTAGCCACAAACCCGACGCGTAGGAGACTACTCCTCATGAAGCACCTCAGCGGGAGATAAGCGCGACATCTTGAATGCCGGATAGATCGACGCAAGCAGCGCGGCAGCCACGGCGATGGCAACGGCCTGCGCCAGCACGAGTGGATAGACCTCCATGTCCATTGACCAGCCGAATGACCTGCGGTTTACGATATAGATTAGGACAGCGCCCTGTATGAGACCCAGCGGAAGCGCGAGCAAGCCCGCCACCAACCCCATTAACCCTGTCTGCGAGGTGAACATCAGCCATACTTGCCTCGGCGTGAAGCCGATGGCGCGCAGCGTTCCGAATTCGGTGGAACGCTCCATCTGTATCGCCATTAGCGCGCTAAGCACGCCTACGAACGCGACGGCAATGGAAAGTGCAAGCACGACCGTCGTAATGGCAAAGCTGCGCTCGAATACCTCAAGTGCCGCAGACTTCAGTTCGGCGTTAGACCGGATTCGAACTTCGGTATCACCGCCTAACGCATCCTCTATCTCTCTCTTCAGGACATCGACCTTTATACCGTCAGCAGCGGTAACGCCGATTCCAGTGATCCTGTCGTCATCCCAGAAGTGATCGTAAGCGGTGCGGCTCATCATGACTTTGCCGTTGGCAGAATGGCGGTAGTCGTAATAGATCCCCGCAACACGAAAATCAACCATCCCTTCCCCTGTTAGGAGGCTGATCCTGGACCCGATGTCGGCCTCATTGTGATAGGCGAAAGGCTCTGAAACGGCGACGGCGCCTCCGCTCTGAAGGTCGTTCCATACCAGGGCGGGGTCTCCCTCCTTGAATGAATTATAGCGAACGAAGTTGTTAAGGCTCGTGTCAACAGCTAGTAGCTCCACCTCACCGCCTGGAGAATTGACTCGCGCATTGCGGACGGAGCGGATACTCTCCACTGAATCAAGTTCACGGATGCGCTCAAGAATCTGGGGCGATAAACCTGCAGTGGTTGCTTGGGAGCTGAATGACGCAGGAGAGACATAAATGTCCGAGCCTAGTGAGTTGTCCAGCCACTGCACAACGGTCCCGCGAAAGCTCTGCACCATCGTGCTTATGGAGATCGTGATGGATATGGCAACGGCGAGGGCCGCAACCGCAACCGCAGTGCGGCTTATGGATGAAGCCATGCCGCGCGCAGCCATGGCACCCATCGTCCCGAAGAACCTGCCCATCACCGGCGAAATCATTCTGCCAATAAGTACAATGCATACCGGCGTGAGCATCGCATATCCAAGGACAAGCACGCCCACTCCCAGAAACGCTGGAATCAGGGACCCGGCAGGGAGAACAACGAGCGCAGCCCCAGCACCTATCATGCATACACCGGCGGCGGACACTAGGGGGGCTGCGCCTCTGAGGCGGGTCTCAAGATGAGAGCGTGTGAGAGTGTCCCTAGCAGAAACTCCGGTGGCTTCGAGCGCGGGAACGAACGCTGCCGTCAATGTCGCGACCAACCCTAGCAGCAATCCCTTGACTAGGGACCACAGAGGAATCGAAAGCTCCTGAATAGACACAACAAAGAAGAGGTCGCTGATGGTCTGCGTGATGATGTTCAGAATGCCGCGCCCGACCACTACGCCGAGTAGAACGCCAATTACAGAACTGACAATGCCTATCAGCAGCGCCTCGCTGAGGATCATCGCAAAAATCTGCTGCCTCGTAACTCCGACCGCGCGCAGTGCGCCGATTACTGGCCGGCGCTGCACGACGGAGAAAGCCATGGCGTTGTAAATAAGGAACGCGCCTACAATCAGGCCCAGCAGGCTCACAACAAACAGATTGTCGTCAAAAGACTTGGTCAGTTCGTCAATCGTGGCGGAGTGAGTTTCTGAGCTGACCACTATTGCCTCAGAAGGCAGCACGCCGTTTATTCGCTCGAGAGTGGCATCACCTCGATCGCCCTGCGAAAGGATGAGGTCGATGTGGCTGAGGCGCCCCTCGAATCCAAGCAGTTCCTGCGCCGTGGAGATGTCTGTTATAACAAGGCTCTTCAGTGTCTCGCTGCTGAGACTGTTCCGCGGCGTGATCAGCCCGGCGATCTCCACTGAACGCTCGGCATCGGCAATTCGGAGGTCAATAGTATCGCCAGCCTGTATTCCAAGCATGTCTGCAGTCTCGTTGGATATCAGCGCCGAGTTCGGTGTCGCGAGAAGGAAGGTCGCATTTCGCACGGGGGCGTTCGACCTTCCGATCGCGGTGCCTGCTCCCGTGTATGGGCGGAACTGCGCATCGGCAAGAGAGTCTATGCCCAGCAAGCGCAATGGGACGGAGCGCGCATCTGCGCCGTCTGTGTAAGCGTATCCCTCAACGACCGGTGCGGATGACCTGATGCCGAGATCTACCCGCAGTGCTCGATAGGTATCTTCCGGCAGTCCACCGGGGCCGCCTACGATGCGGTGTGTTGCTCTGCCATTGACCGCGTCGCTGGACAGACTGAATGCATGCTTCGCGCTCTGATTACCCAGATCGATAGCGACCACGATCGCCACGCCGAGCGTAATCCCCAGTACAGATAGCGCCGACTGCCAAGGCCGGTTGAGTAGATACCGTAGGCTGGACAGCCAAAGCACACCGCTCAAATTCTGCGCTCCTGCGACTGACTATCCTATACGGGTTTCGGTCAAATGCGGCACTGTCTTCTCACCACTGTGCTTGCGCTCGACGAGCTTGCCGTCTTCCATCGCTAGAACGCGCTCCGCCATTTCGACCACCGTATCGCTATGTGAAACAACGATGATCGTCTTGCCGTGTTCTGCGGCGAGGCCTTTCAGCAGGGAAAGGATCACATTGCCGGTGCTGGCGTCAAGATTGCCAGTGGGCTCATCGGCAAGTATCAGCAGTGGGTCGTGAACGAGGGCGCGTGCTATTGCCACACGCTGTTGCTCACCGCCCGACAGCCTGTCCGGATAGCTGCTCACGCGGTCTTCCATTTCGACCTGTTCCAGCATGTGCGCTACTCGGCTGTTGGAGTCCGCGCTCGCGAATCCATTGAGCTGGAGTGGCAGCAGCAAATTCTCCTTGACGGTCAGTGTTGGAATCAGATTGAAGAATTGGAAGACGAACCCAATGTTCTTGCGCCTGAATATCGTGCGCCCCTTCTCTGACAGACCGGTAATGGCGGTTGAATTTATGAGAACATCGCCGCTTGTAGGAGTGTCGATTCCGCTGACGAGATTGAGCAGCGTTGTCTTGCCTGATCCGCTTGGACCCGCAAGCGCGACAAACTCCCCTTCGAATATCTTGGCATCGGTTCGCCTGATTACTGATCGCTCCCTGTTTTCCTCTTTGTAGCTCTTTGCGAGGGCGCGAATCTCTACCATCACCTTACGCACACACTCATCGGAAAGATACGAGGTGCGATGGGTCTGCGTGTTTAACGACATTTCTGTGATAGTGCTATGTCCTCTCGTCCAGCCCGAGCCTGTGATCGGCAACGTAATTTTGCTCCTGCAATTATTATTGCATCTTTTTCAGGAACAGGCATAAGCAGAAACATTCACTACGATTACTATTGCACAGGCGATCGAATCAAGTCCGTCTCTGCTGGCCCCAGACCGCAGCGTAGGCAAATCATCCCTCTGCCAAACCACTCGTCAACTCATTAGCACTCGCGGTGAAATAGCGAGATCTGACATAGTTGATCGGGTCATCAACAATGCCAATGTCGCAAGGTGATGCCCTTACTTCAAAGAGGTTAGGGTAGCGATTAGACAGCAGTGCATGTAAAATAGTGCCGTTGATGCGCATATCACAACGTCATCCCATAGGGGGCTTGAAACACAATGCTGGTCAGATACTCACGTACAATTGCTTATGCGGCTATTGCCGTGCTTGCGCTTCTGGCAATGGCTGCCTGCTCTAGTGGACCCGAGCTTGGCGCCCCTAAAGCGCCGACTGCTGCTCCCGCTCCTGCTCAAGCGCCGGCTCAGCCTGCGCCTGCCGCTCCTGCGCCTCCCGCGCCCGCGCCGGAATCAGCCACTAAGGAGTGGGACGCACCCCCTGCAATGACGATAGACACTAGCAAGGACTACACCGCCGTCATCGAACTGGAGAAGGGCGGGGAAATTGTCATTGACCTGCTTGAAGACGGCGCGCCCATTACGGTGAACAATTTTGTCTTCCTGGCGCGTGAAGGCTTCTACGACGGAGTAACATTCCACCGCGTGCTGGAAGGCTTCATGGCACAAACTGGCGATCCAACCGGGAGCGGCGGTGGCGGGCCGGGATACCGCTTCAATAACGAGCTCAGTCCCGACCTTCGTCACGACGGACCGGGCGTGCTTTCGATGGCGAATGCGGGCATGCGGAATGGGCAAGGCACCAACGGCAGTCAGTTCTTCATTACCTTCCGAGAAACTCACTTCCTTGACGGATACAATCTGGACGGTTCCGAAAAGGATTGTGCAGCCGAGTCCTGCCACTCTGTCTTTGGCAGGGTAGAGGAGGGGAGCATGGGCGAAGTGATGAACATCAGCCTGAGGGATCCCAGCAGCGCGACCTCACCCGGTGATGTAATCAAGACGATCAGGATAGAAGAAAATTAATCTGATTAGGACGAATTGGAGGAATTGTGACAACCAAGCAATATAGTGCGCCGCCCGAGATGGCGTTAGATCAGAGTAAGAAATACACTGCGGTAATCGAGATGGAGAACGGCGGCGAAATCGGGATAGAGCTCTTCGCCGCGGACGCTCCTGTCACGGTAAACAACTTTGTGTTCCTGGCCCGCGAAGGCTACTACGACGGGGTTACCTTCCATCGCGTTATCCCAGGTTTTATGGCGCAGGGCGGAGACCCGACAGGTTCGGGCAGCGGAGGACCTGGCTACCAGTTTGACGATGAGTTCCACCCGAACCTGCGGCACGATTCACCAGGCATGCTGTCGATGGCGAATGCAGGTGTACGAGGTGGTCGCGGAACAAACGGAAGTCAATTCTTCATCACCTTTGTCCCTACGCCGCACCTCGACAACAACCATTCTGTCTTTGGCAAAGTCGTGTCCGGCATGGATGTCGTAAACGGCATCACTGTCCGTGATCCAATGCGTCAGAGAACCCCCGGAGACGCAATGAAAACCATCCGGATTGAGGAATCCGATTAGTACACGCTGGGCGGCATAGTTCATCCCAACAATGGACACACAAAATGAGAGGCGCTGACAGTAAATTCTGTCAGCGCCTCTCTTATCTTGCACCCGTTTCTGGACGAGCTTTCTTGGTCAGTCTAGTCGTCGCCCACTGCCGGCGCGATGGAAGGCTCGGTGTCTTCCTCCGGCTTCACCAGGTGCAGACTGAACAGCTTGCCCTGCGTTCCGATCCAGGACTGGAGGCCCGCACTCTGCTCCTCGCCGCTTATGAGCGGCCTGTTGTTGACGCGAATGCTGGGCTCGGTCTGCATGCTGCGAATCTCCACATCTTCCTTGCTGAAGAAGAACGACAGGCCGTGCAGCTCAGGAATACCGAGTTCCTCTCCGAGCAACAGGTTCTTATGCGTCACCAGCGTCATGAATGGACGCTCGATGGCGGTGAAGTCCACTAGCAGTTCGCCCTCATCATCATAGATGTAGCCGTACGGCTTTGGCCTTGTCAGTCCGTAAATTGCGTAGCCTATTCCCGCCGTCAGAAGCACAACTACTAGGCTTGCCGCCGAGATGATGGCGATCAATACCGGGAAGTCCGTACTCTCTTCGGGCGCTGGTGGCTCTACTACAACCGGCGGCGCGGGTGGCGGTGCAGGGGCGGGCTCCGGTGCTGGCGGCGGCGGCGCCTGCTGCACTATTACAGGTTGAGGCCGGGCGGGCGGCGGCGGATACGACGAAAGCACTGCCGAATCGGATGAGAACATGTAATCGCGCGCTGCGTAATCCATATTCAGGTTGAACAGAACGGTGTGCAGCTCTTCATTTTCGGGCGTGAATACGATGTCAAACGCCCATGCGTGCGCCGCATTCAGAAGCTCCTGCGGGACCAGTTCGATTGTACCGGCGCCACTTGCGGACGAAATATCCGCTGAAATCAGGCTTGTAGGGATAGCGTAAGGCTGCCCGTTGACGGTGACCTCTGCAGTACCGATTATCACGCGATCACCCGGCACCAGGGCATCCGTGTGCGCCAGGTGTACATCTAGCACTGGGAATGCCTGCGCCGATACCGACCTGTGTGTCGAGATAGTGTGATGGTGCTGCGGCCAGTTCAGTTCCAACTCGACCTTGTGTTCACCTTCGTATGCCAGTGGCGGGATTGTCGCCGAGTAATAGGCGTCGCCGGCAACCGCATCCCCGAACTCGCCGTTGTCGTTCAGAGTGTATGTGAAAGTCTGTGCGGTGGGAGCGACGATCGTTGCGCGAAGCTCGGCATCTGGTACGGCAACGCGCTCCAGCCCGTCCGATATATACACAACGAACTCGGTGCTCTGGTCATGTGGAATCGTATCGAAGGACACGAAATGCAGGTCCAGCTTGTTCTTGGGATAGTGCCATGCTGAGATGAAGCCGTCTCCGCCGCGAACGTCCACGGTCCATTCGCCGGGAGCGGGATCCGTCAGTGTCCAAATTACGACATGAGGAGTTTCCACGACGCTGGACAATGCTCGGTCACCCTCGGAAGCCTTGACGCCGGAGGGGTTATGCAGGCTGAGAGAGCCCGTAGAACCTTGCTTGAAGAACACCAGCGACGCCTCAGTCGTGCTCGGCGGAATGTTCAGCGAAGCCGTAAACACATCGTTGGGAGCAAGTTGGTCCTGTCCTACCTCGAACAGCGTGCCCTTTGCGTCCTCACTCAATATCTTGTCAGCAATGACCTTTAGCTCCTGCGGCGTCGACAGCGGCAGAATGTCGCCACCTGTCCCGCTGGAGACGGTACGCATAAAGTCCTTCGCATACGTCGAAGAGCCCGGCAGCGAAACGCTGACGACCTGCCAACCTTCTTTGTTAAAGGCATTGATCGTCTCACCAACCGCGTATTCGGCGCTTGGCGCTTCACCTTCAAGCTCACCGCCCGATATTACATACACGGTTGAGCCATCGCCGGCGCCCTCGAACCTCATCAGTTCGTGGGCGTAGGAGAGGGATGCTGACAAGTCTTCAACCGGCACGGAGGACGAGTCCTCGATACGGCTGATGACATCTCGGTAAGTACTCTTGTGCTCGGCGCTTCCGGCGAGTGCGGGGCCAATAGCCTCTTCGTCCCCGGTCGTGAGGAATCCGATGCTCTGGTCTTCGCGAAGTTCTGAAAGCAGCCCAATGAACGAGACAGTCAGATCTCGGTTTAACTCTGTCGCCCCAGATGCATGCCTGTCGACGATAACGATGTCAACCGGCTCGTTGTTCTGAGCGCGCAGCAACCCTGTCTGGCTGGCAGTCCACGAAAGTAATAGTATTGCTGCAAAGGCAAATGCAATGTAGATTTTTTTCATCTTCCACCTCCGTACAAGTCAGAATTGCATAAGTTAAAAAAGTGATTCAACGCATTTTTAGTTCTTTTTTGGGCATCAAATTAGAAAGAGTATCGGAAATGTCCGAAATTCCGACTCACTTGCACACCTGTTTGCGCAGTATTCGTCTCATTCCATTGAGGAAGTCTTGGCGCTGGTTCGCGCTGGCTGCGGTCGTCCTCACGGCATCAATTGCGCTCTTGTCCTGCGAAAATGGCAACAACGAAGCGACGGCAGATAAGGGACTGCAGTTTGAAGAGGTCAGAGGTATGGTGCTAGAGGTAGAGCCGGAGTCGCTTATATCCCTAGTGGCGCTGGAGGTTGTGGACACCGAGGGCAAAGTCTGGCGCTTTGAGGGCAGGGGAAAGGTAGTGCCGGACTTTACGCCGTCTCATCTCAATGAGCACAAGCTCTTGGGGCAGGAGGTCCTGGTGATCTACTATCGGGACGGGGAGGAATTAGTCATCCACGACATCACTGACTAGCGTCTCTCAACCGCTGGGATCGCCGTATGCTGAATGCGACATATCCTGCGCCGCCGCAGATGGCGAGTACTACTATCGCCAGCATGAGCCGTCCTTCGAAGCTAGGAACTGTCGCGGCTTCGGCAATGTAGATTGGCGTCGATGAACTAACCTCGCCGTGTTCAGCAGTTTCTACTTTTGTCAGCAGCGACCACTGCCCGTGGCTACGGAAGATGATATTGCCCTTATAGTGAATCGGAGTCGCTGGGTCGTTCAGAGCCGGCGTCTGGTATGTTGGCTCTCCCTCCGGATTGTAGGCGACTATCAGCACCCTGGCGTCTTCGATGAGCGTCTCCGTGGCAGGATCGAATAAGGTCACACCGAAATGCACGGTGCCAACTCTGGGCTTGTGCGGCTGCACGGTGATTATGTACTCGTATGGGCCGATCGGTCCGCGGTGCAATTGCAGCGGCTTGTCAAAGACCGATTCACGCTCACCCGGAGTCTGTCCCATGATTACGACGCTTAGCAGGACGAGCGCAATCATCATGTACGGCAAGCGAAATCCGAGCAATCGGCCGAGAGTGCGAGTAGTGGTTAGGGGGGTGACTGTAAGGCGCAATTGAAGGCTGCTTGGTGGGGCCGAAATTGTGGGAGTGGGCTTGCCAGGGATCGAACCTGGGACCAATCGGTTATGAGCCGACCGCTCTGCCGCTGAGCTACAAGCCCGTGCGATGTGATTTCAGACTAACGAAAACGGATGTAGACTGTCAAGGATTGCTGTGAACAGGCAGGCGCACAGTCGTGATAGCTACTAATCCGCATTCAGAAAGCGCCGCCAGTCCCGGTCCGCAAGCGCGGCAAGCAGGCGGTTGCGATGCTGAACGACATTCGTGCCCCCTATCAGCAGTGTCATCCCAATTGAAAGTGCAATCAGACCGAACGGCTGACCCGTGATTATTGCTAGAGCATTGAACGCAAAAAGCGTAAACCCCGCCGACCAGAATATGTGACGCGTCAGCACGAACATGACCACCCCAATGCCCGCGGCAATCGCCGTAATCTGCCATAGCAACAGCGCGGACACCCCTATGGCAGTCGCCGCTCCTTTGCCGCCGCGAACTTCAGAAACGGAGAGAAGTTGTGCCCAAGCACCGCCACAAATCCCGCGCCATACACCACGGCATCGGCTGTCCCCAGAAGTTGTGCAAGGACTACGGCGGAAATACCCTTCATCGCGTCCACTATGAATACGAGGATACCGAATGCCATTCCGACTTCTCTGCTGACATTTCCGGCACCGGGATTACGGTTGCCCACGCTGCGGATGTCTTTGCCAAGACGCCACTTGCTCACCAGAAACGCGGTAGGGAAGCTGCCTAGAAGGAAAGCTGCCAAAAGGACTGCCAGAGATTCAATGCCTAGCATGTAATCAATCCATACTCATGAATCGGCGCCAGTTACCGCTTGCGAGCGCAGGCAGTAATTCCGCGCGCTGTCGCCCAAAGTGAGTGCCCGCTACAAGAAGAGACAGCACGATGCAGAGAATGATCTGTCCAGTTGGCTGACCGGTGGCGATGGTGAGGGCGTTAAGTGCGACAAATACCGCGGTCATCGCCCAGACCACATGCCGCGTCGCTCCGAGCGTCAGCAAGCCGACCGCCCCAGAGATCGCAGTGATCTGCCACAGCATCAGCATTGAAATGCCCAGTACAGTCGCACCGCCCTTGCCACCGCGGAACTTCAGGAATGGGGAGAAGTTGTGGCCAAGCACAGCCGCAAGCGCAGTGAAGTAGAGAGCCAAGACCGGCAAGCCCAATTGCTGCCCGACCACAATGGCAATCGCACCCTTAGCGGCATCGACTCCGAGAACGACAATCCCCGCCGCAATACCCACCTCTCGCCCGATGTTTGTCGCGCCCGGGTTACCGCTGCCCGCACCACGAATATCGATTCCGCTCCGCCATCTGCCCACAAGATACGCGGTGGGGAAGCTTCCCAGTAGGTAGCCCAGCAGGACGACAAGAATGGACTGAATATCAGGCAATTTTACTGGTCGGCGAGCTGCTTCGCGGCCTGCAAGCCGAGATTGTACCCCATTATGCCCATGCCGGTGATCACTCCCTTGCAGGCGGGGCCAATCTCAGAGACGCGCCCCCGGCTGGCAGGGTTGGACATGTGGATTTCCAGCGTCGGAATCGAGCCTTGTCGTATAGTGTCAGCGAGTCTTGGATGACCGGTCGTGTAGCCGCCCGGGTTTATCAGCGCGGCATCCGCATCCGAACCCTTCAGCCTCTCGATGACCTCTGATTCTTCATTCGAATGGAATATCTCGACATCGACACCCACCTCTGAGGCATATCGGCTTATATGCTCGTCGTATTCGGGCAGTGTCATCGTGCCGAAGATTTCGATGTCAACTTTGCCTCGCAACTCCATTCCCTGACCGTGAAGAACCAAAACCTTTGTCATCGCTCCCTGTCTCCTTCTATCTGTTCGTTGCCGTCTCATCAGGCAACGATACTGCGTAAACTCGTATGTTGATGAATGCTATATTTCCAGGGCGGCGAAGCAGGCGGCAATAATGCTCTCCACATCAATGCCATATTCCTCGTAAAGCTCCGTTCGGCCGCCGGACTGTCCGAAATCCGTGACTCCAAGCGGAATCGTGCTGGTGCCGAGCGCCCCACCGAGCCATGCAAGTGAATGAGGATGAGCATCCGCGACCGTAACCACCGGAGCGCTGCGTTCTTCAATCGGTATGATGTCTCCCATGAACGGCGCCGTCACGTTACCGCCGACAAGAGGTCGCACGCTCTCCTGATAATTCCTGTATAGCGGGCCTGGCCCCGTTATGTTAATGACATTGGCGTTCACGCCTTCGCGAAGCAGTCCTTCGCTGGCACTCACCGCTTCAGGGATCATCGCGCCACACGTCATGATGTGAACGACATTCTCACCCGGCTTATAGAATTCCTCTGAGGTGCGATCGACAAGGCGGTAGGCTCCGCGAAGAACGCGCAGCCGCAGCTTCTCCAATTCCTCTGGGTCCTCGGGTAATCTGAGCAATGACTGGTCAACGCGCTTGCTTGTGAGACGAAGATAGCTTGACCGCCTGCGCTGCCGAATCTGCTCGAGGGCGCTGAGCATAATCCACTCGACCTCCTTGCCGAAGCACGGCTCATAGAAGTCTAACTCCGGCATCTCCGTGCCTATCGAAGGCGTAGTAAGCGATTGGTGCGCGCCGCCTTCAGGCGCAAGAGTGATGCCTGACGGCGTCCCCACGACAATGAACTTTGCGCCGGAATATATGCTGTACACAAATGCGTCAAGGCCCCGCCTGACAAACGGGTCGTACAGTGTGCCAATTGGGAACAGCAACTCGCCGTTTGCCTCGAATGATTGCCCAAGCTGCCCAAGCATCATGAATAGATTGTTCTCGGATATTCCCAGCTCGATGTGCTGCCCTTGGGACGACTCATTCCATCTGAGCACACTGGCGTCCTCTTCCGGCAGTTGCTCGGGTTCGCTTCTCTTCCAGACTCCTGATCTGTTGATCCAGCCGCCCAGTCCTGTGGAGCTTGCCACGTCGGGGCTGACCGTAACGACGCGGTCTGCAACTTCAGGAAGGTTTCGAGCCAAGTCGGTAAGCACCAGGCCGTATATCTGGAGGCTTGAAATGCTACCTTGGTACTCGTGGTGGAGATCGGTAGGAAGCGCTGGAGTGAGCGCCGTCGGCGAGCGAAGTATAGACGGACGCAGTCGTGCGGCAATGCTTCTGCACGCCCGTCCTGCCGCGGAGTCCGGCGCGAAGCCATTCCAGACTTCGTCCTCCGGGACGCCAATGTGTTCCCGCAACTCCTCCATCTGTGCCGGTGAAAGCAGGTTCGAGTGGTTACGCGGGTCTCCAATTGACGGCAGCATCCATCCCTTGAAAGTGTAAGCAAAGACCACTGTTGGACCGCGCAACTCATCGGCTCGAGCAAAAGCGTCCCTGAGCATGGAAAAGTCATGACCGCCCAGGTTGCTGAACAGACTATGGAACTCGCTGTCATCCCATCTGCTGATAAATCGCGTGAGGTCTCTTGGATATTTGCTTGAGCGAGGGAGCCACTCCCGCAGCGTGGATGGATCAACGCGCAGCAGCCGCTGGTAAGCTTCGTTGGACATATCGTCAATGCACATTTGCAACAGTTCGCCGTTTGGCTCCGCGAATGCGCTCTGCAGACGCCTGCCATACTTCACGTCGATGAAGTTCCAGCCGTTGGCAGCGAACATCTCCCGCCAACTCTGCACGCGAATACCCGGAATAATGCGATCGAGGCTCTGACGATTCAGGTCCACTACCCAAAGCACATTGTCAAGCTCAGCCATCTCTGACTCTGAGATGGCTTCCCAGATCGATCCTTCGTCCAACTCGGCATCACCCACGAGGCTGATGTATCGCCTTGGCGCGCGGTTGTAAGAGTGCAAGTGCGAGCGCAGATATTCTTCCGTGAGTGCAGCGAAGTTGGGAGCGACGGGACCCAGGCCCACAGAGCCGGTGGAAAAGTCCACATTGTCCGGGTCCTTGGTCTGGCTGGGATATGCCTGCAAGCCGTGGAAACCGCGAAGCGTCTTCAGGTATTTGCCGTCTAAGTTACCCAGCAGGTACTGTATTGCGTGGAAAACGGGGGAGGCGTGTGGTTTAACGGATATCCGGTCGCCTGCCCTCATGTAATCGAAGTAGAGCGAGGTCAATATGGTTACGACCGATGCGCTGGAAGCCTGGTGTCCCCCGACCTTGCCGTCAGGCGAGTGGCGCACATTGTTGGCGTAGTGGACCATCTGCATGGCCAGCCAGAGGACGCGATCTTGAATCTGCCTGAGTGTCGTGTCGTGGTCCTGGTAGGCGTCCGATTGCTCTGGAATTGCCGTTGCCATCTCTAACCTCACTGTCAGGTTTCAGGTATCAGCAATCAATTGTCAGTTACAGGGGCAATTGCTGGTGGTCTGTTCCCAGCCTTCACAGATATGGTTCTGTCCAGCCGAGCCCTTCGGCGGTTGTCGCAGCCGGGACATACTCGCACCCGATCCACCCGTCGTAGCCGATTCCGTCAAGGTAGCCGAACAGGTAAGGATAGTTTATCTCACCAGTACCGGGTTCGTGGCGACCTGGGTTATCCGCAATCTGGATGTGGCGAATGATGTCCTGATTTCGTTCGATGTTGCGCGCAAGGTCTCCTTGCATGATCTGCATGTGGTAGAGATCATGCTGCAGGAACAGGTTGTCGGAGCCGACGCGCCCTATAAGGTCCCTGGCATGCTCAGGGTAATTGAGAATGAACCCTGGAATGTCGATGGTGTTAATAGGCTCTATGAGCAGGATAACTCCTGCAGCCTTTAGCTGTTCCGCGGCGAACTTCAAATTGCCGACTAGTGTCACTTCCTGATCTTCGCTTGATACGCCTGCTGGCGCGATGCCTGCGAGACAATTCACCTGCGGACAATTCAGTGCGGTTGCGTATTCTATCGCCCTTCCTACGCCCTCCTGGAACTCGCCCACGCGGTCGGGATGACAGCCTATCCCACGCTCACCCGCTGCCCAGTCGCCGGCCGGCAGATTGTGCAGGACCTGCGTCAGCCCGTGCTGCTCCAGCTTTTCGGCGAGCTGCGCCGGTTCATAGTCATAGGGGAATAGATATTCTACGCCCTTGAAGCCGGCGTTCGCGGCGGCGGCGAATCGGTCAAGGAAATCGACCTCATTGAACATCATTGTCAGATTGGCTGCTAGGTTTGGCATACTTCTACTATTCCTGAAACTCAATTCTAATGCGATATGAAAGTGACTGAGACGTTCTGCTAAGTGAGGCTCGAGGGTTGCACTGGGCGCTCCTCGTCGGCTGCCTTATAGACTGACATCGCCACCTGCATAGCGTGGCGTGAGAATGCGATGTCCATGTCCGGCTGCTCGTCGCTTATGATGCAGTCGATGAACTGCCCCGCCGCGCCATTAAAGCTCTCAATCCAGTCCATGGGCACTTGGATGCCGGTTGTCTCCGTCCCTTTGACGATCATCACGGGTGGCAGGTCAAGCATCTCGCCTGTGCAGCGCGTAACCCAGATTGCGCCCTTGCTGCCCTGGATCTCGAAGAACTCGTCGGCTGCGTAATACCTGCCGCGAATCTCCATCTCAGGAGCCGAGGAATATTCGAGGACTCCGAGGCAATTCCTGTCCTTGAACTTCCAGATTGCGGCGCTTGGAGTCTCATCAAGATAATCATCCGAGCGGGTGACGATGCTTTGTACGCTTTCGATTTCCCCGATCCAGTGTATTGCCGTCGCGTACTTGTGCCAGCCGTCATCGTACAGCATGCCCCCCGCGTGGAGGGTGGGATCGCGGCGCCACACATACGCGCCGGGCATCGTTTCAATCTGCGACTGGTTCGCCAGTTTTCCACGAACCGTTCTGATGCGAACCATCGAAGGCTCTCCGATGACACCGGCGTCAAGCAACTCCTTCGCCTTCACTATCGGTGGGTAATATAGAAAATTCTCAGTCGTGCGGTACTTGGTCGTTGCGCTCTGGAGTGCGGATTCAATGGTATCGATCTCGGCTACCGTAGAGGAGATCGGCTTCTGGCAGGAGACATGCTTTCCGGCGTTCAGCCCGTCCACAATTTGCTGCGGGTGTAGATGTGTGGGAGTCAGCAGTTCAATCGCATCCACTTCCGAGTCATTGAGCAAGTCTTCAAAAGACTCGTGAATGCGCGGCGTAATGCCCCACTGGCGTGCCCTCTGCTCAGCGCGCTCCGTCTGCGGATCGAATAGAGCAGTTACCTCGCAATGCTCGTGCATCAGATAGCCCGGCGCGTTCAGCTGGGAGATCGTCCCACAGCCAACAATTGCCATCCTTACCTTGTCCAAAATCCGCCTCCAGTTCAAGCGACTCGCACCGCTTGAGTGCTAGATTCCATCGACTTGTAGGATACCATTTGGCGTACAGTTTAGCACGGCTGATAGCGCGAAGGTCTCTTGTCCAAAAACGAATTCAGTGGAAGATGAAAGCTGCTATCTGACCTCATATATAGCGCCGGCCACCGAGGCAAGTAGCAGGGTGCCATTCCCAGCCACGGCGATTGAACTGATGGGAATGCCCATGGATAACCGCCATTCCACTTCGCCCGTAGAGGTACTCAGACCCAAGACCTCTCCTGCCTGGGTGCCAAAGACCAACGTGCCGTCCACCAATACTGTCCCACCCGCAACTGGTGCCTGCGATGTGAAATTCCAGAGTGCATCCCCGGTGTTCGCGTCCAAAGCCGTGACATTGGCGCTGTGGTCCGCATTTCTGGACACGAAATACAGCCTGTCGTCTCTCGCTGCAACCACCGTCGCTGCCAATCCGCCAATGCCCCTATGGTGCCATAAGTAGCCAACCGGATCAGGGGGGCGGGGCGCCGACTTGTAGAGCCATAGCTTCGTCCACCAGAAACGAATTGCCTTCTCCATGGGAACATCCCTGGCGTGCAGATCGATGGCTTGGATGCTCCCGCGATCACCGGATAACACGACCGTATCTCCAAGTATGACAGGTGGCCCTGCTCCACCGAACCAGAGTCGGGTAGTGCGACGACGCTTCCCTTTGGCCGCGTCAACGAGGTTAAGGTGATTGCCTTCGCTCAACACCGCCAAGATGCCATCGCTGAATGTGAGCGGGCTGATCGTGCGTCCTCCTTCGGTCTCATGAGTCCAGAGCAACTCGCCAGTCACGGCGTCCAGGGTTTGAATGCCGTCTGAGGCGACATAGAGCACGCCATCTCGCACCACCGGACTTCCCAGCACAATGTCCTTCGAACTGTGTGTCCAAATCTCCTGACCGGTGTGGCGGTCCAAAGCGATAGTCCTACCGTCTCTGGAAACTGCGTAGAGAAAATCCCCCGCCACGGATGGACGATAGTCTGACACCCCGTTTAGCCTGTAAGTCCAAGCTGACATCCAGGTATCCAAGTCCAGCGCGGTTATGCTGCCCGTCTCGGCGCGGCGTCCCGACACGATGTAAGCTGTGCCGCCATATATTGCAGGCGGTGCGGAGATGTCTCCTCCGGTCTGAAATATCCTTTCAACCACTCCCGACGGTGGCATGACGATAATTGGCATCGCGTCTGCCGTCTCCGTCAGCATTGTTGACGGCGTCACCTGCCTGAGAGAAATATCGAAGTAGTTCCACGCGCTTATGGAGAACATCACTGCTAGAAATCCGCAGAGCAATAATATCCCTGGAAGCAGAAATCGTCGTTTTCTGCCTCTCTTGAAAGATACTCTGGGCCCCGGTGGCTCAAATCTCATCAGATGTTTTCATCCCTTGTCATACCGCTGTGTGGGAGTAGGGTCGTTCTGCAATGTACTGCCGCCTGACTATTTCGTCAGCAGACTCCCGCACTTAGTCCACCCAGCTACTTTATTGACATAACTTAAGGCCCAGTGTAACATCGCCGCAGGTTTGCGGACCGAGCAAGCTGACGGCTAATACGATGTACACCAATGCACCTTAGTTGCCTTTCCGTGGAGGAGCAAATGAATCGTTTGTCGTTATTCTTCGTTGTCATAATCGCAATCATAACAAGCATGGCAATTGTCGCTTGCGGCTCTGCAGAACCGCAAATTGTAGAAAAAGTGGTCGAGGTTCCAGTTGATAGGGAAGTGGTGAAGGAGGTCGAAGTCGTCAAGGAAGTGGAAGTTGAGGTGGTGAAAGAAGTCCCAGTTGACAGGGAGGTTGTGAAAGAGGTTGAGGTCGTCAAGGAAGTGGAAGTCGAGGTGGTAAAGGAAGTACAGACGGAAGTCGTCAAGGAAGTCGTCAAAGAGGTTGAGGTAGTAGTCGTAGCCACTCCGGTTCGACAGGCACGGGAAGCGACATACATGATGCGCGCCCCCGAACCTAACCCAAAGCGCGGCGGCAACATGCGAACCGCCTTCGGCGTAACCATGACAAACTTCGACGTGCAGCAGGGCGCAGGCTCGCACGTGCTTGGTCACCTGTACAACAAGGTCGTGACTAAGAACCTGGCTGACGGACTGCGGACTATCGCTCCTGACCTTGCCGTGTCGTGGGAAGCTTCTCCCGACGGAATGGGTTAAACGTTCAACCTAAGGGACGGGGTCACATATCACGATGGCACGCCATTCAGCGCGGACGATGTAGTCGCCAACTTTACACGCATCATAGATCCACCGTCCGGCGTCTCCAGCAGGAGCAAGGACCTGCTGCCGATGATTGATTCTGTTGAGAAAATTGACGACTACACTGCGACATTTAACCTAAACTCACCCACGCCATACTTCGTCGAGTTGCTGACGAGTTCACCACTGCTGGTTTACTCGAAGAAGTCCCTGGAAGAGAACAACTATGACCTGCGCCAGATTGAAGTCGCTCCGGGTACCGGTGTCTTCAGATTCGTTGACCATCTACCAGGTGAGAAGTGGGAATTCGAGGCGAACCCGGACTACTGGAATCCGGAACTGCCCTACCTTGACGGTCTGACGATGCTGCACGTTCCCACTTGGCCTGACAGGGGAGCCGCAGTCCTGACCGGACAGGCTGACTTCTCGTGGAACATCTCGCCTGACACGCACGCTGAAGCGAAGAAGAGGCAGGATATTGGCGCTGTTACTTACGACTGCCTGAATTCGCACAACTTCGCCATTAACAACGAGCGGGCGCCGTTCGACGACCCCAGAGTACGGCGAGCGATACACCTCGCTATCAGCCGCCAGACTCAGATTGACGGGTACACCCCGGTCTGGGAGCCTACGTTCGTAACGCGCTGGATTCCTAAGCCGAGCCCATTCTCCACCGATCCCAACGCTATACTCCAGATGCCAGGCTACCGTGCAGAAAAGGAAGAGGACATCGCCGAGGCGAAGCGCCTTCTGGCAGAAGCCGGCTATCCTGACGGATTCGAGATGACCATCACGACCTGGAACCTGCCCACCACGGCAGAGGTCGCAGTGCCGCTGTTTGTGGACGAACTGAGAAAGACACTGAACATTCAGGCGGACATTAAGCTTGTGGAGCGCGCGCTCCAGAGCGAAATTCTGCACGATGGCAACTTCGACATGTTCAGGAACGGCGACTACGCCGGCCAGATTCTCGACCCGTTCCCCATGTGGAACATCTACCTGAGAACCGGTGGCTCGCAGAACTGGTCACGCTACGCCAACCCTGAATTCGACGCAGTGCTGGACCAACTCGCCGGCGAACTGGATCCGTTTGCCCGTGCCGAACTGTTTAATCAGGGCATGGATATTCTAGACGCGAACCCGCCCTTCTATCACATCGGTTTCTGCGGACATTCACCTGCATGGAGCAAGGATGTCAAGGGTATGTCGATGGAGACTAGGCTGCATGTGCTCTGGGAGCGCCTCGACACCGCTTGGCTCGACAGGTAAGCAACCCTCGATAAGGCTGCAACAAGTAATTCTACAACTGTAATGCCCCCCTCTCTCCACTCATTGAGAGGGGGGACAATTCCTCACAATAATTCGCCCCTCTCAAGAGCTACCGTTGTTTGACAGCGTGAAGAATCAGACAACACGGCTCTGAATGCCCACAATAAAGCATGGGTTGCGTGTCAACCACAGGAAGGTTTAGGCAGCGGCTTAAGCAATGCGGAAATATCTATACCAGCGCCTCGTGTTGGCAATTCCCACACTCTTTGGCGTGACCGCGTTGATCTTCATCGCCATGCGCATCCTCCCCGGCGATCCACTCCTCGCAATTTACGGCGAGTCCGAGGGGCTGCACATTCTCACGGAAGAAGAACTTGCAGGGGCGCGCGCGAGTCTGGGGCTGGACAAGCCACTCTATCTGCAATACATGAGCTGGATCGGCGATGTCCTAAGGGGCGACTTCGGAAGGTCTTTCTGGCAGGATAGGCCGATAAGAGACACGATCCTGCGGCGCGGCCCCATTACCGTAGAAATAGCCATCCTCGCGGTTGCCATGTCATGGATGATCGGGCTTCCTGTGGGTTTGATTGCCGCCGCCTGGCGCAACACATGGATCGACTACATAGTCCGCGTGGTCGTGACATTTTTCATGGCTGTCCCGAGCTTCTGGCTGGGCCTCACGCTGATTCTTGCGACTGTGCTCATCTGGCAATGGAGACCGCCCTTAACGATAATTCACCTGTGGGACGATCCCATAGGCAATCTGACCATAGTCATTGGCCCCGCGCTCGTCATGGCAATCAATCTGGGCGCCGAACTCGCCCGTATGTGCCGGGCAACTCTCCTGGAAGTCTTCAGCGAGGATTACGTGCGCACTGCCAGAGCCAAGGGACTTGCTGAAAGACTCGTGATAGCGCGCCACGCCCTGCGTAATGCCCTGCTTCCCGTAGTAACCATATCAGGCATTCAGTTGGCGTTCCTACTGGGCGGATCGGTTGCCGTTGAGCGAGCCTTCGCGGTGCCGGGCCTCGGCACGACTCTAGTCAATGGAATCGCAGAACGTGACTGGATGATCATACAGAACGTCGTGCTGCTGTACGGAGTCTCATTCGTGATAATAAATCTCATCGTTGATCTGCTCTACGGCATGCTGGACCCGCGCATCCGTTATCAATAGTACGAGAAGACTGAAGCCAGGGTTATACAAGGTCATACAATGAAGGAAGTCGGCAGCATACCCGGACCGCAGCCTGAAAGAGGAACTGCCTCACGCTGGTTCGCCGCCTCGTATGGCCTGATTTCGCGCTTCTGCCGCACTTCACCGATTGGCGCGGTTGCGGCAGGATTCCTTGCATTCCTCGTGCTGGTAGCAGTATTCGCAAATGTAATCTCCCCAAACGACCCACTCGAAACCTTCCCTTCGTTCTTCAGAAAAGGTCCATCGCTGGAGCGTCCATTGGGCAACGACCACCTTGGCAGGGATGTCTTGAGCCGCATCATTGTAGGCGCGCGCACATCGCTCTACGTCGCAATCCTGGCAGTGTCAGTTAGCAAGCTGATCGGCTTTTCGTGGGGCATTCTTACGGGCTACACGGGCGGCAAATTCGATCTGATAAGCCAGAGGTTCCTGGACATCCTCATGTCGTTCCCTGGAATCATTCTGGCAATGCTCTTGCTCGTCGGCGTAGGCTCCGGCTTGTACACAGTCATCGCCGCCATAGCAATTACGGGCGTAGCGGGAACCACCCGTGTAATTCGATCAGTAACGCTCTCAGTACGGGAGATGGAATATGTAGAGGCGGCGCGTGCGCTGGGCGCCTCGCCATTGCGGATCATGTTTGTTCACATAACCCCACAGTGCATCGCGCCGCTAATGGTGATCGCCAGCGTTAGTCTTGGCGGCGCAATATTCGCTGAAGCCGCGCTCAGCTTCCTCGGTCTCGGAATACCGCCGCCCAATCCCAGCCTCGGTAACATGCTGGGCGGTGTGCTGGGCGACGCATTCAAGCCCCCTTGGTGGCTGGTGCTCTTCCCCGGTATGACCATAACGATCACCATACTCGCCTTCAATATCTTCGGCGACGGGTTGCGCGACCACCTGGACCCCAGGCTCAGGGGACGCCTGCACTAGGCTCAACTGATATGCCTAGGATGCAATGCGTGGTGCCGCGATCTCCTGCCGCCGCCTCGCGACATTCCACAGATTGTCGCAGCCCCAATTGACACTGCCTGTCCTATGGGGCAAAATCCAAGCGTCTTCGGGCGACGCTTCGCCCAATCTAAAGATGTATGAAAGTTGGGACATGGCAGTTTCAAATAAGATACGCGGCATGCTTGAACAGGGCTCCTGGATACGAAGGATGTTCGAGGAGGGCATAGAACTGAAGCGGCAATTCGGCGATGAGAATGTATTCGACCTCTCACTGGGTAATCCTGTGATGCAGCCTCCCCCAGAATTCTTCGAGGAGCTCCGGCGCATCGCCAACGACCCCGCCCCGGGCATGCACCGCTACATGCCCAACGCAGGATACGAAGAAACACGAGCCGCCGTGGCTGAGCAGCTTACCGGCGAGACCGGCTTCGATTTCAGCGCTGCCGAAATAGTTATGACATGCGGAGCGGGCGGTGCGCTAAACGTCGTGCTGAAAACCCTTCTCGACCCAGGTGACGAGGTCATCATCTTCTCGCCGTTCTTCGTTGAGTACCACTTTTACGCCGATAATCACGGAGGCTCTTGCCGTGTAGTCCCGCCCGACGAGAACTTCCTGCCCGACATGGAAGCGCTGAAAAATGCCTTCAACGAACGGACAAAGGCCGTGCTAATCAACTCGCCAAACAATCCCACTGGCGTTCTTTACAGCGCAGCATTGCTTGACGAGATGTGCGCTGCCATCAAGGAAGCCGAAGCCGAATACGGACGCGAGATTTTTCTCGTTAGCGACGAACCTTATCGAAGGCTGCTGTTTGACGGACTGGAATATCCGCACATATTCCACCACCACGAGCGCAGCATAGTCGCAACATCACACTCGAAGGACCTCGCCCTACCGGGAGAACGCATCGGATACATCGCAGTCCATCCCGATTACGACGACAAGGCAGAGCTCATGGACGGTCTGGTATTCTGCAACAGGACGCTCGGATACGTCAACGCTCCGGCGCTCATGCAGAACATAGTCAGGGCGCTGCAATCCGCGACGGTTGACATCGCGGCATATCAGCGAAAGCGCGACTTCCTGTACGGCAGCCTGACAGAGATGGGCTACAGCCTCGTCAAGCCACAGGGCGCTTTCTACATGTTCCCGGCTTCTCCGACGCCCGACGATGTTGAGTTTGTCGCTACATTGCAGGAGCACAAGGTGCTGGTTGTTCCTGGCAGGGGATTCGGACTGCCGGGCTACTTCCGCATCTCCTACTGCCTCGACGACCACACACTGGAGGGAGCGCTCCCCGGATTCGAAGCGGCAATCGAGGCCTATCGCTAGTCCTGTTGGGCGGGAATCGCGTCCTTCAATCCGAAGCCGGTTGCCGCGACAAGTATAGACTCATCCGCCTGAATCTTGCCGCCCTCGATGAGCGCTTCCACACCGGCGAATGCGGCAGCTGATGTTGGCTCAACGAATATGCCTTCACGCTGCGCAAGCAGGCGCTGCCAGCGAATGATGTCCTGCTCCTCCACAGTGGCCGCCGTACCTCCGGTGTCGCGCAGCACGCGCAGTGACTGCCTCAACCGTGGCGGATTGGCGACGGCAATGCCCCCTGCGATTGTGCTTCCCGCAGCAGGCAAAGGTTTGCTCTCGTCAATGAAGGCAGAAACCAATGGCATTATGGCTCTCGCTTGAATGGCGTGCAGTTTGGGCAGGGCAGACAAGCGCCCGCTGTGCAGTAGTTCCTTGAAGCCGATATGTGCGCCAATTAGCAGAGACCCGTTTCCGACGGGTATTACTATGTGCTGCGGTACTTCCTCGCCGAACTGCTCGACCACCTCATAGGCAAAGGACTTGGTGCCTTCCGTGAAGTAGGGACTCAGATTGTGAGAAGCATAGACCATTCCATTGCGCTCGGCGAACTCCATCGCTGCATCCGTTACGGCCTGTCGGTCTCCATCGATTCGGTGTGTCGTTGCGCCATAGACGCCAATCTGTTCCAGTTTTGCAGCAGGTGCGCTCGACGGCGCGAATATATGCGCTCGGATGCCTGCTCTGGCAGCGTAGGCGGCAACGGATGCGCCAGCGTTGCCCGACGAGTCCTCAACCACTTCTTCCACGCCCGATTCTCTGGCAACGCTCATCATCATCGCCGTGCCCCTGTCCTTGAATGACCCCGTCGGGTTCATCATCTCCAGCTTGGCGAACAGCATGCCGGCATTAAGTGCTTTCCCCAGATTCCGCAGAGCGACCGTTGGCGTCCCGCCTTCCCCAAGTGAAATCGCTTCTGCAGGTTGATGAAGCGGCGTAGGCATACCGGATGATTGCTGCCCGTCGCCGTTGTCCGCATAGGAAACATCAAGGACATTACCGCACAGTTCGCAGTGCAGCGTGAGCATATCGGCATCATAATGTGCAGAGCATTCGGAGCATTTGAGACCAATGTGGGACAAGTGAAGTTACCTCGTGCAATGGGGGTGGATTTACTGGCTGGCAAGTTAGTTCGATGCTATTCGTAGGCCGTTTCGCTGTCAATGTATTGCGTCCACTGCAGCTAGCGCGTCACAATGCAAAGGAGTCTATCGACCTGTTGTTTGTTATAATTGTGAATTGAGACTATGACAAATACCATACGAGTCAACAACATTATCAGGCGAACCAAAACGATTGCCCGGTTCCGAACCAGGGGCATCGTCCAAAAAATTCGCCGCAACTTTGTGCTCAGGCTGATTGCGCGGACCCTGCAGGAGATGTCCGACGATGACGCCACGCACATGGCGGCGGCTATCTCGTACTACGCACTTATCTCTCTATTCCCGCTCATTCTGGGTCTTATCGCCATCACGTCGTTCCTGATTGACGACGCAGTCACGCACAGGCAAATCACAGGGTGGGTGACGAGCTTCCTTCCCGGTTCCGAGGATTTCGTCAATCAGCAGATAGAGAGCCTGCTGGTCTTACGCGGCACAATAGGAGCGTTCGCCATCGTCAGCTTGCTATGGTCGGGTAGTGCGGTGTTTGGGGGAATCACGCGCTCAATCAACCGCGCTTGGGATGTGCATCAGGACAGGCCGCTTCACATCAGCAAGGCGCGTCAGTTGCTTATGGCGCTGCTGACTGGGTTCCTGTTCCTGTCATCCACAACCATTACCACATTTCTCAGGGCGTACGAACGCTTCGCAACTGAGGACTTCCCATTTGCGAACATGCTGCTTGATGCCAACAGCGTAGCGATACTGCAAGCAAGTTCGTTCGCGCTTGTGTTTGCAGTGTTTCTGCTGCTGTACAAGTATGTGCCGAACACGAAAACTTACTGGCAGTACATCTGGATTGGCGCACTTGTCGCCGCCGTGCTTTTCGAAATAACCAAGAACCTGTTCATCGTGTACCTTCATAGCTTCGCCAACTTCAGGTCATTGTACGGCGCGCTCGCCCCGGTCATCGCGCTGATGTTTTGGGCGTACTTGAGCGGGCTTATCCTGATTTTGGGAGCTGAGCTGAGCTCGGAGTACGGGCGCATCAGACGCGGCGCGGAACGCGGCATGCTGCTGCATTGACACCAATCGCTTGTACTGACCGCCGCAAGGTCTGTACACTTGCGCCATGCGAATTCCCGTGAACGCCGTGCGCTCTCCCTCCGATGTTGTGGGCTTGGTGCGCGGCGTTTTCTATGGATGGTGGCTCGTCGGCATCGCCGTCGTGCTGCTCACGCTTATGGCAGTGTCCGTCTTCCAGGGGCTTGGCACTTTTCTTGTGGCTCTGCAGACCGAGTTCGGCTGGAGTCGCACGGTGCTATCCGGCGCATTCTCTCTTTCCCGCGCGCAGGGAGCGGTCATCGGGCCCATCGAAGGTTGGCTCATCGACAAGGTGGGCAACCGCCGAATGATATTGTTCGGATACCTGCTTATGGCATTCGGTTTCCTGATGTTCTCACAGGTAGGCAATAACGCCTTCTGGAACATCGGAATATTCAGATTAGAAAGTGGCGTATGGCAGTTCTACGTCGCATTCATCACGATAAGCTTGGGATCGGGTGTCGGCGGCTGGCTGGCGCTGATGTCGCTGATGAACAACTGGTTCGTGCGCCAGCGCTCGCTCGCGATTGCGACTTCTATGTCCGGCATCCACCTCGGCGGGCTGCTTGTGCCTGTTCTCGCGCTTGGAATCGAATTGCACGGCTTCCGCTGGACGACATTCGGCATTGCTATCTTCCTTGGTGCCCTGATCCTCCCTGTGTACACCGTATTGCGCGACAAGCCCGAAGACATAGGCCAGCTTCCTGACGGAGAGCGTCCAGGTACGCGACGCTCACAGGAACGAGGTTCAGAAGCCGGCGCTACGCAAGCATCATCCTCTGCTAGTGGCGATGACGAGCAGGAGTTCACAGCAATGCAGGCGCTCAGGACTCGCGCCTTCTGGATTCTCACAATCGTCCACATGTCTTCGAGCGTGTCCATAGTGACGCTGGCGTTGCACCTCGCCCCGAAGCTAACGGATATGGGCATGTCACTGAGCGGTGCAGGCACGATTGTGCTCATATATACAATACTTGCGCTGCCCACTCAGTTCGTCGCTGGTTGGCTGGCCGATAAGATGCCGAAGCCACCACTGATCTTTTTCTTCATTTTGCTCCAAGGCATAGCAATAATGCTCATAGCAGTGACGGACGAGATATTCATGGCTCTGATATTTGCCGTTCTCTACGGCATCGGCTTTGGCGGACGCATACCTCTTCTGACATCCATTCGTGGTGAATACTTCGGGCGCAAGGCGTTCGCCACCATAATGGGCATTTCCCAGATGCCGAACAATATCTGCATGATCTTCGCGCCGCTGTTCGCAGGGTTCATGTTCGACACAACTGGCACATACTTCATACCATTCGCCTTCTTCGGCCTTCTGAATGTGCTGGGAGCCTTCCTGATGCTGACTGTCAAGCGTCCGCAGGTGCAGGAGACCAATCCTACGCCAGCGCCACAGGCCGCGGACTAGGCGGCGACCTGGAGAGGATATGAACATTTTAGGGCGTGAGTTACCGCCGCCATTCGACGAGTTCTGGGAGCGCTTTCGCAGCGAAATTCCGGTTGCATCTGAGCAAATCGAGTCGGGGCACAGTGTAGTCTTCGGAGATCAGGGTTATGACCTGAGCGCACCTGAACTACCTGCTTGGGCAGCCTTACCCGACGACGACCTCGCCTACCATGTCGCGCACGAACTCTTTCATATCGTTCAGCGGCAGCGAGGTTATCCAAAGACGGTCAGGGGGCCGCAATACCCGCCGGACTCCGTGGAAGCCCGAATAGGCGCCGATCTGGAAGAGATGATTTTTCACCCGCCACTTGAGGAACTACTGCGTGTCGAGATGGGATTCTTGAACGACTTCATCAGGCAGCGCATGCTTCACGGCTCGCTGAGTGGAGTTGCTGGCAGTCCCGTGCCGGAGTACGGTACGCCCTGGTTTACAACTTGGGCGATACGCTACTGTGAACTGCAGATAATACTGAATGCGAATGAATGGGCAGAATTGGAAACCGTCTTCAGGGAGCGCAGCCCGCAGGTAGCACGGCTCGGCGAGGAAATGACCGCGATAGTGAACGACATCGGCTGGGGCACGCGCGAGCAGGCTATTGAGGCGCTAATAGGAGTGCGCGACTCCTTGGGGCTGCAAGTCAATCAGATTGTCCTCGTGATGGACCCCTTGTCTGGTGAGATTATCTGACCGACCGGGAAAGTCCACCAGTAGCTTTCCTACCGGCAGAGACTTTCCTGAATATGGCGATGAAATTCACCTGTAACCAGCCCTGACGGAAAAATCTGCGCTTCCATATCCCCTAAGGTAAACACCCAGTGATCAATGGTTGGCATAGCCTCTGAGCCTTCTATGCTGCGAAGGATTGCCGGTATGCGAGACTTCTTGTGATCGCACATAGTCCGCACTTCCGATTCGAACACAGCGCGCGCTTCTATCTCAGAAAAGTCTGTGGAGACATTGGGGGTAAGCTCAAGACATGCAGCTGCCAGAAGCGGTATCAACAGAAAGGGCAGGATCGCTTTTTTCATGGCGCGTATTGTATCACGGAGGTCTAGAATCTCACCAAGAACCTGCAATTTTGAAGACTCCGCTCATTGACTCTTCCTTGGGGAGCGCACCAGCACTCACATTGATGTCCGTCTGCTACAATTCCGCTGTCGAGATTCCATCCAGAATAGCCATAATGAAGACAGCGCAGGAGGATGATCAATGACACTCGAAGGTAAAGTCGCAATCGTCACAGGTTCCGGAAGAAACATAGGACGCGCAACTGCCCTGGAACTCGCCCGGCGTGGCGCAACTGTTGTGGTTAACGCGCGCAGCAATCGCTCGGAGGCAGACGCAGTAGTTGGAGAAATAGAGGCGCTCGGCGGCTCGGCGATTGCCACTATCGCGGATGTGGGCATAAAGGACCAGGTTGACGCAATGGTGTCGGACGCGCTATCGGCATTCAGCCGCATTGACATCCTGATCAACAATGCCGGACTGCGCGCCGCCGACCCGATAACAAACATGTCCTTGGAGCAGTGGCGCAGCGTACTAGCCGTCAATCTCGATGGGCCCTTCTTCGCCTCTCAGGCTGTCATTCCGGGCATGATGGAGCGTAGCTGGGGCCGAATTGTCAATGTGTCCGGCTTGAATGCCTTCAAGGGCAGGGCGCATTGGGCGCATGTCTGTGCTTCGAAAATGGGAGCGCTTGGCCTCACCCGTGCGCTCGCCGCCGAGCTGGCTGAGCACAACATCCTCGTGAACCACATCGTTCCGGGCGCGTTCGATACCACACCACTGCCCGAAAATCCCAACGCCTTCGCGGGACCTCCTGACGCTCGCGCAGTTGGTATTCCAGTGGGCAGGCTGGGCTTGCCCCAGGAGATTGCGACTACTTGCGCATTTCTGGCGTCAGACGATGCATCATTCATCACGGGCCAGACCTTCCACGTAAATGGCGGCGCCCTAGCCTATTAGATTGACGTGGATTTCAGCGTGATATAATTGGTGCAATCTGCATCTGTTAGGAGGCTGTAGTCTGCGAGTCAGAATAAAGCTGTTTGCCAGCTACAAAGAGAAAGCGGGTACCTCCGACCTGGAGATGAACCTGCCCGACGCCGCAACCGTGCAGGATGCGGCGAGCGAATTGTTGCGGCTGCATCCCTCGCTTTCCGGCGACTCTTCGCGCCTCATGATTGCCGTGAACGAAGAATACCAGGAGCACGACTACCCCCTGAGCGAAAATGACGAGGTCGCATTCATTCCGCCGGTCAGTGGCGGCTGATGCTACTGAATTGCCATTCATGAACTGCCCTCTCTGCCCAAATACCCTGAGGTTGTGAAGCTATGATAACGATCACTAATGAAGTACTTTGCCCCGAAGCCATCACCGAGAGTGTGAAGCAGGATGGGAATGGCGCCGTGGTTACCTTCCTTGGCTCCACGCGAGATTCCACGGCGGAGCGCAAGGTTCTCTACCTCGAATATGAAGCGTATCGCCCGATGGCGGACAACCAACTGGCGCGAGTCGCCGATGAGATTCAAGAGAAGTGGGGCATCGCAAATGTCTCAATAGCACACCGGCTCGGCAGGCTGGAAATCGGCGACATCAGCCTCGTAGTCGCAATTGCATCGCCGCATCGCAGAGAGGCCTTTGAGGCGAGCGCGTACGCCATCGATCGCATCAAGCAGATTGTGCCTATCTGGAAGAAGGAGTTCTTCGAAGGCGGCGAGGTCTGGGTCGGCAGCCAGGAAGACGACTGCGCCAAGCAGGCAAGTGCGGTCAGCGTAAGCGGCTCGTAGCCTCCTTTGCGGAGCAATCAGGCGGTATTTCACGCCTTATCCCGCCAGAATTACGAAGCCGCACCATCGAAGATCCACTAATGCACGACAACCGACACATCCTTGAATAACCTTGCGAAAACCTGCGATCATCACTTTGATTGTTATGAAAATCACAATCATCATGGTTGCCAATAATGTCCGGCGTCTGTTATATTAGAGTATCGAATCGGCAAGGAGGGATCGCATAGAGGTCTAGTGCGGCCGCCTGCTAAGCGGTTAGGGTTGAAAAGGCCCTCATGGGTTCGAATCCCATTCCCTCCGCCATTTATTTATTTTTTTACCTATACATTGAGAAAAGTTTCACAAATGGACGGATACTACATCTGGACAGTCGGCTGCCAAATGAACAAGGCAGACTCCGAACGCCTCGAAAGCGCGCTGGGGCAGATGGGCTTTGAGCCACGCACATCGCCGAAAGAGGCGGATGTCATCGTGCTAAACAGCTGCGTAGTGCGACAGAGCGCCGAAGACCGCGTTGTGGGTATGATGACCAGCCTGAAGCCCCTCAAGCAGCGCAATCAGGACAAAGTTCTCGCGCTAATGGGCTGCATGGTTGGCCCCAAGACGGACGAACTGCAAAAGCGCTTCCCGTATGTCGATGTATTCATGCAGCCGCAGCAATATCAGCCACTGATCGACCTGATTGGCGAGCGTATGGACATCGACACCGAGGGCTGCATCGGCCCTCTAGTTGCGCGTCCCGATGTAGCGACATACATTCCCATCATTCACGGCTGCGACAAGTTCTGCACCTTCTGCATCATCCCGTACAGGCGCGGCAGGGAAGTCAGCCGGTCTGTCGCTGAGATTGTGCAAGAGGCCGAGATGCTTGTCAGGCGAGGAGTCAAAGAAGTCACGCTTCTCGGACAGAATGTGGACTCCTACGGACATGACCTTCCAGAGGATCACGATCTCGGAGACCTGCTTGCTGCGGTCAATGATGTTTCCGGCCTTGAGCGCGTGCGCTTCCTCACCTCCCACCCGAACGACATGAGCGACCACATCATCGACTCCGTTGCGGAACTCGACAAGGTCTGCGAACACATTAACCTGCCATTTCAGGCGGGCGATGACAAAGTACTTGAGGATATGCGCCGCGGCTACACCAACGACGAATATCGCCGATTGATCGACAAGATTCGATCGCGCATCCCAAATGTGTCCCTAAGCACAGATGTCATCGTGGGCTTTTGCGGCGAGACCGACGCGCAATTTGAAGAAACGCTATCACTCATCGAGGACATTAAATTCGACAAGGTCCACGCGGCCGCATACTCCAACAGGCCCGGCACAATCGCTGAACGCATGCTCGTGGATGATGTGCCGCAGGACGAAAAGAAGCTGCGCCTGAAGGCCATTGAGATTCTGCAGGAACGAATTGCCACCGAAATAAACTCCCAATTTCTGGGCAGTAGCTTTGATGTACTTGTCGAGGGACGAAAGCGCGGCAAGTGGTTCGGACGAAATCGCAACGACAAGCTCGTATTTATAAACGACGGCGGCCCGGATGCAAACCTGGCCGGTAAGATGGTAAACGTTAGTGTAGATAAGACAGCTCCTTGGTCATTGCAGGGGACGATAGCGTCCTGACGCATTTCGGTGCGGGCAGGCGCGTCTGGAGGGAATATCGTTATGGTTGTCGAGCAGCGAATTCCAACTATACCAATCACCGAGATTGAGCAGTCCGCATTCTGCCAAACGGATGACGAGCTGCGAGCCAAATCGCTAGAGGATGAATTCAGCGCCGGCGTGCGCTGGCAGAAACTTCCTGTAAGCTACATGCGCATGTCCCCTGAAGAGCTGGATGAACGCATCGCCGAAGCCAGGGCGAAACTCGGCGACAGCGCGGTGATTCTAGGCCATCACTACCAGCGCGACGAGATTATCAAGTACGCGGACTATCGGGGAGACTCGTTCAACCTGTCACAGTTCGCCGCTTCCCAGAAGAACGCCGAGAACATAATCTTCTGCGGCGTCCACTTCATGGCGGAGACGGCTGACATTCTTAGCGCACCATACCAGAGCGTGATTCTCCCAAACCTGGCGGCGGGTTGCTCCATGGCAGACATGGCGCGAATTGACGACGTCCTCGACTGCTGGGACGACCTGCATGACGAACTGGGCGACGATGGCGACATCATCCCTATCACCTACATGAACTCCACCGCCGCAATCAAGGCACACTGCGGACGGAACGGCGGCATAGTCTGCACCTCATCCAACGCACCTGCCACCTTCGAGTGGGCGCTGGAGCGCGGTAGCCGCATCCTGTTCCTGCCAGACCAGCACCTCGGAAGGAATACCGGCCTGAAGATGGGCATCAGCCTCGACGAGATGGTCGTCTGGAACCCATTTAAGCCCTTCGGCGGCAACAGCGTAGAAGAACTGCGAAACGCTAGATTGATCCTTTGGCAGGGCCACTGCTCAGTTCACACCCGTTTTACCGTACAGCAGATTGAGCAGGCACGCGCCACGTACCCCGATGTGCATGTAGTGGTGCATCCCGAATGCACAATGGACGTAGTGCAGGCGGCGGACTCCAACGGCTCGACCGAGTACATTAAACGTGTCGTGGCGGACGCCGCACCCGGCAGCGTGATAGCTGTGGGAACTGAGATCAGCATGGTAAAGCGTCTCGCCGCCGAGAACCCTGACAAGACGATTTTCTGCCTCGACTCGGTAGTCTGCCCGTGCTCCACAATGTACCGAATCCATCCGGCATACCTTAGCTGGGTGCTCGATGGTCTGAACGAAGGCGTCGTCGTGAATCGCATCACCGTTGACGAGGATACGGCAGAACAGGCGAGGGTGTCGCTGGATAGGATGCTCGCAGTCGTCTAGTCCAATACGAAACTCTCAGATTGCAAATGCTGGACCCATCTTGGCGATGATCGATTAAACTCCAAGATGGGTTCAATGGTAAATGAGGTAAATGCCATTTGTTTCAGATGACACTGGAAACGGAAGCTCTCATCGACAGGGCGCTTGCGGAGGACCTCTCGATCGGAGATCCAACGACGGACATACTAATTCCGCAAGAGCTGAATGGGAAGGCGTCCTTCGTCGGCAAGGAGAAAGGCGTCTTGGCAGGCTTGGACGTCGCTTTAGCCGTATTCAAGCGATTCGACAGCTCGCTGCTGACCGAGGTTCACATTCGGGACGGGGAACACCTCCGTTCAGGAGATCTCATTGCAACCGTGAGCGGCCGAATGAACCCAATGCTTAAGGCAGAGCGGACTGCCCTCAACTTCCTTCGCAGGATGTCCGGCATCGCAAGCGAAACCTCTGCCTACGTGCGGGAAGTGGACGGATTCGACGCAACAATCGTTGACACGCGCAAAACCACTCCGGGCCTTAGGGCGCTGGAGAAGTACGCGGTAAGAATAGGCGGTGGATACAACCATCGCCAGAACCTAGGTGACGGTATCCTCATTAAGGACAATCACATCGAAGCCCTGCGCGAAATGGGAATGAGCCTCGGTGATGTCGTCCGCAAGGCTAACAGCGAGAAGTCGCACACAATCAACGTCGAAGTGGAGGTCGAGGATCTGGCTCAAGTCGAAGAAGCACTTGAGGCGGGCGCCAAAATCCTCCTGCTCGACAACATGGGACCGGAAGACATGGCAATCGCAGTGCGGATGGCAGAGGGCAGGGCAGTAACGGAAGCTTCCGGAAACATCACCTTGCAGACAGTGCGCGCAGCGGCCGCTTCTGGCGTTGACATCATCTCCGTGGGTGCGCTGACCCACTCGGCGAAAGACCTCGACATCAGCTTGGACTTTGCATCGTGAGCGCCTGAAGTTGGCTAGGCTTTTTGTAGGGTTATTCGCCCTGGTACTCATCCTCGCTTGTGCCGCGGTTGTCGCGGCTTTCCGCCCCACTTCTGATCCCGGCGTCAACCTCATTGCATTCGTGAACGCGGACGGCGAAGTCATGACCATGACACCGGATGGGCTTCAAGCGAGGATGATAAACCCGGCGGTCGAAGGCTTCTTCACATGGCCCACTTGGTCGCCCGACGCGAATACAATTGTGTATTCCGGCGTGATCGAAGACGGTGGCGAGCTTCAACTCAATCTCTATGCTTCGGACAATTCAGGAACTGCCAATCGCGTCCTATATGCAAGTGAGCCGGGCGAGGTAGGACTGCTCGCACAGGGCGTCGTTCACTATCCGCTCTGGTCCCCCGACGGGAATCACCTGGCATTTATCGCGACCACCGCTGATGGTCTAAGCCTGTTCATGGACGACCTGCGCGACAACCCGGAGGCGCAACGACTGCTCGATGATGGCCCTCTATGGATGTCCTGGTCCCAGGACTCTTCCAGCCTTGCCGTGCATCGCGGAGTGGACCACTTCCTCATAGGAGGGGATGATCTAGTCACTCCTCAGCAATTGAATATCAGGGAGATTGGTTACAGAGTCCCTGCGCTGCATCCCGTGGACGGCTCCCTTACTCTGCGGACTCAACCGGGGGCGCTGAACGCAAGCGTATCGAGCGTTCGTCTGGATGGCCCCAATGTAATGTCAGTCACGCCTCTGCGCAGAGTCGAAGGAGAAGCCGCATTTCTCTGGTCCCCGACTGGCAGACACCTCGCAGTCGCGGAGGCTACGCAGTATCTGATGTATCGGGACACGGCGATGCGTATCTACAACGGCATTTCGGTGCTGACCGTCGGTGAGTCACAGGATGTCATCGAGTTGGAACTGCCAGTGCTGGCCTACTTCTGGTCGCCCGACGGCACAAAAATCGTCCTCGTTACACTATCGGAAAGACAGACAGCGTTGAGCTGGGCACTGTACGATGTCGAAAGTGACGAGCGGACACGGCTGGTGGACTTTGCCCCTTCAGCCGAACAACTCACGATATTCCAGTTCTTCGACCAGTACGCCTACTCGCACACCGTGTGGTCGCCTGACAGCTCCAGCATCGTGTTCGCGGGCGACCTGCTGACCGACTCAGTAACGGCTTCTCTTGGCGGGCATCCTGGGCACTCGTCGTTTCACATCGTTGTGGTAGATGTGGTACCCGTGGCAGAGGCGCACGTCATTACGGAAGGAATCATGGGATTCTGGTCGCCGCGCTGATCAACCTCAGCCTGACCCTGCGTACGCATCAATAAACTCTGCCCTGCTGATTCCTGATTGAGTGCATATCGCTCTCAGTGTCGCGCGCTTGATTCTCGAGTGGTTAGGCATGGTTAGAGGGGTTCTTGTGCCGTCAGAGTTCTCCTTCACCATTACTATATGCTGATGCTGCCTCAAAAGGCGAAAGCCCAGCCTCTCCAGCGTTCGGATTACTCTGCGTCTAGGCGCGTCCGCAGGAAAGCTCGGCACTATACGTTCATTCCCGCCTCTGCAATGAACGCCTCAAGTATTGACGACTCTTCCAGAAATGCCTCTTCTCCAAAAGTCTCGATATGAACCTTGATTGCCGATTTCACGTCGGCCAATGCATCTTCATAGCTGTCGCCCTGGCCGACCACGACTCCATTTAATCCAAGGGGATAACCCACATATCCGTCTATGTGTTTCTCAATGATCACTTTGAATTGCCTCATGCTCTCACCTCAACCCCTTCTTGGCCGCTGTCTATCAGCCGAGTCAATCATTATCGTCACGGGTCCGTCGTTCTTGATGGAAACAATCATGTGTGCCTGAAATTGACCGGTCTCCACATTTTGTCCCGTCTGCTCAAACAGGCGCAGTGTGCGGTCGAAGAGTGCGGTGGCAGGCTCAGGCGGCATTGCGTGGCTGAAACTTGGACGGCGTCCTCGGCGGGTGTCGCCGTAGAGAGTGAACTGGCTTATGACTAAAAGCTCTCCACCAGTGTCCAGCACGGAGCGGTCAAATCTGCCCGCATCGTCGCCAAAGATACGCAGGTTCATGGTCTTGTTGACGATGTATGTGGCGTCTTCCTCGTCGTCATCTTCGTGGATTCCAACGAAAACTACCAGACCATCATCGATGGCGCCGACCGTCTCGCCGTCAATCTCAACCGAAGCCTGAGTCACGCGCTGTACGAGGGCGCGCAATGGTTACTCGTCCGAGTCGGATGAGCCAGCCTTTGCCTTTGCCGCTGGCTTGGATGAGGAGTCTTCGCTCTTCTCGGAGTCGGCTGAAGAGCCGTTGGTCCCTGACTTGGTGCTGGTGTAGCTGCTGCTCTTTCCGTAGTCGTTCACATAAAAGCCGCTGCCCTTGAAGACGATGGGCACGGCTACGAACTGACGGCTGGATTCGCTCTCGCACTCCGGGCAGTTCGCCACGGGGTCGGCGTAGAAGCTCTGGCGCTCCTCGAAGCGATGACCGCAACTGTTGCACTTGTAGTCGTATGCAGGCAATATAGATACTCCCATCTAGTAGCAGGGTTAGCAGAAGCAAGCCGCAACTGCCAGCATTACTAATTTAGCACCGCGCCCAAATCGTGTCAAATTAGAACTCGGTTCATTGGGCTCTTACCCTCATCGTTGACCGAACACGATGCACTCGTTAGTATCAGCACACTGAGCAGCCGTAAGTGGACACATAAGGAGTGCAGAACGATGGCAGGATTCGTGATAATCGATGTAGAAATAACCGATGCCGAACGCTACGGCGAGTTCATGGAGAAGGTAACGGCAACGGTTGAGGCTTATGGCGGAAAGTTTACTGTGCGCGGCGGGGCGTTCGATGTGATAGAAGGCGACTGGACGCCCAATCGCCTCGCACTGCTGGAATTCTCCACTGTCGAGGACTCAAAGGCGTGGCTGGCTTCGCCTGAATACAATGCCCTGAATGAAATCCGCACTAGCTCATCAATCATCAACATGGTCGTCGTAGAAGGCGCATAGCTGAACCAAAGCACAGCCGCAGGGCCCCGCTACTGTTTAATTGAGAACTGCCTGGGGCTTTACAGCGCCTCTTGCAACGCGCTCCTCCACACGCCTTCGAGTTCAGCCACTTGCAGGTCGATCATTCCTGCAACTGACAACCGAGAGTCGGTGACACTACCAAGCCTGTACCAATCCACGCCCTCCTCGCCGCAAATGCCTTCGAGGGCGCTCTGCGAATCCACCGGCAGCGAAACAATGATGCGAGACTGCGCCTCGCCAAATAGGATTGCATCCCAGCGTTTGTCGGTCATCGCCAGCGCCGTTCCAAGAGGAGTGTCTGCGCCGCACTCCGCTCCAAGCCCGCCCGCGATGCAAGACTCCGCGAGCGCGATTGCCAGCCCACCCTCAGAGCAATCGTGCGTCGAGTTGATAACGCCTTCACTCACCAGTCGGCGGCACGCGCGCTGCAATGCGGCTTCTGATTGGATGTCCAGCGTGGGCTGTCCGGCAACCAACCCACCGGATATTTCAAGGTATTCACTTCCGGCCAGCGATGCCGCGCTTGACTCAGTCTCACTTGCGCCCAGCAGAACGATGATGTCGCCCTGATTCTGGAAGCCCATCCCGACACTGGCACGCACATCCTCCAGCAGTCCTAGGCAGCCAATGACCGGTGTAGGATAGATCCCCTCGCCCTGAGTCTCGTTGTATAGGCTCACGTTTCCGCTGATGACCGGTACATCCAGAGCGCGGCATGCCTCCGCCATTCCCAGGATGCACTGCTCAAGCTGGAAGTATGTCTCCGGCTTCTCCGGGTTGCCGAAGTTCAGGCAGTCCGTCAACGCAATCGGCTCAGCCCCAGTGCAGGAAACATTACGGCACGCCTCGGCCACAGCAATCATCCCGCCG
>Ga0209021_1000474_pt1 | contig 49448 bp, 27 predicted proteins | sample PinacodermFT_FD_187299 | JGI IMG/M metagenome (GOLD analysis project Ga0209021, IMG submission 187299) | Host-associated microbial community of the marine sponge Aplysina aerophoba from Gulf of Piran - sponge pinacoderm, lysed by freeze-thaw... | ecosystem: Host-associated > Porifera > Sponge >... | reverse complement strand
ACCCCCCCACCCAACAAACCAACCCTAACCCGCTCCCGTTCGTGGTGAGCCCGTCGAACCACCCCCCCAGGATGTCCCTTCCCCCTCGAAGGGGGAAGGCTAGGATGGGGGTGATCCCCCCAACCAACAAGCCAACCCTAACCCTCTCCCGTTCGTGGTGAGCCCGTCGAACCACCCCCCAGGGTCTATTGATTTTCCAAGATGTCCCTTCCCCCTCGAAGGGGGAAGGTTAGGATGGGGGTGATCCCCCCACCAACCAACCAACCCAGAAGTCATGTCGCCCTGAGCTTGCCGAAGGGCCTCAAATCCTCCCCCCCAGTCCGCCTAAAGCCCCGAAACCCCCTTTGGGCCTCCAACAACAACAGGCATACCCCCCCCCACCCAAAAGTCATGTCGCCCTGAGCTTGCCGAAGGGCCTCAAATCCTCCCTCCCTGTCCACCTAAAGCCCCGAAACCCCGTTCGGGGAACAGCATACCCCCCAACCAACAAACCAACCCAAAGTCCCTTCCCCCTCGAAGGGGGAAGGCTAGGATGGGGGTGATAGCGCAAGGCAACAAGTCATCAGGCCGAAGAACACCCCCCCACCCCCACCCCACCCCGATTCCGTTCGTGGTGAGCCTGTCGAACCACCCCCCCTGTAATACTGCCGTAACGCTTCAGGGCCAATATAGGCATAACCCCACTCGCAGGAGGCCCCCTATGTCCACCATCACCCGACTCCTGTCCCTGCTCCTGGCAGCCGCCCTGCTGGCTACCTTGCCGGCCGCCGCTGCCAATGCCCAGGGTGAGTTCCACATCTTCATCGGCAAGGCCACCCTGGATGGCCAGGCCCCCGCCGTGGGCACTGAGATCACCGCCTACGACAACACCCGCGCCATCGGCACCGCCCTGGTCGAGGCCGACGGCCAGTACGCCCTCACGACCACCCGTTCCCACGGTACCGTCTCCTTCAGGATCAACCTGGTCGAAGCCCAGGAGACCTTCCCCAACTGGCGCGTTGACGGCCGCTCCACCGGCTTCAACCTGACCTTCGTCACCCCCAGGGACCCCACCATCGGCCAGGCCGGCCGCCAGGGCCCCCCTGGACCTCCAGGCCCTCAGGGTCCCCAGGGCGACACGGGTCCCGCCGGCCCTCAGGGCGCCATGGGCCCCGCCGGCGGCTCCGGCCCCATGGGCCCTGCCGGTCCTGAAGGCTCTCAGGGCCCCGAGGGCCCCGCCGGAACCAAGGGCGACACCGGACCCGCCGGCCCCGAAGGCCCCCAGGGTCAGCGCGGCCTTCCCGGCGCGGCCGGCCCCGCCGGCGCCGACGGTAATGACGGCTCCGATGGCCGCGACGGCCGAGACGGCGAGGATGCTTCCGGTAGCGGCATGGCCCTGTTCGCCCTCATCCTGGCCATTGCCGCCATCGTGGTCGCCGTGGCCATGCCCTTCGTCATGCGCAGCATGGGCGGCGGCTCCACCCCCACCGACCGGTAACCCCCCAGCGACCGGTAACCCCCCAGCGCCTCCCGGGGCGGCGGCCCACCCCGCCGCCCCCAGCGTAGGGGCGGGTTTCAAACCCGCCCGTCCCCCTCAGGTGGTATGGACAACCGAAATGGTAGGGGCAGACCTGTGTGTCTGCCCTGGTCTCACAAATGAAACCACCTAAATAGGAACGGCACCGTGAGGGCCACATGCCTTGACACTCCCCGCCTCCGGAATTAAGATATGTATCCCTGCCGAGGTAGCTCAGGTGGTAGAGCACGGCACTGAAAATGCCGGTGTCGACAGTTCGAGTCTGTCCCTCGGCACCACCTTCTCCCCCAACCCCCGTCAGGCATGCCCTTACAGCAAAAGCCGCCCCCATCGGGCGGCTTTTCTTGTTCTGCTGGACAGACTTCCACACAACTCCCTATGGAGCGACTCCATTGCACGGGTTCAACCCCGCCAGGGCCCACGGAAGGAGACGCCATCCGGTCAGCTCTCCCGACAGCCAGGGTTCAGGAAATTGCCTTGTACCAGTCCCAATAGCCGGGGTTTGTCTGGCAGGCCCGGCAGGTATATCCTGTCCTCGTCAAGCCCGAACCGTCGGGCGCCCCGCTTTATCTGCAAGGAGCACAGCAGGGAACCCACACATCAGCCCTCAAAGGAGGCTCCATGAAGTTCGGCATCTTTACCATCGTCCCCTACCACGAGGACTTTACCCAGCAGCAGGCGCTGACCCAGGCCCTGGAGCAAATACAGTTTGCCGATGAAGCCGGCCTTGACGAAGTATGGCTGGGCGAGCATCGCTTTTCCCGCCACGGCCTGCTCTCGGGAATCTGGTCCTTCCTGGGAGCCGTCGCCGGTCGCACAAAAAACGTGCGCATCGGCACCGCAGTCATCGTCCTGCCACTGCATAACCCCGTCCTGGTGGCTGAAGAAGTGGCCATGCTGGACATCATCAGCAACGGCCGCTTCAACTTCGGCATCGGCGCCGGCTACCAGCAGCAGGAGTTCGACGGCGTGGGTGTTGACATCGACACCAGCCGCGACCGGTTCCACGAGGCCGTGGACGTGATGATCAAGGCCTGGACCGAGGAATCCCTGACCTTCCATGGCCAGTTCACCAACGTTGATGACGTCTGGGTATTGCCCAAACCATTGCAGCAGCCCTACCCGCCCCTGTTCCAGGCCGTCAGCACCAGCCCGGCCAGCATCGACTTCGCCGCCAGCCGCAACATCCAGGTCATCGCCGGCGGCCCCACCGACATCCTCGGCCAGGCGCCCCAGGTTATTCAAATGTGGCGCGAGAAGATGGAAGAGTACGGCCACGAACACGCCCACCTCGACCCGCCCATGTCCAAGTCCATCTACGTCGCCCCCACCATGGAGGAAGCGGAACGGGACGCCGCCGAGCTGGAGAACTTTTCCTCGCGGATACTGCGGTCAGTCGGCTCGGCCGGGGCGCCCATCGGCATGCCCATGGACAAGAACGGCAAGGTCGCCCGAGGTTACGAGCACTGGGCCAACCGCCAGCGCGACCGCGACCGCCGCGATGACCCGGGCCATGCTGGCCTGCCGCCGCTCCGTGGAACTCCCGAGGTGGTGATAGAAAGGTTGAAGCAGACCCAGGAAGCCGGAATCAACCACGTCTTCGGCAACTTCGGCTTCGCCGGCCTGCCCCACGAAAAGGTGATGCGCTCCATCGAGCTATTTGCCACGCACGTCATGCCCCACTTCCAGGACGCGCCCGTCGCGGCCGGGGACTAACCGGATCGCCATCAGTCCGTCAGATTGGTAACAGTGACCGTTACTTCCAGCTTGGCGATCTGGGCCGTGCTGTCGTCGGCATCCCGGGCTTCCACCGTCACCAGGTAAATGTTGTTACGGCCAGAATCTGACGGACTCTCGTAGTCCGGCGGGGAAGCAAAGGTCAGAACCCCCGTCTCGCTGATGGCGAAGGCGCTGCTGTCATCTCCCGAAAGTCGCCAGGTGATGTCCCCGCCCTCCGGGTCGGTGGCCCTGTAGGTGTACAGGTCTCTGGTGTCGTTCTCCTGGTAGGTGAACACGGTGGTGCTATTGCTCCTGAACTCCGGCGCCTCGTTTACCGCATTTACGGTGACAATCACGTCCAGGTTTCCGTAATAGCGCCCGTCGGAGGCCCGCACCATTACCTCGTAAACGTTGTCCCGGTCGGAGTCGGCGGGCCGCTCGTGATCGGGATTGTTCCTGAAGGTCAGTTCTCCGCCCTCGTTGATGGTGAAGTCGCCCCCGTCTCGTCCAGAGACGCTCCAGCGGGTGATTTCTGTCGTGGTGTCCTCCGGGTCGGTGGCGGTGTAGGTGGCCAGGACAGCCTCGTGGTTTTCCTGTACGTCGATGGCGGTGTTGCTGCTTGTTTCCGCTATCTCCGGCCCTTCGTCCTGGTTGGTGACGGAGACGACAACGTCAAAGGTTCCTACACTGCCCTGGGCATCGGTGGCCTGCACCGTTACCTGGTAGTCGTTGTCGTCGGGCCGGGGCGGATTCTCAAAGTCGGGCGGGTTGATGAAGGAGAGCACGCCCCGCTCGCTGATTTCAAAGCGGCTGGCGTCCAGGCCGCCCACCGACCAGGTAAAGTCGTTGCCCTCGGGATCGGTGGCTCGGTAGGTGTAGATGGTCCCCGTGCCATTCTCGCGGAAGGTGCGGGCGTTGCTGCCGGTAATCACCGGTGGCTCGTTGTCCGAGGCGACGGTGATGGTCACCTCGTAACTGCCATATACCCTGCCGTCGTAGGGGCGTATGGTCACCAGGTACTCGTTGTCCCGGTTCCCGTCGGCGGGCCGGTCGTGGTCCGGCGGGTTCCTGAATGTCAGGTCAGCCGTCGCACGCCCCGTTTGTTCGCTGGTGTCAGTAATGGTGAAGTCGCCGCTGTCCGTACCGCCCAGGGACCAGCGGGTGACCTCTGAACCCTCCGGGTCCACGGCGGTGTAGGTGGCCACTACTTGGTCAAAGTTCTCGGCTACGCTGCGGGCTGCCTGCCCCGTAACCTCCGGGCCCTCGTTGACCTCGGTTACGGTTACGGTCACGTCCAGGGTCCCTTCGTTGCTGCCGTCGGAGGCCACCACCGTGATGTCATAGACGTTGTCCTGGTCGGCGTCGGCGGGTTGCTCGTGGTTGGGCGCGCTGCTGAAGAACAGCTGGCCCCGCCCGCTGCTGTCCGGCGTGATGGTGAAGTCGCCGCCGTCCGTCCCCCGCACCGACCACTGGATTTTGGTATTCAGGTCCATGTCCCGGGCCGTGTAGGTGTAGAGGCGGACGTCAGTGGCGGTGTTCTCCCTGAAGCTCAGGGTGTCCCTGCCAGTAATCTCCGGCGCCGCCTCATTCTCGTCCCTCACTGTGACCGTCACCTCCAGCTCCCCGTAGGTACTGCCGTTGTAGGCACGAATGGTCACCAGGTACTCGTTGTCCCGGTTCCCGTCGGCCGGCCGGTCAAAGTCCGGGGTGTTCCTGAAGGTCAGTTGGGCCGTGTAGGTGCCCGTGGGCCCGATATTGAAGTCGCCCGCGTCGGTTCCGGCCAGTCTCCAGCCGGTTACCGCGTCGTCCCTTTCGCCGGCGTCCGGGTCTCTGGCTGTGAAAGTGGCGTTGGCCAGGCTCTGACCTTCGACGACTGTATAGGCGGTAGTCCCGGTTGGCTCAGGCCCTTCATTAACTTCGGTTACGGTTATGGAGACGTCCAAAGTTCCTTCGCTGCCCTGGTCATCGGTCGCGACGACTGATATAAGGTACTCATTGCCCGTATCCGAGTCGGTGGGACTCTCGTAATCCGGAGGACTGCTGAAGGTCAGTACACCGGTATCGCTGATGTCGAAGGCATCGCCGTCGTCTCTCCCTCCTTGCCCCCTGACCGACCAGGTGATGGTGGTGTTGCGGTCTGTGTCGGTGGCCCGGTAGGTGTACAGGCGCTGTGTGATTGGAGTGTTCTCCCGGAAGCTAAGGCTCTGGCTGCCCGTCACCACCGGCGCGGCCTCGTTCTCGCTGCCCACGGTGACGGTCACCTCCAGGGAGCCGTACCGGTTGGTGGCGTCGTATGCCCTCACGGACACCAGGTACTCGTTGTCCCGGTTCCCGTCGGCCGGCCGGTCGTAGTCCGGGGCATTGCGGAACGTCAACTCGCCGTCCTCACTGATCAGGAAGTCGCCTCCGTCGCTGCCGCTCAGCGACCAGCGCGTAATGTCCGAACCCTCCGGGTCCACGGCGGAATAGGTTGCCAGTGTCTGGGTCTGCGGGTCCAGGGTGGGGTCGGTGTACTCCTGGAGGGATATGCTTTCCCGCCCGGTTACCACCGGCCCTTCGTTCAGGTCGGTCACGGTGACAGTCACGTCAAAGGTTCCGGTGTTGCCCTGATCATCCCGGGCCCGCACCGTCAGTTCGTAGGCGTTGTCGTCGTTCGCATCGGCCGGGTCGTCAAAGTCCGGCGGGTCCCTGAAGGTGAGGACGCCCCGCTCGCTGACCTCAAACAGGCTGCCGTCCGTGCCTCCAGGAGTAATCCAGTCAAACTCGTCCCCCTCCGGATCGGTGGCTCGGTAGGTGTAGACGGTTCCCGTGCCGTTCTCACTGAAGGTGCGGGCGTTGCTGCCGGTGATTACTGGCGGTTCGTTGGCGCCGGTGACGGTGACGGTAATGTCGTAGGAGCCGTACCGGCCCCGGCTGTCGTAGGCCCGGATGGTCACCAGGTACTCGTTGTCCCGGTTCCCGTCGGCGGGACGGTCCACGTCGGGCGGGTTGCGGAAGGTCAGGTCCGCCGTGTCGTTGCCCGTCTGGTCGCTGGTGTCGGTGATGGTGAAGTCCCCGCCGTCAGTGCCCGTCAGCGACCAGCGGGTTACGTCGTCACCTTCCGGGTCCGCGGCGGTAAAGGTGGCGCCAGCCACATCGACACTCTGTGTGACCGACTGCCTTTCGCTGACGGTGAACTGGGTAGTGCCCGTAATGGTCGGCCCCTCGTTCACCTCGGTGACGGTGACCGCGACGGGAAGTTCGCCACGATTGGTTCCGTCGGAGGCTACGATGGTGATGTCGTACACGTTGTCCGTGTCCTGGTCTGCCGGTTGCTCGTGGTCGGGCGGACTGCGGAAGAACAGCTCACCGCGACCGCCGCTGTCCGGAGTGATGGTGAAGTCGCCACCATCGTCACCCTCCACCGACCAGGTGAAGACCGTATTCAGGTCTGTATCGGTGGCACGGTAGGTGTACAGGCGGGTGGTGGTGGCCGTGTTCTCCTGGAAGCTCAAAGTCTCCCGGCCCGTGACCACCGGGACTTCCTCGTTCACGTCGGTGACGGTCACCCTCACATCCAGGGACCCGTAGCGGTTGCCCGAGTCGTAGGCACGGACGGACACCAGGTACTCGTTGTCCCGGTTGCTGTCGGCCGGCCGGTCGTAATCCGGCAGTATCCGGAAGGTCATTACGCCGGTTTCGCTGATCTGGAAGTCGCCTCCATCTGACCCGGACAGGCTCCAGCGGGTGACTTCATCCCCCTCCTGGTCGTTGGCGGTGAAGGACGCGCCCGACAGGTTCCCCCCCTCCACTACGGTGAAGGCCGTGGTTCCCGTCACCTTGGGCCCCTCGTTCACCTCGGTGACGGTAACGGTGGCGTCCACCCTGTCCCGCAGTCCACCCTGATCATCGGCCACCACCGTGATTTCATAAACGTTGTCGCCGTCCGAGTCCGCCGGAAGCTCGTAGTCAGGCAGTAGGCGGAAGGTAAGCACCCCGTTGTATATGGCAAAGTCTGCCCCATCCGCCCCCTCCACCGACCAGGTGATTGTGTCGTCAGGGTCGGGATCGGTGGCCCGGTAGGTGTAGAGCACCGACGCGGTGTTCTCCCGCTGGGTGAACTCGGTGCGGCTCTTAGTGGTTATCACCGGCGCTTCGTTCACCGGTGTGACGGTCACCATCACACCCAATGTCCCGTAGTAACGGTCGTCCGACGCCTGCACCGTGAACAGGTACTCGTTGTCCCGGTTGGAGTCGGCGGGACGCTCGTGGTCGGGTGTGTTGCGGAAAGCCAGCGCGCCGTTCTCATCGATGGTGAAATCCCCGCTGTCTGTACCCGTCAATCGCCAGGCGGGTTCCACGATCAGGTCGCCCCGACCACCGGCGGTGTAGGTGGCCAGGACTCCATCCTGACCTTCGGCACGGGTAATGGCGGCGTTTCCGGTAACTTCGGTAACATCACTCACCGTAACCGTAACGGCATGGGACCCGTAGTACCGGCCGTCGTAGGGACGCACCTCCACCTCGTAAACGTTGTCCCGGTCCGAGTCGTCCGGCCGTTCGTAGTCGGGTACGCTGCGGAAGGTCATCACCCCCGTCTCGGTGATAGTGAAGTCTCCGCCGTCCCGTCCGCCCAGGCTCCAGCGGGACACAGTCTCTCCCTCCGGGTCCGATGCGCCAAAGCTGGCCCCGCCCCAGCTGCGGTTCTCCTGCACGGTGAAGCTGTCCCCACCCGAGGTTACCTCCGGACCCTCATTGACGTCGGTGATGGTGACGGTGACGTCAAAGCCGGCGACGTTGCTGTCGTCATCGCTGGCCCGCACGGTTACCTGGTATTCGTGGCCTTCGGCGCCGGAACCCTGAGGACTTTCGTAGTCCGGAGGAGTGGACTCGCTGAAGTACAGTTCGCCCCGCTGTTCGTCGATGGTGAAGAACCTGGCGTGAGTACCCGCCACCGACCAGGAAATGGCTCCTCCCTCCAAGTCGGTGGCCCGGTAGGTGTACAGGCGGGAGGTCCGGTTCTCCGGGTGCCTCATCTTCGCTGCCGACTCGCTGGCGGTGGTGATGATGGGCAGTTCATTGACCGGGGCCACCGTCGCCGTCACGTCCAGCGTGCCGTAGTACCGGTCGTCGGTGGCCTGCACCGTGAACAGGTACACATTGTCCCGGTTGCTGTCGGCCGGCCGCTCGTGGTCGGGTATGTTCCGGAAGGCCAGAGCGCCGCTCTCATCAATGGTAAAGTCTCCGCTGTCAGTCCCGGTCAGCCGCCAGGCTGGCTCCACCACCAGGTCGCCAGTGCCGCCAGCGGTGTAGGTGGCCAGCGTCCCCTCAAAATTCTCGGGCCGGGTGATGGCGGGCGTACCGCTGATTTCGCTTACATCTCCCACCGTCACCGTGACGGCATGAGACCCGTAGTACCGGCCGTCGTATGGCCTTACTTCCACCTCATAGATATTGTTGCGGTCCGAGTCGGCTGGACGCTCAAAATCCGGCACGCTGCGGAAGGTCATCACTCCCGTCTCGGTGATGGTGAAGTCCCCGCCGTCCCGTCCCCCCAGGCTCCAGCGGGAGATGGTCTCTCCCTCCGGGTCGTTGGCGCCAAAGCTGGCCCCAGCCCAGTTGCTGTTCTCCTGGACGGTGAAACTGTCCCCGCCTGAGGTTACCTCCGGACCCTCGTTGACGTCGGTGACGGTGACGGTCACTTCGTGGGTACCGGTCAGGGTCCCGTCGCTGGCCCGGGTCGTGACCTGATATTCCTGGCTGCCAATCCCCGAACCCTGGGGGTTCTCGTAGTCCGGCGGGGTTGTCTCGCTGAAATACAGTTCGCCCCGCTCTTCGTCGATTCTGAAGAACCTGGCGTGAGTCCCCGCCACCGACCATCTAATAGCTTCCCGCTCCGGGTCCGTGGCCCGGTAGGCATACAGGCGCGATGTCCGGTTCTCCGGGTGCCGCATCGTCGTGGCTGAACTACTGGTGGTGGTGATTTCGGGCGCCTCGTTCACCGGTGTCACCGTTACCGTCACGTGGTGAGATCCGTAGTACCTCCCGTCGTAGGGCCGTACCTCCACTTCATAAATGTTGTTCCGGTCCGAATCTGCCGGTCGCTCGTAATCGGGAGTGTTTCGGAAGGTCATCACACCGGTCTCGGTAATGGTGAAGTCCCCGCCGTCCCGGCCACCCAGACTCCAGCGGGACACGGTCCCGCCCTCCGGGTCCGAGGCGCTGAAGCTGGCGTTGGTCAGGTCCTGGTTCTCCTGGACGGTAAAGCTCTCCCCGCCCGAGGTTACCTCCGGCCCCTCGTTAACGTCGGTCACCGTGACCGTTACGGGGAGGTTAGCCGTGTTGGGCGGGCTGCTGTCGTCGCTGGCCTGTATCGTCACCTGGTATTCGTGGCCGCCGGTTCCCGAGCCCCGGGGATTCTCATAGTCCGGCCCATTGTCTTCGTCGAAGTACAGTTCGCCCCGCTGTTCGTCGATGCGGAAGAACCTGGCGTGGGTCCCCGCTACCGACCAGGTTACGGCCCGATTCTCCGGGTCCGTGGCCCGGTAGGCGTACAGCCGCGACGTCCGGTTTTCCGGGTGCCGCATCGTCGTGGCCGAACTGCTGGTGGTGGTGATTTCGGGGGCCTCGTTCACCGGCGTCACTGTCACCGTCACGTGGTGGGACCCGTAGTACCGGCCGTCGTAAGGCCGGACCTCCACCTCATAAATATTGTTTTGATCCGAGTCCGCCGGCCGCTCGTAGTCCGGGATGTTCCGGAAGGTCAGCACCCCGTTCTCATCGATGCTGAAGTCCCCGCCGTCCCGGCCGCCCAGGGTCCAGCGCGACACACTGCCACCCTCCGGGTCGCTGGCGGTGAAGGTCTCACCCGCCCACTCCTGGTTCTCCCGCACGGTGAACCTGCGGCCACCAGAGGTGATCTCCGGCCCCTCGTTGACGTCGGTGACGGTGACGGTGACGGGCAGGGACTCCGTGTTGGGCGGGCTGCTATCGTCGCTGACCTGTATGGTCACCTGGTAGACGTTGTCCCCGCCGGAATCGCCAGGCCGCTCAAAGTCCGGCGGGCTGGCTGCGGCGAAGGAGAACTCCCCCCGCTGGTTGATGGCGAAGAAGCGCCCGTCCACGCCACCCAGCGACCACCTGGTCGTGCTGGACCCCTCCGGATCGGTGGCCCGGTAGGTGTATAGGCGGGTTATCCGGTTCTCCGGCTGGGTGAATTCGGTCCTGCTCGTCGTGGTGATGGTGGGGGGTTCGTTGACGGGAGTTACCGTCACCGTGACGTCAAAGGTGTCATAGTACCGGTCATCCGAAGCCTGCACCGTAAAGACGTACTCGTTATCCCGGTTGCTGTCCGCCGGACGCTCGTGGTCCGGGGTGTTGCGGAAGGCCAACTGGCCGTTCTCGTCGATGGTGAAGTCCCCGCCATCCGTGCCAGTCAGGCGCCAGGCGGGATTTACGGCCAGGTCACCCCGGCCGCCAGCCGTGTACGTGGCCAGGACACCCTCCTGGCTTTCGGCCCGGGTAATGGTGGCATTTCCGCTAATCTCGTTTACATCACCCACCGTGACCGTCACCTGGTGGGAGCCGTAGTACCTGCCGTCGTAAGGCCTTACCTCCACCTCGTACTCGTTGTCCCGGTTCCAGTCGTCGGGGCGTTCGTGGTCCGGGGTCCGCCTGAAGGTCATTACCCCGCTGGCGTCAATGGTGAAGTCCCCGCCGTCCCGCCCGCCCAGGCTCCAGCGGGTCACATCGCCGGACTCCGGGTCTCGGGCGGTGAATGTCGCCCCGGCCCACTCCTGGTTCTCCTGGACATTAAAGCTGTTGCCGCCCCGGGTAACCTCCGGCCCCTCGTTGACGTCGGTTACCGTGACCGTCACCGCCAGGGACTCCGTATTGGGCGGGCTGCTGTCGTCGCTGACCTGTATCGTCACCTCGTAAATGTTGTCGCTGCCCGAGTCCCCGGGTATGTCAAAGTCCGGCGATCTGTCTTCCCTGAAAGAGAATTCCCCGCGTTCGTTTATGGTGAAGAAGCGTCTGTCGTCCCTGCCCAGCGACCACGTAATGGTGCTGGACCCCTCCGGGTCGGTGGCCCGGTAGGTGTAGAGGCGAGAGGTGCGGTTCTCCGGTTGGCGCAGGCTGGTGGCCGACGTGCTGGTGGTCGTAATGGCGGGCGGTTCGTTTACCGGCGTTACCGTCACCGTCTCGTCAAAGCTGGCGTAAATGCTGCCGTCGGAGACCTGCACCGTGAAGGTGTACTCGTTGTCGCGATTGCTGTCGGCAGGCCGCTCGTAGTCCGGCGAATTGCGGAACCGCAGTTCCCCCTGCTCGTTGATTACAAAGTCGCCGCCGTCGGTGCCCGACGTACGCCAGCGGGATACCATACCGCCCTCCGGATCGGTGGCGGTGTACCTGGCCAGTACCGTATCCTGGGCCAGGTTCTCCGGGACACTGCCAGGCGGTGTCCCGAACAGGTTCCCAACCCTGCTGATTTCCGGCCCTTCGTTCACTGCCGTGACCGTCACCGTAACTGGCAGTTCGTCAGTAAGGGGCTGATTGGGAACATCGTCCGTAGCCCGTACCGTCACGTTATAGACGTTGTCGCGTCCTGCGTCCCCGGGATTCTCGTAGTCCGGCGGGGTCGCAAACTCGAGCGTCCCACCCGTGATGGTGAACTCCCCCGCATCAGGCCCCGCAGTGGACCAGTTAATGCCGTGCCCTTCGGGGTCGGTGGCGCTGAACTGGTAGATGGCGCCTGTGGCATTTTCCCGACGGGAAAATTGGGGGTTGCTGACTTGCCGCAGCGCCGGAGGCTCGTTGACATTCAGCACCTCCACGGTTATGGGCAGCGTTCCATAGTATTGCCCGTCGTATGCCCGCACCGTAACCAGGTACTCGTTGTCCCGGTTGCTGTCGGCCGGGCTTTCGTAGTTGGGGGTACTGCGGAAGGTCAGCTCCCCCGTGTCCCGGTCAATGTTGAAATCCCCGCCGTCGGTACCGGCTAGGCTCCAGGTGAAGGTGGAAGCGGCGCCCTCCGGGTCGCTGGCGGTGTAAGTCTGGCTGAAGTCCTCAACATTCTCATTGACGCTGTGGCTGGCCGGGCCGCTGACCGTAGGCGGTTCGTTGACCGGGGTGACGGTCACTGTGACGTCAAAAGACGTGGACTGGCTTCCCTGCCCAGATGAGGTTCCGTCGCCCAGGTTGCCATCGTCGGTGGCGACGATCTGGACGTTGTAAACGTTGTTCCCGCCTGAGTCGGTTGGATTCTCGTGGTCGGGAATCTCGGCAAAGGTCAGGTTGCCCGAGCTATCAATGTTGAAGTCGCCCGAGTCGGTGCCGCCCACGGCCCACGTCAACGAACTTCCCTCCGGGTCGGTGGCCGAATAGCGGTCCAGTGTCCTGGTGGTGGCCGTGTTCTCCGCATAGGAAAGGGCAGCGTCGCCGGATATGGCAGGCGCCTCGTTTACGTCGTTGACCGTGACCGTCACCGCCAGTTCTCCCCGCAGGTTGCCCTCTTCAGTGGCCTGCACCGTAACCAGGTACTCGTTGTCTCGGTTGCTGTCGGCGGGACTCTCAAAGTTGGGCGGGTTCTTGAAGGTCAGCTCTCCCGTGTTCCGGTCAATGTCGAAATCGCCGCTGTCAGCGCCGGACAGGCTCCAGGTGAAGGTGGATGCGGTGCCCTCCGGATCGCTGGCGGTGTAGGTCTGGCTGAAGTCCTCAACATTCTCATCGACGCTGTGGCTGGCCTGGCCGGTTACTTCCGGTGGTTCGTTGGAGTCGCTTACCGTCACCATCACCGTTATGGTGTCGTCAACCGTAGTATCAGTATTGCCATGTAAGTCTTTTCCGTCAGTAACCGACATCGTAAGGGTGTAGCTGCTCTTGCCTTCGTAATTCAAGGCCTCTTTGGTTCGCAACTGACCGCTCGTGTCAACCACGTCGAAGGAGGCCGCGTCGGTTCCCGAGATGGCATATGTCAGGGAGTCGCCGTCGGCATCGGTGGCAGCAATTGGGGCGCCGATGTCACGTCCCGGCGGAGTGTTCTCGTCAACGCCACGCATGCCGTCCTCAGTCGAGGGAAACGCCGGAACACGGTTCGGCTGGACAATTTTGACTTGCTTCGCGGAGGCTTTTTTCGCATAGTTGCCTACCGTATCCCTCAACCCCGTCGAGACGAAATCTCTGTAGGAGACAATGAGGTCATCATCCGCGGTGACCGCAGACGCGAGCGTCACTGTCACCTGGTTGCCTTGAACCGCGACCGCGTCGTTATGGACTCGCTCTCTGGCAATCTTGTCAAAGACATAAAACCCGGAACTACTTGCGGGCGGAACGAAGCTTTCGTCCAGGGTATCGTCCCACGTCAAAACCAGGTCGGTGTGGCCCTCCAGGATGGCCGCGGAGACCAGTGATGGAGGCATGGCATCAACCAGGTGCCCGGCTTGCGGGTCGAGCTTCACCCGTGCGGGCGCTTCCTCCCCGGTTGAGACATAGCGGACCATCCCCTGGATGGCCGACTGTTGAACAGAGATGCCGTCATTGTCGACGTCTCCCTCGGTTAACGGGTACCTGAAGGTCAGGGTGCTGGTGCCGGTACCACTGGCGTAGGTCGCTGCCCGCGTTTCTTCTCCAATCTTTAGCCTTAGCCTCGGTACGCCGCTGACGGACACGGGTTCGTTAAACGTCACGGTCGCCTGTATCACGTCCCTCCAGCTGCCTCCTCTGTTCCAGGAGTAGGTCTTGTCGGCCCCGGGATCTGAGATGATGGCTACATCGGTAGCATCATTGCGGACCGTGCGAGAGGAGAAACCGGCGGCCTCGTTGCCGGCGAAGTCCTTCAACGGTCTGGCCGCCGGACCGGTGGGCGCCGTGTAGGTAACATTCGCCGTGTCCGTGGCGTTGAGGGTTCCCGAAAGAGACAGGGTCACGACGTTGGCGGCAACACCTGCGGTGACAGTGCGGCTCCCTCCTCCAATGTTGAGGGCGAAAGCGCCGCTGGCTGGCACCGAGGTCTCATCAAGGCGTTCACTGTAGGTCAGCCGCAGGCTCGAGTCTTCCCGGTCGATCCGTGCCGTCAGCAGCGTTGGCGCAGCGGTGTCTGTCGCTGTTGGTGTTGCCGTTGCCTCCGCTGCGTCGCCGTCGCCATTGTGATTGTAGGCTAGTACACGTAGCGTGTGACTCTGGCCGCTGGCCAGGCCGGAGATTGTGTGCTGTAGATCCGCCAGGTCGGTAACGGTCGCGCTGCGAGACCGGCTGTACTCCTGTACCCCGGATTTCCACTGGACCTTGTAGCCCTCCACCGGCGATCCGCCGTCGTAGGAGGGCTCCCGCCAGGAAACTGTCAGCGTCCCGTTTCCAGTTGAGGTAACGGTAACATTCGTTGGCTCAAGGGGCTGGCAGCCGCCGTCGCTCCAGGGATTGCGGGTGACGCCATTTCCGAACGCCGAAGCGTCCGCCTTTCTGTTATTGCAATAGCCGCCGAAGGAGTTCCGCAAATGGTAGACGACCACCGCCCGGTCCTTGGTGTCCTCTATCGCCTTCACTTCGGCCCAGATTCGGTCCAGGTCAAGATTGCCATCAGCATTCTCATACGTATCAGCAAGCCAGGACGGCATATCTCCACGGGCCGCACTGCTAACAACTGTGATAGCCTCTGCGCTGACGGTCTCGGTAATATAGTCGCACGACCGCCAATACGATCCCGCGCTCACATCCTCGGTACCGAGAGTGACAATCGAAAGGGCATCAGCGTATAACTCGATTGGTTTACAACTAAAATACTCAGACTCGGAAAAATGCTGCAGGCCATAGCTGAAAGGAACCAGGTCGTAGAAATAGAGATGAGCAGCCCCCAGCGGACCGGGCGAAGAAGTAATTGAATTGGCCAGGGTGTAAATATGGGCCAGTTCGTGGACGATGACATACTCCAGCCCCGAGTAGTACCTTCCTGCTCCGATCTCTCTTGCTACACACCTCCGCAGTTGCGCCACAATCAGTGAGCAGTGGTCGATCCAGGCATAACCGCCATCCTGTGTCGAGAATTCCGCGGCAACATTCTGGTTTAGCATGAAATCCCATGTCTCTCTCAACCAGGGATGCGAACTCTCAAAGAGTTCGATGATTTCTTTCTCGATGAACGGGCGTGCCGGTGGAAGGCCCGATTTAGGCGTGCCAGTCTCTTCCACGGACGGGACGCTGTCCCCGCTTGAGTTCACGGCGATGACCCGCACCGTGTATTCGGTGTCATTGGTCAGCCCGGTAATAACTTCCTTGTACCGGCTTTTGGCCGAAGTCGACAGGAGGGATACTACGCTGGCTGTCGGATCGCTGGTGACCTGACGAGTCGAGTCGTACTCCTCGCTGCCAGACTTCCACTGGACCTTGAACGAGGCGGTGGAATCGGCGTCGGTTGATGACCAGCGCACCTCTAGCTGCTGGCTCTTGTAGGTATAGACCGCCACATCCGTCGGCGCATCGGGCACGTCAGTCTGCGCGGAGGCGCCGGGCGCAGTGGCAAGGAGGGTTGCAATCAGCGCCCCTACGATGAGGAAACACAGCACGCCACTTGGTAATCTCGGTCCCATTAACCCAGGCAACTTCCCCACGTCAACCCTCGCCACGTAAATGGAAGGACCCAGGGAAATGGGCAAGCGTGCTCCCCCGGCGACAATGCCGGCCATGCCCTGGAGTAATGAGAGGCAAAGGAACAAAGCCCGGCCACAGCCCGTTCCGGACAAGAGAGTGCCAATCCGCTGTTGCGGCACAGAGGACAAGGCGGGAAGGGAACGCCGGCGGGAAGGTCTCATACCGCGACGCCGTCCGAGGCGTGTTCAAGTTTCCCGGATCCACTCCTATCGTCGGCGCGCCGCTGCCCGGGAGCTGCCCACGGACTGGATCGCCACCGTAAGAGTGCGGGTCAGCCTGCGATGCGCCGTTTCTTTGCTGCTGTATGAAGCGTCGAAGAAGAGATCTGACGGCCCAGTCTTCCTGCTCCCGCTGCGCGGGTGGGTCCTGGGCAAATGCGGTATAGCCCGCCGTTACCAGGCAGGCAAGAACCGGGACTGTCAGAGGTGAGGCAAGTTTAATCAAGGAATGCAGGGAACTTGCCAATCGTTAGATTGGAGGGTCCTTCCTATGGAGTTGTCAATTTCATCACAGCGTTTCCATCCGCCCCGGGCACAGCGCCACCCCGGCATAAAGAGACCGGTACGGAAAGATGAAGCGCCGGTCGATAGAACTTTCTATCGGTCCTTCGGGAGCTATTCCGGAAATGTCCGCGAAACCGTTACGTCCTCCGCAGCGTCGGTATCCGCTCGTCAAAGGCGGTTGGCATTCCCGCATCGTCCAGGTCCGGGCTGGCTTCCGGTTTAAACCCGGCCCTGGAAACCCTCGCAAGCGGGGTTTCCCTGCCTGCAGGATCGCGTCCAGCCAATCTGGATCAAGGGAATCCGCAGACCCCGCCTGTGTCGGGCAGCGCCAGAACCTCAGAGATGTTACCGCTCCTGAAAGCCAATTCAACTGTTTGGAAGCCGTAACCGCGAGAACATGCGCATATTCCGGCCGCCGCATCACTCTTCCCCCCGCCTCACCTTGCCTCTCGAGGTATAAGAATGAAGCATTTGTGGATACCCTCGAATCAATAGGCAACCCCCAACCCGCCCTAAAATAGACGGTATCGGCCGGCCCTCTTCCTCGTTCGTACCAGGGACGGTGAATAATGACACCCCAGGACGGCGTCTATATGGCCCTTCCCTGTGCTAGAATTGCGGACAAGTACGTAAGGCGATAGTGTTGAGATTTGTACCGGTCGCAATACTCGCTAAAGATTTGGACTTTCAGCAGGAGAGACATTCATGTCAAGACTGACGCCCATAACCAGGCGAGAACAGGTGAGTGGAGACGCATTAGCAGCCTTCGACGCCATCATAGAGTCCAGGAACTCCATCAACGGACCTCATTCGATGATGATGTATGCACCGGAAGTTGCCCGTTGTTCTACAGCCCTCAGCGACTCCCTGCGCTTTGGTGGTAATCTGTCCGACCATGACACTGAATTGGCGATAATTACCGCCGCCCGCCACTGGGATTGCGAATATGTGTGGGCCTCCCATTCCGCCGCGGCGTTGCGGGCGGGGGCTCGGCCCGAGGCAGTGGAGATAATCGCCAATGGAGGTAGCCTGGAGGGTCTCACCAGAGAAGAGGCGATAATCGTCCGCTACGGACGGGAATTGATGGACGACCACCAGGTTTCCCAGGAGACTTTTGATGCGGCCCTGGCGCAATTTGGCGAGGCTAATACCATCGTCCTGGGAGCGCTGATGGGCTACTATTCGTTCATCAGTTGCACCTTGCTCGGCACGGACATGCGACCGGCCGAAGGCTCCCCAGTTTTGCCGAAACGGGCATAGCAGGTATAAATCGAAGTGCCAGGGGTTATTCCAACCCCTGGCACACGATTTCCCGGAAAGTGACCCCAGCATGCCCTGGGGTTCATCGGCGGCGTTGCCGCCCATCCATCGCGGGAAAATCTACGCGGGCTTGGATGCCACAAACATCGCCCAGCCGATGTAGCCAGCATTGGCCGAGTTAACCCAGAAGGAAAGGGCCTCCAGGGTACGGTCAATTGTCTCCGCCCCGATGCGCGGCAGGAGCGCTTCCCGATTTTCCCCCAGCCGGTCCCGTACCCAGCCATAGGAGCGGGCTACGTGCTCGGACCAGTCTTCCTCCCTGCTCACGGGGAGATCCAGCCCGGCCAGGGCTGACCGGTAATCGTCAATGTCCCACATATCGGGCGACTTCACCCGGTCATAAATCCTTTCCCGGTCCTCGGCCGGCGTGTCCCGACGCACCAGTACGTCAGTAAAGATAAGGGAACCCCCCGGCTGCAATACACGACGGCATTCCGACAGCACGGCGTTCTTGTCTGCGGCGTGCAGGAACGCCTCCTGGCTCCAGACCACGTCGTACGCGCCTTCGGAGTAACCCAGGCTGTGGAAATCCCCATACTCGAAGCTCAAGAGGTGGGACAGTCCCGCCTCGGAGGCCCGCTGGCGAGCCAGGTCAAGTTCCTTTTCACTGATGTTAGTGCCCGTTACGTGGCAACCGAAGTTCGCGGCCAGGTACCGGGCCGTCGAACCATAGCCACAACCCAGATCCAGAACCCGCGTGTCCGGTCCCAGTGTCACCGCCCCGGCCATAATCTCATTGGTATGCTCCATCGCTTCCGGATGGGAGCAGTCGTCGCTGCAAGGCACTCCCAAATGGAGATTGTCGCCCCAGATGGTGCGGTAGATCTCGTCGGCAGGTCCGTCATAATAGGCTTGGGTGCTGGAAACAATTGAACTGATGTCCCGTCCATCCATAAACCTCGACTCCTCTGAACGCCGTATATTGTGCGGGCCCAGTCACCGTTTACAGCCCGCCCCAGGGGGCACAGTGAGCCACAGGGGTAACCAGCAAGTGGGGATGTCACAACAACCGGTTTAGACTCAATACTGCCGCTGCCCCTGGGGAATAGTTGTTAGCTGGGTAACGGGCTCGCCCTCGTCCTGACCCCGACTCTCCAACTACTCTTCTGCCTGGTCACGGACATCAGGAAAACCGGTTCAGCTGCTATGGACCGCCGTCCCCGATTCCGCCGCCGTCATTACGCCGCCGTCACTCCGCCGAAATCGACAACCCCTCTATGAACTCAAGCCCCGGCAGCTTCTCCAGTTCCCGGGGAGCCATCTTCAGCTTGCCCGACCGGCTGCCCGCCCCCAGGATGATGTAGTCCATCTCCATCAGGCGCGCGTCAGCGTATATTGGCAACCCCTCCGGCAGCGCCAGAGCCGTAACCCCGCCGATCATCATCCCAGTCACGTCCCTGGTCTCCTCCGCCGAGGCGAACGACGCCCGCGACACGCCCATCAGCCCGCGCACTCGCTTGTTCACATCCAGCCGGTCGCAGGCCCGCACTATCCCCGCGCAGTGCGCCGCTGGCCCCCGCTTGCTGGCCACTATAATCGTATTGGCGGAATGGGGCAGGTCATACCCGTACTGCTGGCAGAAGTCCGCCGTGTCGCCGTACTGCGGGTCGATCTCGATCCATTCCCAGCCCGCGATCCCCAGTTCCTCCAGCGCCGTCCTTACTCGCCCTTCAATCTCTTCAGGTGTACTCATCATCCTTCCCCTCGACGGGATTTCGCAGGCTGCCAGGCCGGGCTTCCTGTATCCGCAATTCCCGAACGGGAGTCCGCACTTCAATCCTGGCACGCCCGCCGCACGAAAGGTTACCACACGTCCCTGCCCAGGGCGCGCTTGTTATAATGGCCCGTGAATCAGGGCACCCCAAGGCCCCCCGTGCCAGCTGTCCAGTAATCAGGAGGAAGCCGTGGCAAACACCAACAATGCGTGGGACGTCGGTTCGGTCCACCAACGGCTGGGTGTGACGCCCATTATTAACGCCGCCGGATCCATTACCCGGCTGGGCGGCTCTCGTACTCGCCCCGAGACCCTCCAGCTGATGTCCCAGGCTGCCCGGGTGATGGTCAACATCGACGACCTGAACCGCGCCGCCGGTAAGGAACTTGCCCGCTTAACCGGGGCCGAGGCCGGATTCGTCTGCAGCGGCGCCGCCGGCGGCCTGGTCCTGCAGGCTGCGGCGGTCATCGCGGGCAACGACCCCGTGAAGATGCGCCAGCTTCCCAACACCGACGGCCTCAAGAACGAAATCGTCATCCACACCATGCACCGCTTCCCCTACGACCAGGCCTACCGCGCCGCCGGCGCCCATCTCGTGGAGTTTGGCGATTACCTCTTTGCTCACCCCTGGCAACTGGAAGGCGCCATCAACGAGCGCACCGCCGCCGTCGCCTACCTGGTTGCGCCCTTCTCCAGCAACAAGGTGCTGCCCCTGGAACGTGTCTGCGAGATCGCCCACGCCCGCGACGTCCCCGTTATCGTCGACGCCGCTTCCATGCTGCCGCCCCGCGCCAACTTGTACCGTTACCTTCGCGACGGTGCGGACATGGTGGTTTACAGCGGCGGCAAGGGCATTCGCGGACCTCAGGGCTCGGGCATACTGGTTGGCCGCGCCGACCTCATCGAGGCAGCGGCCGCCCAGGCCAACCCTGCCCAGTTCCTCGGTCGCGGCATGAAGGTGGCAAAGGAGGAGGTCATCGGACTGGTGGCGTCCCTGGCAGCTTTCGTTGAAGAAGACGAGGCCGCGGAGATGGAGGCATACCGGGCCATGGTCCAGCCCGTTGTCGATGCGCTGGTGGAATTGCCCGGCCTGCGGGTGACCCTTGAGCACGACCGCGTCAATTACCTGTTGCCCCAGGCCGCTATATACGTCACCGATGATTGGCGGGGACCCTCTCGGGATGCCGTATTAGCCGCCCTGGAGCAGGGCAACCCTCAGATTCACCTCCAAACGCTGGCTGGCCCTCAGGAACTGGCCGTGGACCCGCTTAACCTCACCGAGGCAGAGGTCGAGACCGTAATTCGTCGCCTGCGGGAAGAACTGACCAGGCAGGGCTAGGGGCATTCGGTTATTCGGGAGAGTCCATTGCTCCGTTCCCCCCGAGCCTGCCGAAGGGCCTCAAATCTCCGCCACACAACAAGGCCGGGGAAACCCTATCATCGCCGTCGGCAGGCTCTCCGCCATGCAGTCATGCCCCCCTGACCGCCAACCATGTTGCCCTGAGCCTGCCGAAGGGCCTCAACTCTCCGCCACGTTACAAGGCCAGGGAAACTCAGTCATCGCCATCGGCAGTCTCTCCGCAATGCAGTCATGTCGCCCTGAGCCTGCCGAAGGGCCTCAAAACCTTCCTGCCTCTCCGGTTGCAGGTCCGAAAGCTGGTTTGCGGGATGGTGCCTGGGTTCCTTTATCCTTGCGGAACCGCCATTTCCCTGAAGCGCGATTGCCCTGGTTCAGGTCGCAGGGCTATCGCATGAATTCTGACTCGGTCCCATCACCCCTCCTGTCGTCTTTCCCGCGCAGGCGGGAATCCAGACCCCCATCGTATGTTCCCCACAATATCCTGTTGACCGTTCCCTGGAAGTTTGGCCAATTTGGCGCTCATGCGTTTGCCCCGGTTCAGGTTGCCTCCTTACTGATACCACAGCTCGTCACTGATATAATTATTGGGGCGGCGCGACATACTCCCCCTGCGCCCACTCAACCCCCATGTCCCTTAACCCTGGTTACTGATTCTCCCTTCCAACCCTTTTTTGTGTGCATGAAATGAACAACTCAGATATCACCGCCTCTCCCCAGTTGCCAACCGGTCCGGCCTCCGGCAGTACGGAACGCAGGGACGTCCCGCGCCCGGAACCCATTGCCGTCGTGGGCATGGCCTGCAAATTCCCCGGCGCCCCCAGCATTGAGTCCCTTTGGCAACTGCTGGAGAGGGGCGGAAACGCCATCACCGAGGGCGATCCCGGCTCCGGTATCGGCCGCATCGGCCAGTTCTACCCCAGGTCCGCCGCCCAGTACCCCGCCTGCCGCTATGCCGCCCTGGTGGATGATATTGACCTGTTTGACGCAGAGTTCTTCCGCATATCACCCGCAGAGGCCCAACTGCTGGACCCCCAGCAGCGGATGACCCTCGAGACCTGCTGGCAGGCGTTGGAAAATGCCGGTATCGACCCGGACAGCCTCAGAAATACCCGCAGCGGCGCATTTATTGGCATATCCAATAACGACTACCGGGGAATGAACCTGGCTTTCGCCAGCCAGATAAGCGAGCCCGCCGCCAGTCTCTATGCCGTCAGCGGGACTTCTTTCAACACCATCGCCGGAAGGGTGGCCTACGTCCTGGGCCTCGAGGGACCTGTCATTGCCCTGGATACCGCCTGCTCGTCTTCACTGGTTGCGGTGCACCAGGCCGTTTCGTCTCTCCGCCAGCGCGAGGCGGACCTGATGCTGGTGGGCGGAGCCCAGGCCATTTTCAACGGCCGCCTTACCCAGCTTCGCGCCCAGGCCGGCATGCTCTCTCCCGACGGTCAGTGCAAGGCCTTCGATGCGTCCGCCAACGGTTTTGTGCGTGGCGAGGGCTGCGGAGTAATTGTGCTGAAACGGCTCAGCGATGCCGAGGCCGATGGCGACCCCATCTGGGGCATCATCCTGGGCTCGGCCATTAACCAGGACGGCGCCAGCGCCGGCATGACAGTGCCCAGCGCGCCGGCCCAGGTTGGCGTCATTGAGGACGCTCTCCTCCAGGCCGGCGTTGCTCCAGCCGACGTGGACTACCTGGAAGCCCACGGCACCGGTACCGAGGTGGGCGACCCCATCGAGTTGAACTCCGCCGCCCAGGCCTATGGCAAGGGTCGTGACCCGGCCCGGCCCCTGCTGGTGGGTTCCATCAAGACCAACATGGGCCACCTGGAACCGACGGCCGGCCTGGCCGGCATGATGAAGGCCCTGCTGTCCATGCGCCACGGCGTTATCCCCAGGCACCTGCACTTTGATAACCCCAGCCCCCGGGTTGACTGGGCCAGCCTGCCCATGCGGATTACCGACGAGAAAACCGACTGGCCCCTCGCCGGTCACCGGCCGCCCCGGGCGGGTATAAGTTCCTACGGCTGGTCGGGCACCAATGCTCACGTCATTGTTGAGGGCTACGGCCCGCCCTCCCTGCCAAATACGGCAAAAGAGGCCGTGGCCTGGCCCGTTGCCGCCGCCGCGCCCGTCCAGCAACTCTCCCCGGGGAGCGAACAACAACCGCCCGAGACCGGCAATGAGACAGTGGAACGGCCCGCCCGTATCCTCCCCCTTTCCGGAAAATCCCAAGCGGCCCTTCGGGACTCGGCCAGGAATTACCTGTCCTGGCTGGACGATTGCGGCAGGGAATCCTTGCTTGCCGACCTGGCCTGGTCCGCCAGCGTGTCCCGCAGCCACTTCGACTTCCGGGACGGCGTGGTCTTTCGGGATGCCGATTCCCTCCGGAGCGGTTTGGAAGCCATCGCCAACGCCCCGGATACCGCCGCGTCCCCCAGGGCCGCCCGGGTTGCCTTTGTTTACACCGGGCAGGGCAACCAGTGGGTGGGCATGGGGGAGTCCCTGTACCGGCAGGAACCCGTATTTCGTGAGGTATTGGACCGTTGCGACCGGTACATCCTCGAAGAGCGGGGAACGTCCCTGCTGGACGTGATGTTCGGTCGCCCCGGCGCTGAAGCCGATCTGGACGAACCCCGGTGGACCCAGCCCGCCATTTATACCCTGGAGTGCGCCCTTACCGCCCTGTGGCGCAGCGTGGGCATCGAGCCCGTCGCCGTCCTGGGCCACAGCCTCGGGGAGATTGCCGCCGCCCAGGCAGCCGGCGTGTTCACCCTGGAGGAAGGAATGAAGTTCGCCTCCGCCCGGGGACGCCTGATGGGAGACCTGCCGGCTGCCGGGGCCATGGCCGCCATTTTTGCCCCCGCAGACCGAGTGGCTGCAGCCGTGTCCGACTGGCAGGCGGCCCACGCCGGTTCCAGCCTTTGCATCGGCGTGGACAACGGCGCCCACCAGGTCATCAGCGGGCCGGAAAAGGAGATTCACGCCCTGGCCGACCAGCTCGAATCCAACGGCGTCAGCCTGAGGCGTCTTCGCCCCAGCCCCGCCTACCACAGCCCCCTTGTGGAGCCGGCCCTGGACGAGCTGCAGGCCGTCTTCGACGACATCGCGGTTTCTCCCCCCTCTGTGTCCCTGGTCAGCAACGTCACTGGCAAGCCCGTAGCGGATGAGCAGGGGATGGACGGCGCCTACTGGCGGCGGCACGCCCGGCAGCCCGTCCAGTTCCGTGGTTGCGTCGAAACCCTGGCCTCCGACCTGGACGTGGACGCGGTGATTGAGCTTGGACCTCACGCCATTCTCGGGCCCCTGGTCTCCCTCAACTGGCCCCCGGGCACAGCCACTGCCGACACGCCGCTGGTGCTGCAGAGTTTCCTGCGCCCCTCCTTCGATGGTTCCGAGCCCGAGCGGGCGGACGCCTTTGTCAGCGCCGTGGCCGGGGCCTACCGCGCGGGTCTGCCGGTGAACTTCCGGGCCCTGTTTGCCGGCGAAAGTCGCCGGAAGATTAAAATCCCCGGATACCCCTTCCAGCGTCGCCGTTTCTGGACTCCTGCCCCCCAGCGGCGGGTAGCGGAAGACTCCCATCCCCTCCTGGGCACGAAGCACGAGTCTCCTCGCGACGAGGTGATGTTCGAGACCGAAATGTTCCCTTCCGACCCTGCCTGGCTGGACGACCACCGGGTGTACGGCCGGGTGATAATGCCCGGCGCCCTCTTCGGCGCCATGGCCTCCGCCGTCCCCTGGCTGGAGGGATCCGGCGCCTCGGCGGTAGAGGAAATGCAACTTCTCAACCCCCTGGTGTACCCCCACTTCGATGGTGAGGCTGAATCACCGGAACCCGGCAAACGGGTCCAGCTTGTGGTGGAAGGCTCCAGGAGCAATCAACCGCGCCGCTTCGAGGTATTCAGCAAGGGCGAAGGTGACGATGAGTGGACCCAGCACGCCGAAGGGCGGATATCCCCGTCGGGTGCGCAGCCCGCGTCAATTGAGAGGGCAGACCTCAGATCCCTGAAGGCAGGACTGCTGCCCCAGGACCTGTCCGCCTACTACCGGAACAAGGCCGCCACCGGCATCGACCTGGGTCCCGCCTTCCGCACCCTGGAGGCTCTGTGGGGCCGGCCCGGCGAAGCCCTTGGCGAAATCGCCCTGCAGACGCCGCCAGAGGGCGGGGATACGGGAATTCATCCCCTCCTGCTGGACGGGTGTTTCCAGGTAATGTCAGCCGCCCGTCACCTGTCCGAAATCGGTGGTGAAGCAACCTACCTGCCCTTTGCCTGGGAACGCCTCTGGCTGAACGCGCCCATGCCCGACCGCTTGGTGTGCCGCGCCCGGCTCCGGGAGTCCAGCCCCGGCGCACAGCCCGAGGAAACAGCGACGTCGGAACCGGAAACCATCACCGGCGACCTGTGGTTCTACTCTCCCGACGGCATTGCCCTGGGCGGCATGACCGGCTTCGCCCTGAAGCGGGCCACCCGCGCTTCCCTCCTGTCCGCCACCGAAGAACTGGAGGACCTGCTTTACGAGTTTGTCTGGCGGGAACTCCCGCTGCCCGATCGGCTCCGGCCCGCCGACGCCCTCGCCTCACCCTCCGCAATCTACGCGGCAACCGGTACTTTCGGTGATTACCTGGCCCGCGAGGGAGTCTCCCTGGAGGAGAGGTCTGCCCTGCTCGACGATCTGGAACTGCTGGCTCGCGGCTATGCCCTTCAGGCCCTGGACCGTTTGGGCTGGGACCGCCAGCCGGGGACAATAGTTGACCCGGAGTTGTTGCGAGTGCAGCTGGGGGTACTCCCGGAGCACGCAACCCTGCTGGAAAGAATCCTGCGCCTGCAGGCCCAAGCCGGTGTGCTGGAACGAGAGGGCGGCAGGTTCAGGGTCAGAATAGGGGCCGGAGACCCCCTGCCTCACGAGGCCCTGGAAGACCCGGAGGCCTTCACCGACCGGTTAACCCTTTTTCACCCTCACGGCGTCGCGGAACTGGGGCTCCTGGGGAGAAGCGGCGGCGCGCTGGCCCAGGTGCTGCAGGGAGATGTAAACCCCCTGGCCATTCTGTTTCCGAGGGAAGGGCCCGGCGTCACCGACTTTTATTTCACCGCCCCGGCCTCTCGGGCCACAAACCTGCTCCTCGGTGATGCCGTGGCTGCCGCCGTGGCCGACTGGCCGGAAGACCGCCCTCTGCGGATTCTGGAGGTGGGCGCCGGTACCGGTTCAGGTACCTCGACGGTATTGCCGCAACTGCCCACCGGCAACTACACCTACTTGTTTACCGATATTTCGGCAGGCTTCTTTGCCGAGGCCGAGAACCGGTTCGCCGACTCGGGAGCCCCGCTGGAATTCCGCCCCCTGGACATCGAGCGAAATCCCGCCGACCAGGGCTATGACCTCCATGCCTTCGACTTGGTCATTGCCGTCAATGTGCTCCATGCCACCCGAAATCTCGGCGAGACCCTGGGTCATTGCCGCGACTTGCTCGTTCCTTCGGGAAAGCTTGTCGCCGTGGAAAATCTGCGGGGCCTTGGCTGGCAGGACATGGTGTTCGGGCAACTGGATGGCTGGTGGAGGTTCTCCGACCGCTACCGCCCCGACCATGCCCTCGCCTCTCCGGCAGTGTGGCGGCAGGCCCTGGCCGACACCGGCTTTGTGGAGTCGGCCGTTCTGGGAGGAGATAGCAGGACAAATGAGCTTCCCCTGGGCTCCGGCGTTGTCCTGGCTGAAGGGCCCGCTGAAGTTGAGTGGCCGGCCGGTGTCTGGTTGGTGGCCGGCGGCGAGGACGCCTTCCCCGCAGAACTGGCGTCTGCCCTGGCAGGAAAAAACCAGACCGTGGCGCTCGCTGTTGCCAAGTCGGAAATAGGGAGCGCGGCAGACTCCGCAGAAATTCAGCGCATAGCCGTGGAACCCGACGACCGGAACTCATGGCGTCGTCTGCTCGACGAATTGCCGGGGGAACTGCCTCTGCAGGGCGTGGTACATTGCTTCGCCACCGGGGGACACGGGATGCAGTCTTCTACCGAAGAAATGGCGGAAGACGTGCGCCGGGTCGGTCAATCTGCCCTGGCCCTGGCCCAGGCTCTGCAGGAGGCGGATGTATCCCTGGAAAAGGGCCTGTGGTTCGTAACCCGGGGAGCCCAGGTACTGGAGCAGCGCTACTTGCGGGACAGCGCCGGAGAACTTGCCGGGGCCTCTCTGTGGGGTTTCGGCAGGGTTGTGGCTCGCGAGGCTGCCCAGCTTTGCCCCCGCATGCTGGACCTGGACCCCGCAGAGCCGGCCCAGCCCGCAAACCTGGTCAATGAGCTGATGTTTCCCGACCAGGAAAGCCAGGTAGCCTACCGCTACGGCAACCGCCTGGCGTCGCGCCTCGTCCGAAGCGAGGCGGCCAGAACGCGTTTGGACCTGCCGGAAGACTCGAACTGGCGCCTGATGCCCGGTGACGAGGGAGTGCTGGATGGTCTGCACCCCGAACTCACGTCGTACACCCCCCTTGAACCCGGCCAGGTACGGGTAGCCGTGGAAGCCGCGGGAGTGAACTTCCTCGACGTCCTGCTCAGCATAGGCATGGTAACTTCCTCCGACCTGGTGCTGGGCGAGGAATTCTGCGGGCGAATAGTGGAAGTCGGAGCCGGCGTCACCCGGTTCTCCGTGGGCGACCGGGTAGTCGGCATGGGCTTTGGTACCTTCGGTCCCGAGCTGGTAACTCCGGCAGACCTGGTCGCGCCGGCGTCCGACGGGATGTCAGCCGCGGCCCTCGCCACCATACCTTCAGCCTTCGTCAGCGCCGGACTCAGCTTTGAATTGGCCGGGGTGAAGGCCGGCGACCGGGTACTTATCCATGCTGCCTCGGGCGGCGTTGGACTGGCCGCAGTCCAGTTGGCCCAGGCCGTCGGGGCCCAGGTCTTCGCCACCGCCAGCCAGCCCAAGCAGGCCTACCTCCGATCCCTGGGTATTGAGCATGTCTTCGATAGCCGCACCACCGACTTCGGCCAGCAAATCCTGAAGGTAACCGGTGGCGCCGGCGTAAACATGGTGTTGAACAGCCTCACCGGCCCCGGTTTCGTTGAGTCCAGCCTCTCATGCCTAACGCAAAATGGCCGCTTCGTGGAAATGGGAAGGAGAGAGATCTGGACTGACGAACAGATGGCCGCCGCGCGTCCTGACGTGGCCTATTCCCTCCTCGAGATTGACGTACTGAAGCGCCGCGACCCCGCTGCCATCGGGGCGTCCCTGCGCGGGACAATGGCGCGAATATCTGCGGGGGAATTGTCCCCCCTGCCCTTTACCCGCTGGCCCGTCACCGAGATCATCCCCGCCATCGAATTCATGCGGTCGGCCCGGCACATCGGCAAGAACGTCATCGTCATGCCTCCCATTCAGCGCGGACGCCTGCGCCCCGACCGCACCTACCTGGTAACCGGCGGGCTCGGCGGCATCGGCACCGTCATCGCGGGCTGGCTTGCCGAGCGGGGAGCCGGCGTAATAGTTCTGAACGGCCGCCGGCCCCCGGACCCCGAAGCCCAGGCAGTGATTGATACCCTCCGCACCCAGGGCGCCGACGTTCGGGTCGAGTTGGCCGACGTGACCGACCCCGCCGCCATCGAAGAAATGCTGGCCAGGATTGACGCCAGCATGCCACCCCTGGCCGGCATCATCCACAGCGTAGGCGTGCTGTCCGACGGCGCCCTGGGCAATCAGACCTGGGACCGGTACGAGCAGGTCCTGTGGCCCAAGGTGCTGGGCGCCTGGCGCCTGCACCGTGCCACCCTGTCCCGCGACCTGGATATATTCGCCTTGTTCTCCAGCATTACCGGAATTGTTGGCAACTCCGGGCAGGGCAACCACGCAGCAGCCAATACTTTCCTGGATCAACTGGCTGCCTATCGTCGCTCCCTCGGCCTGCCCGGCCAGTCCATTGCCTGGGGCGCCTGGTCCGGTCTGGGCGAAGCCGAAGAGCAGCGCGAGCGAATTGAGCGGCAACTGGAGTCGGCCGGCACCGGTTGGCTCAGTCCTCAGCAGGGGCTCAGGGCTTTCGAGGAACTGGTTCGCCAGGATCCTTCCTTCAGCATGGTGGCATCGGTGGACTGGCCTGTGCTGGCCACCAACTTCGATGTGTCGCCCCCCTTCATCTCCGAATTGCTTCCACGCCAGGGTCAGGACGAATCCGGCGCCTCCGCCGATGCCGCCGACCTGCTGTCGCAGCTAAGGTCCACACCCCGGGATAGCTGGCAACCAGCGCTGGTCCTGTTCCTGCAGAACGAGTTGCAGGCGGTGCTGCGCATGCCGTCGTCCCCCGCGCCCACCGTGGGCTTCTTCGACCTGGGCATGGACTCCCTCATGGCCGTGGAGGTTCGCAACCGGCTCAACCGCGCCCTGGCCGGCGAATACGTCGTTTCCAACACCGCCGTGTTCGACTATCCCAACATCGCCGCCCTCGCCGGTCACCTGCGCGATGAGTTAAGCCAGGTCCTGGACTCGGCCCCCGTTGCCTCCGAGCCAGCCCCGTTGCCGCAAAGCCCGCCAGGGGCTGTCAATTCCAGGGTCGTCAGTACCGATGAGGATGCCATTGCCATCGTGGGCATGGCCTGCCGTTTCCCCGGGGCTCCCGGCCTGGAAGCCTTCTGGGATCTGCTGGAAGGTGCGCGCCATGCCATCACCGACGGCCGCCCTGCCCCAGGACCCTGGGAAGGTCTGCCCGGCGATCCTGCCGCTAAGGAAGCCGTATTCCGGCGCGGCGGTTTCATTGAAGACCTGGACCGGTTCGATAACCGCTTTTTCCGCATCTCCCCTCTTGAGGCGCGGATGATGGACCCCCAGCAGCGTCTCCTCCTCGAGACCACCTGGCACGCCCTTGAGGATGCCGGCATGGACCCCGAAACTCTCCGGGGCAGCCGAACCGGCGTTTATGTCGGCGTGGGAGCCAGCGAATACCGTGACGTGATTGCTGCCCAGGGCCAGGACGATACCTACTTCGGCACCAGCGGCAGCCTTACCGCCGGTCGAATTGCCTTTGTTCTTGGCCTGGTTGGGCCGGCCATGCCCGTGGATATGGCCTGCGCCTCTTCCCTGGCCGCAGTGCACCAGGGAGTGGCTTCCCTGCAGCGGGGAGAAGTGGACCTGGCCCTCGTATCCGGCGTGAACTCGACCTTATCCCTTCCTCTGGCCAGGTTCCACCGAGACCTGGGTTTGCTTTCCGCCGCCGGTCGCTGCAATGCCTTTGACGCCACCGCCGACGGCTTCGTACGCAGCGAGGGTTTCGGAGTGCTCGTCCTCAAAAAGCTGAGCCAGGCCAAGGCTGACGGTGACCGTATCTGGGCCCTGGTCAAGGGAACTGCGGTTAACCAGAACGGGGCCAGCGCCGCCCTCCCCGTACCCAACGGCCCGGCCCAGGAAAGAGTAATGGAAGACGCCCTGGCTATGGCCGGCGTTTCTCCAGCCGACGTGGACTACCTGGAGGCTCACGGCACCGGCAGCGAACTGGGCGACTCCATTGAACTTCGGGCCCTTGCCTCCGTTTACGGCAGGGGCAGGGCGGCGGACCGTCCCCTGCTTCTTGGATCGGTAAAAACCAATATTGGGCACTCGGAAGCGGCCTCCGGGATTGCCAGCGTAATCAAGGCTGTCCTGGCTATGCATCGGGGCGTAATTCCGTCCCACCTCCACTTCAGCGACCCCAATCCCAACTTCGATTGGGACCGGTTGCCGGTACGGATTACCTCTGAAAAGACTCCCTGGCCAGCCTCGCCTGGTCGGCCACCCCTTTCGGCGGTAAATTCCTTCAGCCTCTCCGGCACCAACGCCCACGCGGTGATTGAGGGTTATGTGCCCCCAACTGGCGGGGACGGAGACGGGTACTCCCGTGAAGGCCCGTCTCCCAGCGGCCTGCCCCGGCGGTTCCCTGTCCCGCTTTCCCCCCGGCTGGCTGATCTCCAGGTGCCGAATGAGGTGTCAAATGAGGTGCCGGACGACCGCCCGGCAGATCGGGCCTCGCGGCTCTTGCCCCTGTCTGGCAAATCCCCCGAGGCTCTGCGGGCCCTTGCCGGTGCCTACCTCTCCTGGCTCGACAGCCCGGCGGTCAGGGATGCGCTGGAAGCAGACGAGCCTCAATTCCTGGCCGACATGGCCTGGACGGCCGGCGCCGGCCGCAGCCACTTCCCCCATCGCTCGGGAGTGGTCTTCCACGACGACGTCACCCTGAAGACCTCTCTGGAACAGGTAGCGCAATCGGCCGCTGCCTCCGGTGAACGGGCCTCCGACGCAGAACCGGGGATCGCCTTCATCTACAGCGGCCCTGCCGGCCTTTGGGAAGGAGCGGGCGAAGAGCTGTACCGGACAGAGCCCGTCTTCCGCGCCGTTCTGGACCGCTGCGACGCGCTGGCCAGGCAGGAAAAGGGCCAGTCCCTGCTGGAGGTCATGTTCGGCAAAGCAGGAACTGCGGATACTCTGACACACCCCGGGTGGTCAAATGCCGCCGCTTTCGCCCTGGAAGCCGCCCTCTCCGCCCTGTGCGAGTGCGCCGGCCTTCGCCCGGACGCGGTTCTCGGCCAGGGCCTGGGAGAAATTGCCGCCGCCCACGCCGCCGGCGCGCTGGGGCTGGCGGAAGGCTTCAAGCTGGCAGCGGAACTTACGGGACCCGATGCGGCCCTGCCCATCCTTCCGGTAGTCCCGCCCGCTCTCACCCTGGTTAGCGGCGTCACCGGCAGCGTCATTCACGATTCCACGACCCTCGACAACGCTTACTGGCGGCGGCTGACGGGCGGCGACACCGCCTTCCCGGCCGGCCTGCGCACCCTGGCCGGCTCCGGTGTCTCTCTGGTTGTTGACCTGGGGCTCTCCGGAATTGACGGCAATGGTATTGACCTTTCCGGGGTACCGGCCCTGGGCCCGCTCATCAGGCTCGCAGATTCCTCCGCCTCCGCCTCTGCCCATAGTTTCGTCAATATGGTTGCCGCCGCCTATGCGGCGGGCGCGTCAATTTCATTCCCCGGCCTCTTCGCCGGCGAAGAACGGCGGCGCATATCCATTCCCGGCTACCCCTTCCAGCGCCGCAGTTTCTGGGTGCAGAAACGGCAGTCAGCCCGGTAAGGGTTGACTGCCTGGTCTCGCTGAGCCCGGGCGGGCTTTGGCAGTGCAAGGACAGAAAGCCGGTCAGGCCCCGGGACAGACCACGGAATTGACAAGGCCCACTGGGTCTGCTGAAATTGGGCCACAACCAAATAGAAGGCCACACACATATGGAGGTGAGCGTTATGCCAGGCAAGACACTGATCTACGTCGGCGCCGAGGCCGATGGTCTCTATCGCAAAGAGGCCGGCGATTCTCGCTGGGAGAAGCTGGCCAAGGGTATGCCCCCCTCCCCGCAGGTGCGCGCCATCGTCGTGCACCCCGAAGACTCCAGCACCATCTTCGTCGGCACCCAGCGCGGCATCTACCGCTCCCTCGATGGCGGCGACAGCTTCGAGCGCATGAACCTGACCGAGGGCCGCATCGTCTGGTCCATCAAGTTCCATCCCCACGACTCCAGCATCATGTTCCTGGGCACCGAGGGTTCCGAGGTGTACAAGAGCGTTGATGGCGGCGAAAACTGGGAGTACCTGTCCACCGTATCCAACCCCGACGCGGTGCAGATGGCCTTCGCCACCCGCATCCTGGGCATCGGCATCGAGGCCGGCGACACCAACCAGATGTACGCCGCCCTGGAAGTCGGCGGCGCCGCGCACAGTTCCGACGGCGGCAAGACCTGGACCATCGTCAACAGCGTGTTCGAGGGCGATGTGGACCTGCTGGACCTGCACGGCGTCACCGTTGGCGCTGGCGAGTCCGTGTTCATCTCCAACCGCACCGGCGTCTGGCGCACCCGCGACCGCGGCCAGACCTGGGACGACCTCCAGTTCGAGAACTTCTCCAACATCCGTTACTCTCGCGGTGTCGAAGTAGCTCCCAACGACCCCAGCACTCTCTACGCCTGTGTCGGCCTGAACTTCGGCAGCGAAGAGGGCGGTATCCTGCGCTCCACCGACGGCGGCAACAACTGGAGCCGGTTCGACCAGGGCATCGAGCCGACCAGCACCACCTTCGGCATCGCCGTCAACGACCGCGCCCCCGAGCAGGTGTACTTCTGCACCCGCAAGGGCCAGGTCTTCGGCACCCACGACGGCGGCGCCACCTGGCAGGGCCACGACCTTCCCGAAATTGCCGCCAGCGTCAAGGCCATCGCCTGCACTTCGGCCTGACTCCCCGCAGGTCCCTTGGTGGGTGAAAGGTTGGTTGGTGATGGTATGGTGGGTGATGGTTGGCGGGGGGCAAACCTCCTTGCCGATGTAGCCTTCACAAGTACCAGTCAAGCCCCGCACCAGGTTCCTGAAACCCTTTGCGAACGAGCCGCCCAATTTGGGCGGCTTCTTCGTATTCCCCGCAATTGCTTTCCCGTTTACTCCAGGGGGCGTCGTCAAAAGCCGAGTTTCGTCTTTCCGGCGAAAGCCGGAATCCAGATCCGTCATGTAAATGGGTGATATGCTCCGCGATGTATCAGGACTCTGGTATATCGCCCGTTTGTACCCGATAACTGACCGGCAGTAATGGCTAATTTGAGGACACCCCCCAATACGGTATGCGTGTCAGCCACCCCCTCAACGCTATGGGCGTTGAACCTGGTCATTGCGAATACCATGTATTTACTGACCTATAATATTAACTTTCCTTCGTTTAGCTGCGGAAAAAATCCCAAAGATTGACTTAAGTCGCGCTCTGGCGCAGGATTGACATTACCCGTTTTCCCTGTGTAGAGTTGCTCAACTATTACTGCAGGGCTTGAATTTGCGCTCCTTCGCCATCGGCCGCTCCCCTGCGACAGCAGGATTCGACCGGTTGCTGAGCCCAGTAACCAGTGAGGCAGTTGCGCTTACGCGAGCCTGAATGTACGGGGCCAGAACCCGAACCAACGCCGATTACTAAGGAGGCGCGCAAGAACATGGCAAATCCTCAATTTATCCGGCCTTTAAGGCTGTTCCTTTTTTCCGCGGCTTTGCTCATGATTGCTGCAATGGCCTGCGGTACTTCCGCCCCTGAGGCTCCCCCGGCTCCCGAAGCGGCTTCCGGCTCCCAGCAGGCATCGTCCCAGCAATCATCCTCGCAGCCATCCACCTCACAGGACACCTCCTCTCAGCAGCAAGCCAGTTCTGAGCAAAGCCAGAGTTCGGCTCAGGACTCCGCCCCTGCACCTACCAAGGTCCTGGCTGCCGCTACCGCCACCCCGCTGCCGCCGGCCATTCAGGCCGAGCCCAGCGCCGATGCCACCGAGGGCCTGGTTGACTTCGACATCAAGGACCCCGTTATTGACCCCGACCGCTCCAGGCAGTCCGAGGGCGAAATGGTCCTTGCCTACCACACGGCCCTGAGCCCCAAGTGGCTGGACCCCCAGGTGGCCCCGGCCTCCCGCACTCCCTACTCCGCCTTCCTGCAGGCCGTCTTTGACCCCCTCATTGGGGCCATGCCCAACGGCCGGTTCGTGTACCTGCTGGCCGAAGACCTGGAAATGACCGACGACTTCAAGAAGGCCACCTTCCGCCTGCGCGAGGGTATTACCTTCCACAACGGCGAACCGGTCACCACTGAAGACGTTAAGTTCTCCTACGAGAACTACAGCGGCGCCAACGCCGACATTTACCAGGATAAGACCGAGCGCATCGAAATTGTGGACGAGCGCACCATTACCTTCTACTTCAATGAGGCCTTCATAGACTTCCTGGAACTGTACGGCTCTGAAGCCTCGGGCGCCGGTTTCATTGTGCCCAAGGCCTATTACCAGGAAGTGGGCCCCGAGAAGTTCATTGAGGCCCCCATTGGCACTGGCGCCTACAAAATCGTAGGCCAGACCACCGGCCAGGCCGTGATTATGGAAGCCTACGAGGACTACTGGCGCAAGGTGCCCAACATCAAGACCATCGAGACCAAGGGCGTCCCCGAACTGGCCTCCAGGGTTGCTGCCCTCAAGACCGGCGAGGTGGACGTGGCCTACTTCGTCACCGGCGCCCTGCTCCAGGACGCCATTGAAGACCCGAACATCCAGGTGGACCCCAACAACTCGGCCCCCTTCTGGCTGTTCTTCCCCGGCTATGAGGACCCCGCCAATCCCTTCTTCGACAAGCGGGTGCGCGAGGCCGTAAGTCTGGCCATGGACCGGGAGTTCCTGTCCGCCACCGAAACCCAGGGCCTGGCCATTCCCACCGGAAACTTCATTCCTCCCGGAAAGGGAGACTACCTGGACCGTCCGGTTCCCGAGTACAACGTGGAAAGGGCCAAGCAGTTGATGGCCGAGGCCGGTTACGCCGAGGGCTTTGAGCTGGACGCTTTCACTCCCTTCCCGCCCGTCTTCTCCCTGGCAGAGCGGATCATGGACTCTCTGCGCGAAATCGGCATCAAGAGCGAACTGAACGTGACTCAGCGCCCCGTATTCCTTAGCATGTTGCGAGAGCACCGTGCCGGCTTCCCCGGCACCCAGATCGCTTTCTCAATATCCACCGGCCCGCCCAATGCCGCCGGTTACTTCCGGGCCTTTGGCCTCTGCGAGCAGGGCTCGTCGGTGATCTGCGACGACAATATCGACGCCAAAATGGCCGAGTACGAATCCAGCCTGGATCTGGAAGAACGCTCCTCCATCGTCGAGGAGTTGCAGGCCTATATTCTGGACGAGCATATCTTTGTACCGGTTTACATCAACGCCTTCGCCATGGGCGCCGGCCCCAAGATCAAGGGTGACATAAGCCAGTACTCCGAGGTGTCAACCTCTTTGTTCCCCTACGAGGACATTGAGATAAATCCCTAGGTTGGCTATTGGCAAGGGGGAATCGGCGGCTGCCTTTCCCCCTTCCGGTCCGCCGACCCTGGGCGCGTTCAGCTGTTCCCTTCAGGGCAAAGCCCTTTCTGCGAGGCCTGTCCTGAGGTGAACGGCTGAACCACCGGAATTCCACCGGAGCTTTCCCTTAAGGCAGTAGCTCGGAGGTACAGTGAAGACCTTTATTGCCAAGAGGCTTCTCTCCAGCCTGGCAACCCTGCTGGTGTTAAGCATCATCATATTTGCCCTGGTTCGCGCCTCGGGCAATCCCGCCGAGCTTCTTTACGAATACCCCGGGGCTCGGGAAGAGGACATCGCCCGTCAGGCGGCGGCCTGGGGCCTGGACCAGTCCTGGCCGGAGCAGTACGTCTCCTTCGTATGGAATATTGCCCGATTCGACTACGGCCAGTCCTTCCAGTACGGCACCTCGGTGCGGTCCCTCTATTTCGACCGGTTGCCCAACTCCCTGTTGCTGGCCTTCTGGGCCTTCCTCATTTCCATGGCCATCGGCATCCCCTTAGGCATAATGTCCGCCGTCAAAGTGGACTCCTTATGGGACAGCGTGGGAAAAACCTTTGCCCTGTTGGGGCTTTCCGTTCCATCCTTCTTTGTTGCCTTATTGCTGGTGCTGTTATTCGGCGTGAAGCTGGAATGGCTGCCCTTCCTGGGCAAGGCCGAGGGCTTCTTCGACTGGCAGCACCTGATTCTTCCCTCCCTGTCCCTGGGCTGGTTCTTCTCCGGCGCCATGCTCCGGCTTACCCGTTCCAGCATGCTGGAAGTCCTCGGTAGCGAGTACATCAAGCTTTGCCGGCTCAAGGGCCTGCCCGAAAAGGTGGTAATCGTCAAGCACGCCCTCAAGAATTCCTTCATCCCGGTCCTCACCCTGGCCGCCGTAAACCTGGTCGTAATGATCAACGTGGCGGTGGTGGTGGAGGTAGTATTCTCCTGGCCCGGCATCGGGCGTTTGCTCTATGACGGCCTTATCAACCGCGACTTCCCCCTCGTGCAGGGCGTGGTGGTCATGGCCGGCGTTATGATAGTTGGCACCAACTTCATAGTGGATGTTCTTTACGGTTATCTTGACCCCCGAATTCGACTGACCAGGTAGGTTGCAGAATGGCAAGTGACCAGATAAGTGACCAGGTATTAGTTACCTCTCCCCCCACCGGGGTTGAGCAGGTTTCGGCGGTGGCCCACAGGTCCCTGGGGATCTTGAAAGAGGCTCCCAAGCTGCCCGTGGGCATAATCCTGTTCGTGGCGGTGGTGGCAATATTCGCGCCGTTGCTGGCTCCCCACGACTCTGAAACCTCCGTGAAGCCCATCAAGGTTTTCGCTCCCGCCATTTACGCCGGCGGAACCTGGGACACGCCCCTGGGCACCGACTTCCAGGGCCGCGACATCCTCAGCCGCCTGATTTACGGTGCCAGGACCTCCCTCTTGATCGGGCTGCTTGGAACGGTTTTCGCCGGAATCATGGGTGTTACCCTTGGCATCGTCTCCGGCTACATGGGCGGCCTCTGGGACCAGGTAATCATGCGCATTACCGACGCCAAGCTGGCCTTGCCTTCCCTGGTCTTTGGCATTTTCCTGGCCGCCGTGCTCAGCCCCGGCCTCTGGACCATCATCCTGATTCTGATGATCGTCTTCTGGACCAGGTACGCCCGGGTAATTCGCGGTGAGGTCCTTAGCCTGCGGGAGCGCGACTTCGTCAAGCTGGCCGAAGTTACCGGCGCCGGCAAAATCCGGGTGATGTTCCGTCACATCCTGCCCAACATAATGAACACCGCGATGGTCCTTTTCAGCCTTACCGTGGGTGTGGCCATCATCCTCGAGGCCTCCCTCAGCTTCCTGGGCGTGGGTGTACCCCCGCCGACTCCCACCTGGGGCAACATGCTGGCCGACGCCCGGCCAACCCTGATTTCCGAACGCTGGACCCTGACCGTCGCCCCCGGCATCTGCATAATGCTGCTGGTGCTGGCCGCCAACCTCCTGGGCGACTGGATGCGGGTACGCCTCGATCCCCAATTGAGAAACCGTTAAAAGCCATTTCAATGTCCCTCCCCCCTCGACGGGGGAGGGATGGGATGGGGGTGACCTCCTTGCGGGTGTTGCCTCCCCTGAAATAGACGGGCCGACAATAGAATTCTGGAACAGCTTGTAGAAACTCAAGGATGCGTCTGCTTTGGTAACTGCAACCAAAACCCTGCTGAAGGTCACCGACCTTTACGCCCAGTTCACCGGCTTCGGCGGAACCCGCGTGGTTCGCGCCATTGACGGTATAAACTTCACCCTCGACCAAGGGGAGACCATGGGTCTGGTTGGAGAGTCCGGCTGCGGCAAGACCACCACCTGCCATGCCATTTTCCGGCTCCTTCCCCCTGCCGGAGATATCGTCTCCGGCTCCATCGAATTCGACGGCCAGGACCTGATGCAGCTCAGCGACAGCGAAATGCGCAGCATCCGCGGCCGCGACATGGGAATGATCCTGCAGGATCCCATGGCCTCGCTGGACCCCCTCTTTACCATCATGGACCAGGTCGCCGAACCCGCCCACCATCACCGGGGCGTTCGCGGCGGCAGCCTGCGGGAGCGCGTCGTTGAACTGCTTCGGTCGGTGCGGATCCCCTCTCCCGAAATCAGGATGAGGGAGTTCCCCCACCAGATGAGCGGGGGCATGCGCCAGCGCATTGTGGGCGCCATCTCCCTTTCCGGCGGGCCCAAGCTGATTGTTGCCGACGAACCCACCACCAACCTGGACGTCACGATTCAGTTGCAATACCTGAACCTGCTGCGAGACCTGCAGCAGGAGACCGGTGTTTCCCTGGTATTCGTAACCCACAACCTGGGCATTGTGGCCAAGATGTGCGACAAGGTGGCCGTCATGTACGCCGGCAAAATTGTCGAGCAGGGCAGCGTGCGCAATATCTACAACAACCCCCGTCACCCCTACACCCAAGCCCTCATCCAGTCCATTCCCCGCCTGGGCAACAAGGACCCCCTGTACGTCATCCCGGGCCAGCCCCCCAACCTGGCCGAACTGCCCACCGGTTGCGCTTTCCATCCCCGTTGTCCCTTCGCCACCGAGAAGTGCATCAACGAGGAACCACCCTACGTTTCATTTGGCGACGGACAGGAGTCCAAGTGCTGGCTGTCCGTAGAGGAAGCAAAGAATGGCTGATGCCCTGCTGGAGGCCCAGGATCTCAGAAAATACTTCCCCGTAACCTCCGGCGGTATGTTCAGCCGGGTCAAGGGCTTCGTTAAGGCCGTTGACGGTGTGAGCTTCAGCGTTTACCCCGGGGAGACCCTGGGCGTGGTGGGTGAATCCGGTTGCGGCAAAACCACCACCTCCAAGCTGGTCCTAACCCAGGAAGCCCCCACCTCTGGTTCGCTGATCTTCAAGGGCAAGGACGTGTCCCAGCTTCGGGGCCGCGAACTGAAAGAGTACCGGCAGGCGGTACAGGTGGTGTTCCAGGACCCCTTCAGCTCCCTCAGCCCCCGCATGCGGGTGGGCGACATCATCGCGGAACCCCTGGAAGTCCACAGCCTTATGTCCCGCCAGGGAATCAAGGACCGCGTCGGCGAGGTGCTGGAACTGGTCGGAATGCCTGCCGACGTTGCCCGTCTCTTCCCCCACGAATTCAGCGGCGGCCAGCGCCAGCGCATCGCCATCGCCCGCGCCCTGGCCACCAACGCCGAGCTTATCGTCCTCGACGAACCCGTTTCCGCCCTCGACGTCTCCATCCGCGCCCACATCCTTACCCTGCTTGAGGAACTTCAAAGGGAACTGGGCATCAGCTACGTCTTCATCGGCCACGACCTCGCTGCCGTGGCCCACATCAGCGACCGCATCGCCGTTATGTACCTGGGCAAGATTGTTGAGACTGCGGAAAGCCTCGAATTGAGCAATAACCCCCTGCACCCCTACACCAAGGCCCTCTTTGCGGCCTCTCTCCCTTCCCATCCGGACGAGGAGCGGGAGGAGTTGGCCATTTCCGGCGAGGTGCCCAGCGCATTGAACCCGCCGCCGGGCTGTCACTTCCACACCCGCTGCCCCTACTACATGGAGCGCTGCTCCGAAGACGAACCCCTGCTCAAGGAAGTCTCACAAAACCACACCGTCGCCTGCTTCTTGTACTAACCCTATAAGGCAAAAGTAATTAGCCCCCATCCAAGGCACAAACCAATGTCGCCCTAAGTACAAGTCATGTCTCCCTGAGCGTAACCGAAGGGCCTCAAACCCTTCCTGCCCGTCCGCTTACAGGTCCGGCCCCCCCACTGCGACATGCGGAAACCTCCCAAACCATAAACCAATGTCGCCCTGAGCTTGCCGAAGGGCCTAAAATCCCTCCCTTCCAATATCACGCGGGCCCGCAGAGAAGGTCGCCGAAAAAAGTTTCGACCCTCCAACCCCCCCCGAACCACAATCCCCCTCCCCCGCTCGTGTTCTATTGTAAAATGGCTTGAACCAGCTTGCCCTTGCAGAGGAATTTGAGCGCTCCATCAGTGAACCAGTCCATACGGTACGAGGCCGACGAGAGTTGCCCCGCCTGGGTCTCCCTGGGCGTTGGCCTCCAGGGAGTGGTCTTTGCTCTGGCGCCCCTGGTTGTCATCGTCGCCATTACCGCCCGGGCTGGCGGCCAGGGTGAAAGCTATCTGTCATGGGCTGTCTTCGCTGCCCTGGTAATTGCCGGATCTCTCACTGCCCTGCAGTCCAGCCGTATCTGGCGGTTCGGATCTGGCCACGTGCTCATAATGGGCACCACTCCCAACTTCGTAGCAATCTCCGTTCTGGCCCTGGTCGAGGGCGGGCCCGCCTTGCTGGCCAGCCTCATTGTTGTCGCCTCCCTCTTCTACCTTTCCCTGTCCCTGTGGCTGCCCTTGCTGCGCAGGTTCATCACCCCCGTCGTATCCGGCACCGTCCTGATGCTGATTGCCGCCGCCGTGCTGCCCATTTCCCTGGAGCGGGTGCACGAGGTTCCCCTCAGCGCTCCCCTGGCGGCGGGACCGGTAATTGCCGGCCTGTCCCTGGTGGCGTTTGTCGGATTGGCCTTGCGCGCCTCCGGAGCGTGGCGCCTCTGGTCGCCCATTATCGCCGTGGGCGTGGGCTGTGCGGCGGGAGCCCTGTTCGGCGTGTACGACTTTCAGCGCATACTCGACGCTCCCTGGTTCGGCATCGCCTATGGCGGCTTCCCCGGTTTCGACCTTACTCCCGACGCCAAATTCTGGGCTCTGCTTCCCCTCTTCGTCATCGTAACTTTGGTGGGCGGCATCAAGAACATCGGCGACAACGTGGCCGTCCAGCAAGCCTCCCGCCGCCAGGCCCGGGCCACCGACTTCCGGCGCGTCCAGGGCTCCCTCAACACCAACTGGCTGGGAATCCTCGCCTCCGGAGTGGCCGGCACTCCTCCCACTACCGTTTACTCCTCCACCAGCGTATCCCTGATAAACCTCACCGGCGTGGCCTCCCGCCGTGTGGGCTTCGTCATCGGCGCTTCCCTCATCGTTCTGGCCCTCTTCCCCAAGCTTCCGGCCCTGCTCCTTTCCATTCCCTCCCCGGCCATGGGAGCCTATTTGCTGGTGGCCACCGGTCTCCTCTTCATGGAAGGGGTGCGCACCGTCGTTCAGGCGGGCCTCGACCTCCAGAAGGTTATCGTCGTGGGCGTTTCCTTCTGCCTGGGCGCAGGCCTGGAACAGCAGACCATATTCACGGACCTCCTTGGCGACCCCTGGGGCGGAGTGCTGGATAACGGCATGCTCATGGGCGCTTTGTCGGCTATCCTGCTCACCCGGTTCCTCGACCTCACCAGCCCCCAGAAGGGAGGTCGCCTCCGCACCAGCCTCGATGTCTCCTCCTTGCCCGAGATACAGCGCTTCGTCGTTGACCAGGCCTCCAGGCTCCGCTGGAACGAGGCTTCCACCGACCGCCTCAGGTCCGCCGCCGAGGAGACCCTCATGTCCCTCATTCCAGGGGACAGCCTACAGGCTCCCGATAATGAAGCCCGTTTGATCATAGCGGCCCGTCCCGGCGCTGGAATGTTGGAACTGGAATTTGTCGCCGTCTCCGACGAGGAGAATCTGGAAGACCGCCTGGCCTGTTTGAGCGAGGAATCCGAGGGTCTGGACGAGGGCGACCTGTCGCTGCGCCTGTTGCGCCACCATGCCACTTCCGTACATCACCAGAAGTACTACGGCCTGGACGTTATTACCGTCAGGGTCAGGGGCTCCCGCTCCCCCGATGGCGTTGCTCCCTGAGGACCGCCCCGTGCGCCCCTTTCCCGCAGTTACCGACGCGCGCCCTTTCCCGCCTTGCCCCGCAATGTACCGGGCTCTAAGCCAGCATCATGCTGCCGTCAGCGACTCCCCCTTCCGTGGCCCCTGTTGGCTTTGAATAATCTTCGCCAGGGGGCGTCGTCAAAAGCCGAGTTCCGTCTTTCCGGCGAAAGCCGGAATCCAGATCCGTCAAGTAAATGGCTAATTTGACCACACCCCCTCAACCCCCGGGGTATCTGGGCGCCACAGGACCGAAAAACCTTAACCGTGAGAATCGGTTCATACTTGGTTGACCCTTATCCCGCGTATTGCTAGGCTTAATCTATCTGGTAATTCTTCACCCCTATAATATTCTGGAGGACTCTCTTATGGCGACCACCGAGGAAAGGATCAGGAAACTGGTAGACGACAATCTGGAAATCGAAGGCCGGGAGGCGGGCACTCCGTTGCACACGGATTACAGTTTGAGGGACTCGGGCATTTCGTCCGTGGACTTTGTGGCTTTCGCCAAGCTGGTAGCCGATGAATTCGGTGTAAGCTTCAGCCCGGATGACTGCGCCAATTACAACACCGTCGGGGAACTGGTTAGTCGCCTGGACAGTTAATCGCCGGGCAGGTAAGGCTCCCCATTTCCCTAACCCCTTCACAGCTTGCCAAAAGACTCCCCCAGAGGTGAGGCGTTGACAGCCCAGGCGCCCGGCAATATGGATCCTGGCGCACCTGATGCCCACCGCTGGTGGAGTCCCTTTCTTGTGTCCGGCGAAGTTGCCGTCACCCACGTGGACCTGGCTCCCCACCCTACGCGCGAAGTCGTTGCCCAGTCATGGCTGGATGAGGTCGAACTGGCCCGATGGGGCAATTACGCCTCCGAGCCTCGCCGCCGCTTTGTCCTGTGCCGGGCCGCCCTTCGCTCCCTCCTTTGCGAAGAACTGGGTTGCCCCAACGCGCAACTCGGGTTCCAGGAATCGGAATACGGCAAGCCCTTCGCGCTGGTTGCTGGCCAGCCGGCCCCCATAAGCTTCAACGTCAGCCACAGCGGCAGCCACGGTCTAATCGCCTGTGCTCCCCACGGGCGTCTGGGCATCGATGTTGAGGAGATAGCACCCCGGCCTCACCTGGCATCCCTCATTGAAGCCGTTATGGCGCCTGGGGAGCAGGCCGAGTTAGGCCTGCTGTCCGGAGATGCTCAGCTCTGCCAGTTCTTTCGGCTGTGGACCTGCAAGGAAGCCCTGATCAAGGCCCTGGGCACTGGCTTCTCCACCGACATTTCAAAGCTCTACGTACCCGCAGGCCTCCGCCTGGGAGAAAGGACCGGCGTCTTCCGGTTTGAACATTTGCCCGCTGTTTCCTGGCTTCTGGAAGACATCAGCGGGGAAGGATTTGCGGCTGCTCTGGCGCGGGAACTCCCCGAAAGGTAAACTGAGCCATCGGAAATGGATACCCGGGAAACCCGAAGTAACCCCGCAAAGGTGCCATGAGTGGTTGAACACCCCTACTTCCAGTGGCAGTTGCCTGAACCCCTTTCGGTCCTTGATGTAGCGGTGGATGCCGAAACCGCCATCCGCGTGCGCCGCCACGGCAACCCCGATGGCCCCCGGCTGGTTCTTAGCCACGGCAACGGCATGGCCATCGACCTCTACTACCCCTTTTGGTCCTTCCTTACCGATACCTTTGATCTGGCCATTTACGATCTGCGCAACCACGGCTGGAACTCCGTCAGCTCAATGGACAACCACAACATCCCTACCCTCGTCTCCGACCACGACCTGGTTCTGGAGGCCGTAGAACAGGAATGGGGGCAGAAGCCCCAGGCCGGGGTGTTTCACTCGGTCTCCGCCTTGATCACTCTTCTCTCCCCCACCCGGTGCGAACGCTATTCGGCCTTGGTGCTCTTCGACCCTCCCATCTGCAAGCCCGGCCGCAGTCATCGGGAGTTCGAGTCCGCCGCCGTGCAGGCCGCCGGTTTTGCCCGACGTCGCACCGACAGATTCCGCTACATGGAGGAGTTTTCGGACTTCTTGCCCGCCCATCCTGCCTTTCGCCGGATGGTGCCCGGCGCCTTCGACCTCATGGCACTTACGACCCTGCGCCCCAGCGCTGGAGGCCACGGTTTTGAGCTTCGCTGTCCCAGGGAGTACGAGGCTCAGATAGTGGACTATGCCAGTGTTTACGGGGTGGCGGTTGACTTTGAATCGCTGGCCTGTCCGGTAAAGGTCATCGGCGCCGACCCCACCATGCCCTTCTCCTACCTGCCCACCCTGGACCTGAGCGACATTCTCAGCGTGGACTACGACTTCCTCCCCGAAACCACCCACTTCCTCCAGCTTGAAAAGCCCCGGGAGTGCGCCGCCGCCTTAAGGGAATACCTGGTCACCCTCCAGATGGCCTGAAAACAGGCAAATGGCCTGAGCGCAAGCAGGTTTCTACGAACATCAAAAGGGGAAGAAACATCAAGAGGGGAAGCGAAAAAGGCCTTCGTTCAGGAAAAAGCGGCGGAGGGAGTGACCTTCCCATTGTTTTTGCTCCCAATACAAAACCAATCATTTTAGGAAAGTATTAGTAGGTAATATACCAGTTTGTGTACCTATTCCAGGCGGACTGAACCGGAACCTTGTGGACTTCAAGAATTCTACCAAATCGGTCTGCTGCTCATCTAAAAGTGACTTGAGCGCGGATCCCTTATCGGGGCTAAGAGTGGGCACAACGGGGAGGCAAACCTTTCCGCAAACACCTGACAAGAATTATAAGAGTCAAGATTTTTTCTGACTTTCGGCTTGGCTTCAAGGTTCCGGCGGTCAACCTATCTCGGACCTGGCTGCGATACGCTGCGAAAGGCGGTTTGGGTGGACCGTCCCCCAACCCCACCAGGACAGAATTGAGCAGGGCAATGATAGTGTGCCCCGAAAATGTGCGTTTCCCATACGTTCTTCCCTGCGGGCAGTGGACATTCACTCTTGGTCGTTGCCAGTATCCTCGAAGATGGTCATATCCAGGGTGCCAATCAAGCCTATAGCCAAAATAGGTGAAGCGAGATAAGCGAGGCACCACCAGGGAGATACCCCGGCATTTCCAAAGCGGCGGATTACACCGGAACAATGCCAAAGCAGGCAAACGATAGTAAGCAAGGTAAAGCCGACCAATAGGCCTGCGTTTTCTCGCTCGCCAAGGCCACCTACCAGGCCGAAGCTAAGCATTGCCCCGAAGCCAAAATTGAGTGAGAACCCGAGATAAAGTTGCACGGTCATCAGAATTATGACAGGCAACATGTAGAGCGACCAGAACCTTCTTTGAGTCATAAGGGAACCCCCTTGCAGTTCAGGCTGATGGCACCTTGTCACAGCTACCTACAGACCCTTTACAAGCCACAAGGGGGGCACGAAGGCCCCATCGCCCTGAACCTGGAATTAGCCTGTATTGGGTTGTAGCTGTGACGTCGGCATTTATCCTCCAGCCGAAGAGTGGTGTCAAACCAAAAACAGCCCGCCGAGCCTGACGGGCTGCTACTGGGGGTTCTGTAGTTTCTTCGCTAATATCCTAACCAGGGATTCGATTCCACAAACCAGCCCGCTTGGCCCTACTGCCATTGCGCGCTGGCAACGTCCCTGTTGATCTGGCACTGGACTTCGGGGAAAGAGCCCCGGTCCGCGCTAAGCGTCCACAATTGCTGCCTTTGCTCGGCTATGGTTTGCGCTGTTTATCTTCCACGCACTAATCGGGAATGTCCCCAACGGCGACCCTGGCGGCCAAGATTCCGGCACCGGAGGGCTTCGCACCATGTGGGAAAGTCTGCTTATTTATCGTGCCATTCTTGTGGTCTGCTGTGGAACAACACGAACCGCTCTCTTCCGTCTGAAGACAGTAAAGCATTTACTTCGTTGTGAGATAAGTCTCCAATAAGTTCGGCTTGCAACGAACTATGGAACCTTGCCGCAGGGCCGGCAAGCGTTGATCTGCTGAATTCCTGGTCTTGACTTCCCTTGCTCAAACACTTCAGCCCTATAGGATTCCCAGGTTGTTCTCCTGCCTGGACAAGTGTTAATGCCCCAGAAGGTCATAACTGACGCAAAATCAATTTGGAAACAGCTCCAGGGCTGATACCCTGCTGGCCAATTGACGCCCCATTCGATGACCGGAGGGACCCTCGATATCCTGACCCTGGATTTATTGTTCGCCATCCTGAGCCAAGAATCACTCCTGACCAAACGATTGTCCATGTGCATTCTTCCATTCGAGGGTTGCAGAATTCCGATTAAATTACGACTACTGCTCGTGCCGCGGCGCCGGGGGCAGATGCATCAAGGCAATGTCCTTAGTTTGGGCATCAATCTTGGGCCCATGAATTTGGTAAAACATGCGCAGGACCAGAGCAAGAAACTCCAGTTGGGTAGCTTTCCACTCAATGGCTCATGGAATAGTTTTCCCCACCCTACACACTCACTTGCTAACAAAAATCTAACATCTTCCAACTATTTTGACGACACCGCCTAGGTCACTGCAAATTTTCCTTAGTAGCCGTGGGCCGGGAGGCCATCCATTCAATGATTTCTGTTTGATACCAGCCAACAGCCCGCTTTGACAGGCGGATCGGTGAAGGGAAATCCCCTCTCGCCCTCATCTCGTACATCAGACTCTTTGACAGACCGGTTAAGGCGAGAACTTCCCCTCTTCGTAAAATCCGACTGGTGTCATTCATACCCCGCCTCCCTTAGAAATTTCCCCCCGGCCAGGCATAGGACGGGCGCGAGTACCCTGGTTAGCTCGCAAGATATACAGACTGCATCCAATAGGGAATGGTCTTCCACTCCACCTCGGGGCTGTCCTCGATGACCTGGTCATAGCCCGTAACACGGTGCGGCGGCACCCCGGCCCTGGCGGGGTCGGGCTCTGCGGACTCCGGGGGCCCTGCGACCGAAGCCGTGGCCAGTACAGCGGGGACAGACCCTCCACCCAACCCTCCCCTCCCAGCAGGCGACGGGTTGCCTCGTCCACGCTGCGATAGACCCTGTCGCTCCCCTTACGGGCGTTCATGAAGAACTGGTAGAGCTTGCCTGTGGCCCTGTTCAGCGGAATGAAGACGTTGAATCTGAGCACCGGCAAGAGCCACCTCACCACTGCCGCCGCAACCGCCATGTCCTTTTGCATCGCCTGAAATCCTCCTGAAAGCACCGGCATTCTGAGCGCCGATTTCCGGCCCTGCGGGTGGTTTCAGTGGTACTCTAGGGTGGGCAAACCCGGAAAAGCAAATCCCTCCCTCCCCATCCGGTCTAGACCAGTTCTCGCTTTGTCAACCCCCCCGGGGCGTTAGTCCATCAATATCAGAAATAGGTTGTCGCGCAATCAATGCACACACACTTTTTAGATACAAAAGGCATTATTTTTTGCTGCTTGCGAAAAGTGCCAATCTACAGAAAATTGGGCCGTTTCCAGGCATTTCCGGCCTGAAAACTCCCCCTCTTTAGGCTGCCGTGTGGGTTACTCATGTGATAAGGTACCCCCCGGAGCGCCGCCCATCTTGCCTTCCGGGTTCAGCAGGTCCGGGACCATCCCCGGCGACCGCGATCATGCCCCACCTGCGTGCGGCGCGGCTTGCTGTGGTTAATCACACTTGACATTTCCCAACCAGCAATGAAAGGTTACAGCCAACGACACTCACACACTTGGGTAGCAACAAACCCAGGCAGGAGCAAGCTGTAAATCGCCACGACCAATAGACCAGTAAAGTGAAAAATCGCCAGGAGCTTTAGGCCACTCTGGGCACCCAACAGGAGACCACAGCCGCACTTCAAAGTGAGGAGCGAAGATGGCTTACAAGGAGGTGTCCCGAGTGGACGTAACGGAAGTGATCCGGCGCTGGCAGATGGGGAACAGCCAGCGCAGACAGCAGCGGGGACGGGTCTGTCGAGAGATACGGTCCGCAAATATATTGCCGCGGCCAAAGAGCTTGGAGTAAGCCAGGAAGGGCCAGCACCCACTGAGGAACGGCTCAGTAAGCTGGCGGCGCTGCGCTGGACCGGTTCCCAGAAGAAAGCGACGCCGGCCGAGGAAAAGCTGGATCCCTGGGGCGACCAGATATACCAGTGGGTCGCCGTCGGTCGGTTGCAGGTGACTCGCATCCAGGAGTTGCTGGGCCAGCGGGGCTGTGAGGTGTCCTACACCTCGCTGCGACGTTATCCTGCAACGGCGGAACTGGCGGCGGCGTAGCCTCAGAACAGTACGGATGGAGCAAAGCGGCCCTGGGGAAGTGGCCGAACCGGACTTCGGCCGCCTGGGCTACACCCAGGACCAGGAGACCGGTCGCCGCTGCATAGTGTGGGCGTTGCCCCAGAGGAACAGGCCCATGAGGCATCCGGCGGCGGCGTCATGCTCCTCCTGGTACCCCACCGCCGATCAGCCCTCGCGCCTACGGCATCAGGCCACTCCAAGCCGGAATCGCCCAGGAACTGGACAAACCTGGCGCGGCGAGGAAAACACGTCGCACTGAGAGCCGCATTGCGGCCTCTCCTGCGGTACCATTCCCCCTCAGAGAAGCTGTAATGCCCTCCCTGGGCCTGCAGGCCGAAGCGGCCAACGCTCGGTATCCACAGGGCGAAGTCCAGCTGCAGCGACTGCCGGTTCCGCTGCCACTCGTAGCCGGCGAAGCCCGGCGCCCCGCAGGTCTCCAATGCTTCGTAGATGCGCCTCTCCGCCTTTCTGAAGGGATCATTAAGCCGGTGGCGGGGGAATAGCCTGGGATACATCTGCATGTCTGGGCGTACCCCTTGAATCTGTTTGACCGGTGAACCGGCTGGGACTGGAGAAGGGGAACTGCGGCAAGACGGGTCCCTTTGTGCTGACGTCGGTCTGCCGCCCTCTTTCCCGATCCAACCTGCTCCCCACCAAGATTGAGGCCGACCAGTTGGTCGGCCTCATTACCGCTTTTGCCTAGGGGCAGCTGGAATCCCTTCCAACCGCTTACGTTCCGACAGCCGGACAAGTGTCCGGTCATTTGGTGGGGGCGGCCGCAGTCCAGGCGGATCTCCCACCGGACACTCCGCGCCCCAGGCAAGGTGGGGAGGTTGCGCAGCGGAGCCCGCTCGACCAGGAGTTAGCAGTCAGCAAGGAGTCCGGGGAAGGGGGCGGGCCACAGGGGTCCGTCCCCTATTGGTTCCTGGGGCGCACCAGCGCCGTCTCCGCCACTCCCTCCAACCAATGCTTCCTAACAACAGGCCGCACCAATCGAGCGGCCTGATTGAAATGACTGTATCCAGGCAGGGCACCTGGCGGAGACGAGTCTGGTCCAAGACCAGCGCTTTGGCTCTGGATATATAATTGGCTGAAGGAAACTCAACAGCGCCGATTCCGGCAAAGATGAGGAGGAATGACATGGCGGCTGGCAGCCTGAGGCCGCATATCGTGCGGGTCATGGCCGAGCACCGGGAACGGCCCATGGACCTGGCGCTGGTGCGGGAGTATCTGGAGCCGGAGGAGGTCTACGAGAAGCGGCCGCCGCGGGGGCGCCGGTCAGGGCCTGGGTGTCGATTTACAGCATCATTGACCCAGGGATTTACAGAGTCATTGACCCACCCTGGGAGCGTGGTGAATTGAGTAATATCAGGTTTTGGCCTGGGGG
>Ga0209021_1000465_pt1 | contig 50247 bp, 43 predicted proteins | sample PinacodermFT_FD_187299 | JGI IMG/M metagenome (GOLD analysis project Ga0209021, IMG submission 187299) | Host-associated microbial community of the marine sponge Aplysina aerophoba from Gulf of Piran - sponge pinacoderm, lysed by freeze-thaw... | ecosystem: Host-associated > Porifera > Sponge >... | reverse complement strand
GCCAGGCTGCACCGTGCCCGGCCACCGGACGATGAAGGGAACCCGCACGCCCCCTTCGTACGTGGTGTGCTTGGCGCCCCGGAGCGGTCCGGGAGAACCGGCGTGCCACGGCACGACGCCGCCCGAAATCATGCGGTCGGGCAAATTGAGCCAAGGGCCGTTGTCGCTGGTGAAGATCACGATTGTGTTGTCGCGCTGGCCGGTCTCGTCCAAGGCCTGCAAGACTTGGCCGGCCGACCAGTCGATAGCCTCGATCACATCGCCGTAGAGCCCGGCTCGCGAAGTGCCGCGAAAGCGGCCGGCCGTGCGCAATGGCAAGTGGGGCATGTTGTAGGCCAAGTAAGCGAAGAACGGCTGGCCGGAGCTTTCGCGGATCACGTTGACTACTTCTGCCGTGTAGCGCAACGTAAGCTGGTCTTGGTCTACCGGATGCTCGACACGCTCGGAATCGCGATACAGCCAGAGAGGCTCGTCGGTTTGAACCCACGGCTTGATCATGTCGTTGGAATAGGGCAGGCCAAACCAGCTGTCGAAGCCCTTCCCGACCGGCAGGTACTCCGCACGGGCATAGCCCAGATGCCACTTGCCTGCCATCGCAGTCCGGTAGCCGGCCGCGCCCAGTCCTTGGGCCAGAGTCGTGAGCTCGCCGGGGATCCCCCCATCGCCACCCACTGAAGTGCGCGTGACGTTCGCACGACTGGGGTAGCGACCCACCAGCAGCTGGGTTCGGGCGGGTACGCAGGACGGCGCCGAGTAGAACGCCGTCATGCGCAATCCCTCAGACGCAAGGCGGTCCAGGTTAGGCGTGCGAATCGTGGGGTTGCCGTATACGCCAAGATCCCCGTATCCGAGGTCGTCGGCAAACAGCAGGACGATGTTCGGCGCGGCTGCGCCGACCGAGCAGCACAGCGACAGGCAAGTGACGAGGCAAGCGATGCGGGGCATTGGCGCCATTATCGCGCCTTTAGGGGCGCGGCATGGATGTTGTCGATTAAGCGCGTTGAGCCAGCGAATGCGGCGATCGCGATGCGCACAGGGCCGTCGATCCGTCGCACGGGCTCCAGCGTGTCTAGATCCACGACCTCAAGGTAGTCCAGCCTCAGCAGCGGCTGGCGTTCCAGAACCTGCCTGGCCAGAGCCACGACCCTCTCCGCCTCACGCTGTCCAGACTGCACTGCTTCTTGTGCGCGCTGAAGTGCGCCGAACATGGCAGGCGCTGCCTCCCGCTCGGCGCGACTCAGCAAGACGTTGCGCGAACTCAGCGCCAGGCCGTCCGGTTCCCGCACCGTTTCCACGCTCGCGATTTCGACCGGCAGGCATGCGTCTTCGACCAGCCGCCGCACGATGACAAGCTGCTGGTAGTCCTTCTCGCCGAAGTAGGCGATGTCGGGCTGAACACAGTTGAGCAGCTTGAGCACGACGGTGGCGACGCCGCAAAAATGCCCCGGGCGGCTCGCACCGCACAAGCCATCGGCAAGGCCCTCGATCTGCGCAGTGATCACAGGCGGGCGCGGATACATTTCCGCGGCGGCCGGCGCGAAGGCTAGGTCGACCCCGTGGCGGTCGCAGACGATCAGATCAGCCTGGATGTCTCTGGGGTAGCTGCGCAAGTCATCCTGCCGGTCGAACTGCAGCGGATTGACAAAGATCGTGGCTACCAGCAGGTCGCACGCCGCCCGCGCCCGATCAAACATCGCGGTGTGTGCAGCGTGCAGCGCACCCATGGTCGGCACGCAACCAACCCGCAGGCCCCGGCGCTTGGCGGCCCAGACTCGCTCGCGGAGCTGGGCGGTGCGCTCGATGCGCTCGGTTGCCATTCGGCTCAGTCCGAATAGTGTCCGCTCAGGACCTTCTTCCGGGCGGCTGGGAACTCGCCCTCGCGGACTTCGCGAACATAGTCTTTCGCAGCAGCGGTCATTTGCTGGCCCAACTCTGCGAAGCGCTTGACGAAGCTAGGGGTGAACTCGTCGTAGAGCCCGAATGCATCATGGCTGACAAGCACTTGTCCGTCACAGCACGGCCCGGCCCCGATGCCAATGGTCGGTAGCTCTAGCGATTGGGTCACCTCAGCCGCAACTTGGTCCGGGATCAGTTCGAGCACAATTGCGAAGGCACCCGCGGCCTGCAGGGCATGGGCGCTCTCGAGCAGCTTCCTAGCCTCGGCTGCGTCTCGCGCCTGCTTGCGAAAGCCGCCGATCTGGTGGATGGACTGCGGCGTCAGTCCCAAGTGGCCCATGACCGGGATGCCAGCTTCCACCAATCGCTGGACGACCTCCAACACCTGGTGGCCGCCCTCAACCTTGACTGCATGAGCACCGGCCTCGCTCACCAGCCGCCCGGCACCGCGCACGGCATCGCCGATGCCGGTGTGGCAGCTGAGGAAGGGCATATCGGCAACGACCAAGGCCCGAGACACGGCGCGAGAGACAGCCGCCGTGTGGTGCGCGATCGCATCCAGCGTTACTGAAAGGGTGTTGGACTGCCCCAGCACGACCATGCCGAGGGAGTCGCCCACCAAGAGCACGTCGACGCCGGCGCGGTCCAAATGCCTCGCCATGGTGAAGTCATACGCAGTCAGCATCGCGATCCGCTCGCCGCCGCGCTTCATGCGCAGCAGGTCGGGGGCTCGGACAACTTGGTCGGCACTCCGCACAGCTAGCACTCCTCGTCAAGCGCTGAACGCACAGCGGCCGCTTCGGCGGCTGGCAGGCCGCGACCCTGCGCCAAATCCAAGAGGTAGTCACCGAAAGCTCGGTACAGGCCGACAAGCGCTGTCGGCGAATTCCGCATAGAGCCTAGATGGCGCCGCACTGTGACCGCATCTCCCCGTGCAATCGGCCCGGTTAACGCTTGGTTCGCTTCCATTGTAAATGCATTCTCGAGACTGGAGTCCACCAACGGACGCAAGGCGCGACGCACATCCGTGCGCTTAACCCCCGCATCTTCCATAAGCGCAGCAGCAGCATCGATCAACCCCACCGCGCAGTTGCTAGCCAGCACCGCAGCCGCGTGGTACAGCGGCAGGCGATCCTCGGCAATCTTCAGGGGGGTGCATCGCAGGGCTCCGGCCAAGCGCTCGCACCACGCCAGAGCGTCGCTATCGCCGCAAATCCCCACGCACGAGCCGGGCAGCCGGTCCACGCCCGCAGCCGGCGACGGAAACGTCTGCAGCGGATGGAACGTAGCACACGGAATTCCGCGATTGCGCAAGGGCTCCAAGCTAGTCGGCCCCAAAGCGCCGCTGGTCTGAAGCGCTGCCGGAAGATCGTATCGCGCCAGCGTCTCGGCGACCCGCGGCACTGCCCGATCCGGCACGGCAACGATCACGCAATCACTGCTGCAAGCCAGCGCGTCGAGCGTCGTGGCCCGGGCCTCGACACCGGCCAAGGCGGCCACCGTGCGAGCGCGGCTGCGAGATGAGACGAGTACGTCGAACTCGGCGGCCAGCAAGCGGGCCAAGCACTGACCTACGCTGCCCGCGCCGACAATTCCTAAGGTGACGGCCTGAGACACAACGGGACATTATGGCGCTTGACCGAGTTGCGCGCTTGCCGGCAGCACATTGCCACCTCCGCAGGGCCGGACGACCGGCAGACTAGGCCAATTCACGCGAAGGTCGGTTTTCTCGCAGAAAGTCGACGATGCCTTCCAGCGAGGCACCCGGTTGGAACACTCGGGCGACGCCCAGGCTTAGCAGCGTCTCTGCGTCCGCGTCAGGAATGATGCCACCGACGATCACGCGAATATCGGCAGCGTCCGCTTCCTTGAGCAACGCCAGCACCCGGGGCACAATCGCCATGTGCGCACCGGAGAGGATCGACAGGCCGATGAATTCTACGTCTTCCTGCAATGCGGCGCTGACGATCTGCTCCGGAGTCTGACGCAATCCCGTGTAGACCACTTCCATGCCTGCGTCGCGCAACGCGCGGGCAATTACCTTCGCGCCGCGGTCGTGGCCGTCCAAGCCGGGCTTGGCGACAAGAACGCGCACGGGCAGCACAGACATACCTGAAGGCATCGTGGCTATTCTAGTCAAATTAGTCAATGCACACCGGCTCCGACCACCGCCGCCAAATGCGCTCGGTCCGGCGCACAGCTGGCTATCGGAACTGGGGCCATGGCAGCGACGGTTCGCGTCGAAGCGCATGTGGCCGCCCCTCTCATCCGGCGCAGGGGGCCGCTGCCGCGGACTGCGGCACCGGTCAGCGTCCATCCCGGTTCGAGCTTGGATCGTGAACGGTCCCCAAGTCTATACTTAAACAGTGGCTCTCGGTTGAGGGCCTGCATTGCATCCTGACCCCATGAGAGCGCGAGAGTCCCGTCTTAGAGCGTCCGTGCTAGCACTTTCCCTCGTATTGGCGCTGTGCGCCCAGCTACCCGCGGCCGACTCGTGGGCATCGTGGCGCGGAACGGCCTCCGATGGAGCGTCGCTAGATACGGGCTTGCCCAGCGCTTGGTCCGCGGATGGCCAAAACTTGCTGTGGAAGGCGCCCTACGGCGGGCGCTCGGCACCTGTGGTCGTCGACGGACGAGTCTGCATGATCCGGCTAGCCGAGCCGAACACACCCACACGCTGGCAGGAGCAGGTGGTCTGCCTCGACGCCGACACCGGCGAACTGGTCTGGGAGTACCGCTACAACGTCTTCCAAACCGATATTCCGCACCACCGCTTGGGCTGGGCCAGCTTGGTCGGCGACCCGAGCACCGGCAATGTCTTCGCGCACGGCGTCGAGGGCATGGTGATTGCATTCGGTCCCAACGGCAGCGTGCTGTGGGAGCGCTCCACCTCCGAGGAGGTCGGGCGCATCTCGGGCTTCGGCGGGCGCACCGTTACGCCGGTCTTGGATGGAAACCTGTTGATTGTGAGCTTCCTGTCGGCCGGCTGGGGCTCCACCTTCATACCCCGCCACCGCTTTTATGCTCTGGACAAGCGCACCGGCGAGACGGTCTGGTTGTCCACGCCCGGCAAGGCACCCTACGACACCACGTACACCGTGCCGGTCGTCCGCGAGATCGATGGCAGCCGCCTGTTGATCGCCGGCAACGGAGACGGCGGCATCTATGCGATGCAGGCCGCCACGGGACTAAAGGTCTGGGAGTTCTCGCTGTCAAAACGAGGCATCAACTCGTCAGTCGCGGTCGATGGCACCACCGTCTACGCTTCCCACAGCGAGGAGAACGTCGATGCCAGCACATCCATGGGCCGCCTTGTCGCACTGGATGCCGGGGATGTCGAAGACGGACAGCCGAAGCAACTATGGATGGTGGATGGCTTCGCGGCCGGCTATGCGTCGCCGGCAGTCCAAGACGGAATTCTCTATCACGTGGACAACTCCGCCAACTTGGTCGCGTTCGATGGTGCCAGCGGCGCGGAATTGTGGAAGCGCAACATCGGCATCGCGCAGCGGTCGTCTCCGGTCGTCGGCGACGGCAAGCTGTACGTTTCGGACGTGGACGGCAAGCTGCATATCCTGCGGCTCTCGGGAAGGCAAGAGCCTACCCGAACCGATCTCGACGAATTCAAGAACCCTGATGGCAGCGCAACGCAGATCAACGGCTCGCCTGCCATTGCCAACGGCCGAGTGTATTTCATCACCAACAACATGATCTATTGCATCGGCAACGCCCAGGGCAAGCCGGGCGACGCCCAACCGGCCGTCGGAGAGCCGCGCAGTGCCCCAGCCGATGCGGAGCCGGCCCACCTGCAGGTCGTGCCGGGCGAGATCAACCTCGCCCCCGGCGGCAGGGCGCGCTTCACGGCGAAACTGTTTGACGCCAAGGGGCACCTGATCGGCGAGCGCGGCGCGGCATGGTCGATCGAAGGGGCTCTCGAAGGTGAACTAGGCCCGGACAGAGACTTCACGGCGGGCAGTCTGTTCCCACAGGGCGGACTGATCGTCGCGACCGTAGGCGACCTTACCGGCAAGGCGCGTGTCGCTGTCCGGCCAACCGGCGGCTTTACGGAGGACTTCGAGCGCTATGCCGCAGACAGCGTGCCCGACGGCTGGTCGGCGGCGCGAGGACGCTTCGCGGTAGCCGAGGTAGATGGCGGCAAGCAACTCAAGAAGCCGTCAGGCAACCCGCGCAGTTGGCGCACGACGGTCTACGTCGGCAACCCCGGGCAGAGCGGCTACGAGATCGAGGCCGAGATGATGTCCACGGAGCAGCGCCGGCGCATGGCCGACATGGGCTTGGTCTCGCACCGTTACACGCTGGCTTTGATGGGCAACGCCCAGACCCTGATGATCCGCACTTGGCTCTCAGAACTGGGCCGCTTCTCCAAAGAGATCCCGCTGGAATGGGATCCTGATGTTTGGTACCGCGTCAAGCTGCGCGTGGAGCCTGCCACGGACGGAAGCACGACGATCCGCGGCAAAGTCTGGCCGAAGGGCGCAGACGAGCCCGAAGCTTGGACGATCGAAGCCGTGGACGCCCTCGGGCACGACCACGGCAGCCCGGGTATCTACGGCTACTCCTCGGCCGACATTTACTACGACAACCTCAAGGTCACGCCGTTTGGCGGCTGACCGCAGCCAACCGGAGATCGAAATGCTAGCTCGCCCAATTCCAAGCCAGTGCCTCGCCCTTGCGCTTGCATTCGCGCTGACATCGGCCGCCACAGGCGCCGACTGGCCGATGTGGGGCGGCAATGGCTCCCGCAACATGGTGTCGTCCGAGACGGGCATTCCGCGCACTTGGGACATCAAGGCGATGGAGCGGATCAAGTGGCGGGCCGAGATCGGTTCCCAGTCCTACGGCAACCCGGTCGTGGCCGACGGCAAGGTATTCCTCGGCACCAACAACGAGCTGCTGCGCGACGAGGCCTTTGGCGGCGATCGCGGCGTGCTGATGGCCTTTGACGAGCAAAGCGGCGAATTCCTGTGGCAGATGACGCACGCGAAGCTCGAGGCCGGGCGCGTCAACGACTGGCCCGAGCAAGGCGTGTGCTCCTCACCCGCAGTGGCCGATGGCATGGTCTACTACGTTTCCAATCGCGGGGAAGTGCTGGCGCTTGACACCGAGGGCTTCCGCGACGGCGAGAATGACGGCCCGTACATGGACGAGGCCAAGCAGGACGCTACCGATGGCGACGTGATCTGGTCGCTGGACATGTACAACGACTTGGGGGTGTTCCCGCACAACATGGCCGCCACTTCCCCGCTGATCGTGGGCGACCTGCTCTTCGTCAACACTTCCAACGGCGTGGACGAATCGCACATAAACATCCCCTCCCCGCGCAGCCCGAGCTTTCTAGCCGTGAACCGCAAGACGGGCGAGGTCGTTTGGGAAGACCGCTCTCCCGGACGCAACATCCTGCACGGACAATGGTCATCGCCCGCGTACGGGCCGTCCGGCGGCAAGAACCAAGTGGTCTTCGCGGGCGGCGATGGCTGGCTGTACAGCTTCGTGCCGGAAACCGGCGATCTGATCTGGAAGTTCGATGCCAATCCGAAGGAATCGGAGTGGAAGCAGGGACGGGGCGACCGCAACAACATCATCGCAACGCCGGTCATGCTCGATGGAAAGGTCTACATCGCGGTCGGCCAGGATCCCGAACACGGCGAGGGCGTCGGGCACCTCTGGGCCGTGGACGCCTCCGGGAGCGGGGACGTGACCGAGAGCCACGTTGTCTGGCACCACCCATTCCGCCGCACGATCTCCACGGTGGCCATCCACGACGGTATCGTCTATGCGGCCAATTTCTCGGGCTTCTTCCATGCCTTGGACTTGGCTTCGGGCGAGATGCTCTGGGAACATGACATGCTGGCGGCGGTGTGGGGATCGCCCTACGTGGTCGATGGCAAGGTCATGATCGGCGACGAGGACGGCGACCTGTCGGTCTTGAAGGCCGGGCGCGAATTGGAAGTGCTGTCCGAGATCAATTTCGGGAACGTGATCTACTCCACCCCGATTGCGGCCAACAGCACGCTGTTCGTCATGACCCGCTCGCACCTTTATGCGATCGCGGCCGATTGAGGGGTCGAACATGTCGGTCGGGCAAGACACGATCCAAGCGGCCAAGGCCGCGCTGGACGCTCACGTACAGGAAATCGTCGCGTGGCATTTCGATCCGGCGACCGGGTCCCCATTCTGGCTGGAGTTTGCCAAACAGCGCCTGGCCTGGGATCCGCGCGACCGTATCGGCGGATTTGAGGACCTGCGCCTGCTGCCTGCATTCGAGGACGAGTGGTTGCGCGGCGGGCCAGTGCGACGCTGGGTACCGAAGGGCATGGAAGGCAAGCCCGTGTACGTATTCGAAACCGGGGGAACGACCGGCGTACCCAAGTCGCGCGTCAACGTGGAAGACTTCCAGGCCGACTACGAAGAATTCTCTAAGACGCTGCCAGACGAGTTCTTCCCGCCCGGCTCGGACTGGCTGCACCTAGGGCCGACCGGGCCGCGGCGCCTGCGCCTTGCCGTGGAACACCTCGCCCATGTCCGGGGAGGGATCTGCTTCTGTGTCGATCTCGACCCGCGCTGGGTCGTCAAGTTGCTAAAGCGCGGCCAGTTCGAGGAGGCGGAGCGCTACCGCCAGCACTGTCTCGATCAAGCCATCACGATTCTCAAGGCGCACTCGGGGGTCCGCTGCTTGTTCGCGACGCCAAAGCTGTTGGAGGGCCTCTGCGATCGGATCTCGCTGAAGAAGTTCGGCATCACCGGCGTGTTCTGCGGCGGCACCGAGATGACGCCGGAGTTCCATCGCTTCGCCCGGGAAGAGTTGCTCGAAGGCGCCTACTTCGCGGCCACCTACGGCAACACACTGATGGGCCTGGCCTGCCACAAGCCATTCGACCCGGCTGACGACCACGCCATCATCTACTACCCGCCACAGCCGCGGGCCGTGCTGGAAGTCTGCAACCCGGACGACCTCGACGAGGTCGTCGGATATGGTGAGACCGGGCGGGCGGTGCTGACCACTTTGACGCGGGAGTTCTTCATGCCGAGGTTCCCCGAGCGGGACATCTGCGAACGCGAGCCTCCGATTGACCTATACCCGTGGGATGGCGTGCGCAACGTGCGGCCGTACCAAGACTCCAAGACCGGCTCGGTCACCGTCGGCGTCTACTAATCCACTCGGAAACACGCGAAGATGCCACACGCGAAAACACCATCTTCCTACCGCTTGCTGGTTGGCTCGCTGCTCGCCTTGGCGTGCATCGTCGCGAGCGGGCCCAGCATGCAGGCAGAGGAAGATTCGGAAGCGATCGAGACGCTGGTCGGGAAGTACGCGTCGGCGCGCGAGTCAAGAGACCCGCAAGCCATCCGCGAGCTGTTTACCGACGACGCAGACCAGCTCGTCTCATCGGGCACATGGCGGCGGGGACGCGAGGCGCTCGTAGACGGCATGCTCGGCAGTTCACGCCGCAATCCGGGAACCCGCACCCTGACGGTCGAAACGGTGCGCTTCCCGGCCCCGGGCGTCGCGGTGGCCGACGCCCGCTACGTCATCGCTGGCAGCGGTGGCGCAGCGGATCGGAAGATGTGGAGCACATTCGTGTGCCTGCGCACCGACGATGGCTGGCGCATAGCCGCAATCCGCAACATGCTGCCCGCTCCGCGCTGACTCGCTGAAGGGGGCTCAGGGCAGAGAAAACGTCTCGACGCTCGTGCTGATCTCGTCGCGCGGCAGCAGCGAGGCATGGTGGGCCACGACCTGCCGGACGCGCGGCCGGCCGTCTCCGAAGCCGGTGGCCGTAGGCGGACCGTTCAGCACCAGCGGGATCATCTCTCGGCTGAATCGCTCGACCGGGGCGCGATCGGCGGCACGCACGCCGATGCGCAACTGGACTTCGGGCGGATCGGGGTTCGGAGCTGCCGCCGGGCCGTGACAAGCGTCCAAGCCAAGCACCTCGGCCTGGATGTCGTCAAACCTCAGTCCCAAATCGTCCAACCGCCGACGCACCATTCTCTCGGCGGCTCGCGCCTTCTGCACCGCGTCCGGCCAGCTGTACACCAACGTGCCGACCGCCTGATAGCCGGCCGCATAGGTGATTGAGGTTTTCAGCGTAGGCGGGCACGGCCCGCCGCGCACCCCTTCGACAGCCACTCTGTCAAGCCCGTCGTCGCGCAAGGCGAGGCTGGTGAAATCCGCACGGCAGTCCGGCGTAAGGTACGCCGCGGGGTCGCCAAGTTCATACAGCAGCTGTTCCTTGATAGAAGCAAGTGTGATCCGCCCGCCTGTGCCCGGGTGCTTGCTGACCACAAGATCCCCGCTCTCGTGGGCTTCCACGACCGGAAACCCGATATTCGCCATGTCCGGTATCGTCTGCCAATCCACCGAGCAATTCCCGCCGGTACATTGCGCGCCGCACTCGATGATGTGGCCGGCGATCGTGCCCGCCGCCAGCCTGTCCCAGTCCTGCTCGGACCAGGCAAACTCGTGGATCATGGGCGCAAGCGTCAGGGCCGTATCGGTGGACCTGCCGGCGATCACGATCTGCGCCCCGGTCGCCAGTGCGTCCGCCAAGGGAAATCCGCCCAGGTAGACGTGGGCGCTGAGTAGGTCCTCGCGTATGTCCTCGATCGGCCGCCCGGTCTCGATCTCGTCGAAGCGGATGCCGCGTGACAGCATCTCGTCGATGCGATCGAAGATGTCGTCGCCGAGCACGACTGCCACGCTGACGCCACTGATACCGGTGGCGCTCGCTTTCTCCAAGATGGCCCGCGCACAGGCGCGCGGGTTGACGCCGCCGGCGTTGGTGACGATCTTGATGCCGCTTGCAAGCATGCGCGGCAGCAGCGACACCGCCAAATCGACTGCGTCGGTAGCGTAGCCCTTGTCAGGGTCGCGCCGCTTCTGCTTTTCCAAGATCGACATTGTGACCTCGGAGAGATAATCCAGCACCAGATAGTCGACCGGTCCGTCGGCCACCAAGCGCCGCGGAGCCTCCAGCCAATCGCCCCAAAACCCTTGGCCATTTGCGATTCGAACCACGCCTCAACTCCGTCTGAGCCCTAACAGCGCCCCTGCCCCTGAGTCCCGGCACCTCGCTCCAGGTTGCCAAAGCGGCTAAGCGACGGGTGCCGCTCATGTTACAGTATTTCCCTTCTGGATTCGCCGAGGCTGGACCATGCGCAGGACTGAGCTTCGCGGCAAGACCGCGCTGGTAACGGGAGCCTCGTCGGGAATCGGCCGGGCTTGCGCGATCAGGCTTGCGCGAGACGGTGCGAAGCTAGTGCTGAGCGGCCGGCGGCGCGAAGCATTGGAAGAAACCGCGACCCTGATCGGCGGGGCCAGGATCATCGAAGCCGACCTGACAGATCCGGCCGCCCTCGCGTCGTTCTGCTCCAAGGTGCTGGACGAATTGGACTCGCTAGATATCTTGGTTCACAACGCCGGCGTTGGCGTTCTCGCGCCAGCGCACGCAACCGAACCAGATCATGCGCGGGGTCTGATGGCACTCAACTTCTTGGCACCCGTGGAGATCACGCGGCAACTCCTCCCGCTGATCCCTCCAAGCGGCACGATCGTCATGGTGAGTTCGATTGCAGGCAAGCTGTCGATGCCCGGCCTGGGCGTTTATGCATCGTCGAAACACGCCCTCAATGCGTATGCCAACATCCTCAGGGAGGAGCTGCGAGAGCGGCGGGTTCACGTGCTTGCGTTTTGTCCTGGCTACGTGAGCACGCCATTCCTCAGCAACCTGCTGGACGGCGCATCGACCAAGGTGCCGGCGGGCCGCGGCCCGTTTGCACTCACCGCCGAACAGTGCGCCGAGGCGATCCGCACGGGAATTCTCAAGCGCAAGCGCACCTTGGTGCTGCCGCGCATCGGCTGGCTGTTGATTGCTGCCGAGCGTCTCTGCCCCGCCTTGATACAGGGCGCAATCTCACGGGCAATGCGCAGGAACAGCGCGGTGTGACTACCAACAGATCCAGCGCCGAACCGCCGTCGCCAATTCCAAGCGCAATCTTCTTGGCGGGCTTCATGGGATCGGGCAAGTCCACCGTCGGCCGTCGACTGGCAGAGGCGCTGGAATGGGCGTTCGTCGATTTGGATGCCGAAATTGAACGGCGCGCGGGCTGCTCGATTGCCGATATTTTCGCGGACCATGGCGAAGAGAGGTTCCGCGAATGCGAGCACGAGGCGCTTCGCGAACAGGCCGAGACGAGCCGGCTCGGCACGCCGCGAGTAGTCGCGCTGGGCGGGGGCACCTATACGTTCGAGCGAAATCGCAGCCTGTTGCGACAGGTTGGCCCCACCCTTTGGCTCGATGCTCCAGTCGAGGCGCTGTGGGAACGGGTTAGGCTGGAGTCGCACCGCCCACTGGCTCGCGACCACGCCGGATTCGTGCGCACCTACGAGGCGCGCAAGGAGTCCTACTCCCAAGCCGACAGCAGAATTGACGCCTCGGCGGCCCCTGCGGACGTGCTGCGACAAGTGTTCGAGCTAGGATGGATGCAGGGGCTTCGCGCAGATGGCTGAGCCAGTGATCCGCGCCGAGGGCCTGAGCAAGACCTTCCGCAGCGGCGAACAGGCGCTGACGATTTTTTCGGCGCTGACGTTTCAAATCGGACAGGGCGAGAGCGTCGCTCTGGTGGGCGAATCAGGTGCCGGGAAATCGACCCTGCTGCATATCTTGGGCGCGCTTGAGAAGCCCACGGCCGGCAAGGTGATCTTCTGTGGCAACCCGCTCACGTCACTGAGTGAGGCACAGCTGGCCGACTATCGCAACAGAGATATCGGCTATGTCTGGCAGAACTGCCACCTGCTGCCCGAATTCACGGCCATCGAGAATGTCGCCCTGCCACTGCGGATCCAGGGCAGGACGGAGGACTCAGGTCAGGCGCAGGCGCAAACTTGGCTGGAGCGCGTGGGACTGGCAGAACGGATCCACCACCAGTCCGGAGAGCTGTCGGGCGGCGAGCAGCAGCGGGTTGCGATCGCCAGGGCATTGGTGTCCGGGCCGAAACTGCTGCTCGCCGACGAGCCGACGGGAAACCTCGACGAACGCACCGGCCACGCCGTCATGAAGATGTTGCTCGAGTTGGTGCAGCAAGAAGGGCTGGCGATTCTGCTAGCGACGCACAACCCTACGTTTGCCGGACTCTGCAACCGCGTTTTTCGCTTCGAGCACGGCAGGCTGCGTCAATCAGGCTAAGCGATTCGGGTCTCGCTGATGCCAGGCAGGCTGCCCTGCCCGTCCGAGTCGGCCGCGCAGCCGGCCAGCACGAGTTCACGCAACTTGGACCAGCGGCGCAATTGCGCGGATGTCTGCACGGCTCGCTTGACCGCGCTGCGCTGACCGACGAGCACGACGAGGCGCTTGCCCCGTGTGATGGCGGTGTAAATCAAGTTGCGCTGCAACATGACGAAGTGCTGGTCCATAATCGGGATCACGACCGCCGGGTATTCGGATCCCTGGCTCTTGTGGATCGTGGTAGCGAAGGCGGGGACCAACATGTCTAGATCGCGCAGTGCGTAGGTGAGCTTTCGGCCGTCAAAGTCCACCTCGATCGTGCCCTCCTGCATGTCGAGAGATTCGATCTTGCCGATATCGCCGTTGTACACATCCCGGTCGTAGTCGTTCTCGACTTGCATCACCTTGTCGCCGGGAACGAAGCTCCAGCCGAACCGTTCGACTTTGTCTTCCCCGGGTGGGTTGAGCGCCGCTTGGAGCTCGGTGTTCAACACCTGAGCGCCCATTCCGCCGCGGTTCATCGGGCACAGCACCTGGATGTCGCGCACCGGATCGAGCCCGAACCGCTGCGGAATCCGACTGCGCACCATTTCCACGGTTTTCTGGATGGCGTCAGCCGACGCATCCGCCGGAACGAAGTAGAAGTCGCTCTCCCGTTCGGGCTTGCCCAACTCCGGCAGCTCGCCGCGATTGACCCTGTGCGCGTTGACAACAATGCGGCTGCTCGCGGCTTGGCGAAATACTTCGATCAACCGCGCTACGGGCATGGCTCCGCTGTTGATCAAGTCGGCCAACACCTGGCCGGGTCCGACGGAGGGTAGCTGATCGACATCTCCAACAAGCAGCAGAGCCGCCTGCTTGGGCAGCGCCCGCATCAGCGAATTCATCAGCGAGACGTCGACCATCGAGGTCTCGTCGACGACGAGCAGGTCGCAGTCCAGCGGCTTGTCGGCATTGCGGCGGAATCCGGCGCGACCGGGATCGAATTCGAGCAGCCGATGAATCGTCTTCGCTTCCATGCCGGAGGTTTCGGACAGCCGCTTGGCGGCCCTGCCCGTGGGTGCGCAAAGCGCGATCTCGACTCCCTTGGCCAGCAAGATCTTCAGGATCGCGTTGACAATCGTTGTTTTGCCGACGCCTGGACCGCCGGTGATCACCATCACCTTGGACCGCAACGCCAAGCGCACGGCTTCGACTTGGCTCGGGGCGAGTCTCAGATCGATCCGCCGCTCGACCCACGGAATCGCCCGCTCCGTGTCAACTCTGGGCCATGGCGGCTCTCCCCGCAATGAGGCGCTCAGCACCCTGGCAATGCCCTGCTCGGCGCGGTGCAGGCGGACGAGAAACACGCAAGGTTCTCCCTCGACGCTATCCTCGACGACGTTTCCGGCCTCGATTTCTGCCCGCAGGGCTGGCTCGATCAGATCGAGCGCCACCCCGAGCAGTTCCGTGGCCATCCTGAGCAGTTCTTGGCGTGGCAGGCCGCAGTGCCCCTCGCCCATGGCCTCGCTTAGCGCGTAGCTGATGCCGGCACGAACGCGGACCGAAGCGCCGCGATCCACCCCGAGCTTCATGGCGATACCGTCGGCAACCTTGAATCCGATTCCCCGGATGTCCCTTGAGAGGACGTACGGGTTTTCGCTCATCACCTCCACAGCGTCCGCGCCGTAGGTCTTGTAAATGCGCGCCGCCCGCGCCGATCCGATGCCGTGCGTGTGCAGAAAAATCATGATTTCCCGCACGACCTTCTGCTCGTCCCATGCCTCGATGATGCGTTTGGCGCGGACAGGCCCGATGCCGGGCACTTCCCGCAGCCGGGCCGGATCTTGCTCGATCACCTGGAACACGTCGCCGCCGAATTCGGCGACGAGCTTCTTGGCGTAGACGGGACCGATACCGGGGATGGCGCCCGAACCCAAGTACTTCTCGATCCCCGAGTCCGATTCCGGAGCCGAAGCCTTGATGTACGAGGCCTCGAACTGGCGGCCATGAGAGCGGTCGTTCACCCAATGGCCGGATGCCGTGATCCACTGGCCCGGGCTGACCGTCGGCGTGCGTCCGATCACCGCTTGGAGTTCGCGCAGTCCCCGAATCTGCACGCGCAGAACGCAAAACCCGTTCTCGGAATTATGGAATACGACCCGCTCGACCGAACCCGACAGAACCTCGCGTTCGAGAATCTGCGCTTGCTGGGTCACAGGCTAGGACTGCTCCGCGATGCGGGTAGGGCCCGCCCGCTGTCCTGAGATAGGTTAGCGCACGGCACCACCCTGCCCACGGAGCGCGAACGCCTGACAGCGCAGCAGCCCGGACTCCGCGAGTGGCTGGTTCAGCAAGAATTTCTTATCGCGGGCATAACGCCGTGAAGGCGCGCATTCTCTCCCTACACTGGAATCTCAACCGGCAGGTTCGACCTGTGCGAGCAATCCCCGTCCCCGACCGGAAAGCGATCCAGCCTAGGACGCCCGGCGGTGACCGTGCCGCGATGCCATCGGCGGGGATCTCAGGGACGCACCCTGCCGTTGGGCTGGGAGGCTGGCGCGCTGTCCTCATGGCAGGCGTGTCGGCAGGACGCCTCGCTATTAAGTGACGCGCGAGGATCCGGTCCTAGGCTGCGAAGGTGCGCGATGCGGGTTGGCCACCTTGCCCGTCACAGGACCGTCCGGGGGGGTAGAGAGGATTCACAGTGAGTAGGCTAGCAGCACAGGGGATCGTTGCGATGGAACCGACGAGTGATTTGGAGGAGCCTGGTCGGCCCGGTGAGGTGCGTCCTGACTCCGTGGGCGGTTCGCACCTCGAGTTCCTGCACCGCATCAGCGAGCGGCTCGCAATCGCGGACCCGCTGCACGAGGTGCTAGACCAGATCGTCGGCTTCCTCAACGATGTCGTCGGCGCCGAATCGTGCTTCATCTACCTGCTCGAAGGTGACGAACTCGTCCTGCGCGCCTCCAAGAACCCCCACCCCGAAGCGGTCGACAACCTACGCCTGACGGTGGGCGAAGGCATCACCGGTTGGGTCGCCGAGAAGCACGAGCCCGTCGCCATTTCCGAGCGGGCCGTGCTGGACCGTCGCTTCCGCGCGTTCAGTCAACTTCCGGAAGATGGCTTTGAGGCCTTCCTGTCGGTTCCCATTCTGGCGGGTGGGCGCCTGATCGGCGTACTTAACCTGCAGCACCGTAAGCCCCACGCGCATCCCCCGACCGAGATTAAGTTGGTTTCCACGATCGGGCACTTGGTGGGGGCCGAGGTCGAACGGGTCAGGCTCGACTGCGAGGTGGCCAAGCTGACCGGTCAACTCGAGACCCGCAAGTTGCTCGAGCGGGCCAAGGGCATCCTGCAGCGCGATCTTGGGCTGACCGAGGAGCAGTCCTACCTGAAGCTGCAACAGGAAAGCCGCAGGCGTCGGATCCCCATGAAGCAGGTCGCGGAAGCCGTCGTGCTGTCAGACGATCTACGCCGCGCGCAGCCGGACTGCCAATCCCCTGCAAGCCGGGATTAGCCGCGCTGCTTGGCCGAGCGCACACGGTCGACGCGCACCGTTACGATGTCGGTGCCGTGGTACTGCTGGTGCCTCACTGAACTGGCATAGTGCTGCAATAGCTTCAGCGAAATGTGCGCTTCGCCGCCTTCGTCTGCCCAGTGGCCCAATAGTGCAAGACGATCCTCGAGATTCTGTTCAGTGGACGAAGCGATGAGTTCCATTTCTGCGGCGTTGCGATCCCCGGACAGGACGAAGAACAGGTGCTTGGGAGGATCTTCAGACTCCTCCTCGGCCGGCAGCAGACTTAGGATTACCTCTTCCCCGGCGGCGCGCAGCCGGTTCGCGGCCTCGTCGTCCCAGCGCTTGTCCTCGGCGAATTCCCGCAAGAACGAATCCATTCCCGGCAGCGACTTGGCCGTTAGGGTTGTCTTGAGCGTCCGCCGCCTAGGCTCGGCCAATTGCATGAGTAACACCATCAAGATTGCTGCCAAACCGCCCGCTGTCATGCCGTTCCCAAGGATCGATGCAGCAAACTCACCCAGGCCATCCGCAAATATCTGCTGGTTCTGGAACCCGACCCCAAGCCAGAAGGCGACCCCAACCACTACACTCTTGCGATAGTCCAAGCCGTCCTTTACCACGATGCGCATGCCCAGCGCGAAAAGGATCGCCAAAAGCACCAGCAGGTAGGACGCCACTACCGCGCTAGGGATCGCAAGGATTACCGCGGTAACTTTAGGCATGAACGCAAATGCGAAAAACAGGCCTCCAATGCAGACACCGACCGAACGCGCAGCAACGCCGGTCAACTCAGTAATGGCCACGCTCGAGGAATAGGTCGTGTTGGGCACGGTGCAGGTCAAACCCGACAGGAGGTTGCCCAACCCATCGGCCGCCACAGCTCCCTGCACTACTCGGAAGTCAGTAGCCCGAGGTTCGCGCCAAGAGACATGCTGGATGCCGATCGCGTCCCCGATCGTTTCGATGGCACCAACCACGGTCACCAACACGAAGACTGGCAGCAGTGTCCAGAACGATAGGCCGAAACTCAGGTCAATCCCGGGCCAGTCCGTTCCTGGCAGTCCTATCCACGGCGCAGAGCCGATCATTGTGGTGTCGTAGAGCCCATAGAAGGACGCAACGATACAGCCTAGGCCCACGCCGATCACAGGTGCCCACAGCCGCCAAGCCCCTTTAGCGAGCAGGGCCAGCACAATTGTCGCGACCAAAGTCGCGGCGGCGCAAGCCTGAACTCCGACCGCGGGTATGCCCTCGGGCACCTGTGCCATCATGTCAAACGCAATTGGAATGATGGTGACGGCTATCAGCATGATGACCGTGCCGGCCACCAGCGGGGTGATAATTCTTCGCAGCAGCGAGAGATGCGATGCGAGCGCGAACTGGAACAGCGAGGACGCAATCACCAACGCTGCAAGCAGGCCGGGACCGCCCTCTACCAATGCGGATACCGAGACCGCGATGAAGGCCCCAGAAGTCCCCATCAGCAGGATATAGCCCGCGCCGATGCGCCCGACGCGGACAGCTTGGACCAACGTGGTGATGCCGCAAACGCAAAGGCCCGCGAAGACCGCCCATAAGAGATAGCCTTCACCCCCGCCGGCCGACCGGATCACGATTGCGGGTGTCAGCACAATCCCGCCTATGCTGAGCAGGGCATACTGCATTCCCAGGCCCAGCGACAGTGCCGCAGGCGGATTCTCGTCGGGTTCGTAGCGAACCTCTCTGGGGGCGGGAGCACTGGAGTCGTTCACAAGCGGCTATCTTACCGTTTCCGGCGGAAACAGCTTCGCGCCGCGGCTGGCTTGACCCTCATTGACAAGCCGTGTGAAGCAAAAGCGTTGCGCCACGATATCGCGGTCTTCAAGAACCCGCTACCGCGTCGCTGGGCAGCGCCGCACAGCTACGCCGCGTCCATCCGGCAGATTCGGACTTCGGCCTCTAGCGGCTCGGCCGCAGCATCCCCCCGAAAGCTGCCTCGTATCGGGCTCACTGCCGAGGGCAAGCTCGCAGCCGCCACCGCCACGTGCCGGTCGCCGACAGCCGCGCCCTGCGTAGGGTCGTAGCCGCGCCAGCCGCCGCCAGGCAGGTACACCTCTGCCCAAGCATGCATGAAGCGGGAGCCCGAGCCTTGCTCTTGGTAGCCACTCACGAAACGCGCGGCGATGCCAACGGCGCGGCAACAGTCCATGAAGAGCACGGCCAGATCGCGACAGGCGACTTGTTCGGCGGCGAGGGTCTGGACAGGCGAGAACGGCTCGCCATGCTCACGCACGGTCACCGTGCAAGCTTCGTGAATCGCCTGGTTGAGCCCGCTGAGAAACGGTAGCGTCCGGCGCTCGGACCGTGCAACGATCGGCCGTATGAACCCGTCGACCGCGGGATCGGGCCCGGCCGGTCGCGCAAGCGATGGTGCTAAGCAATTCCGCAGTGTCACGGGATACTCGACCGGCAGCATCTCAACGCCATTGCCGATGACCAAGTAGTCGAATGGATTGATCCGCAGCGTTTCGATCTCAAATTCGCTTGTGACAGCAAGCACCTCTGTCAGGCCCGAAAACCATGCGTGCGCAACGACATTGCCCTCAGCATCCAAGGCGTGGCTGAGCAATTCGGGTTGCGGCGACACCTTGAGCCGGTATCCCAGCAGGCGTTGAGAGCTATCACACCTCGGCCGCAGTCGAATGGCGTGCGGCTCCAAGTACACCGGCTCGCCAAAACGAAACTGCGTCGTGTGGCTCGCGGCGAAGCGCATGCGTGGGATAGCCCCAGAGATCAGGACGAACCGCTCTTGCCGTCGCCGTTCGGGTTCAGCTTGGCAAATGCCTCTTCAAGCCACTCGGCGGGCAAATCACGCATCGTAATGCGCAGGTGCTCCTGCCACCAGTTCGAGATCGCTGCCAGGTCATCCTTCTGGAAGCGGTGCTCGACGATGCGGAACGAGTCCGGCGCGTAGAGCACGACATCGATGGGGAAGTCCACGTCAGCGGCGCTGATGCGGGTCGAGTCGAACGCCAAGCAGCCCGTCTTAAAGGCGTGCCGCATTGAGTCGCCGTAGGTCAGGGTGCGGTCGAGAATCGGCTTGCCATAGCCGCCCGAGCCGATCACGTGATATGGTGTGCCGCGGCCCGTGTCGACCCAGTTGCCTTCGGGATAGACCAGATACAGCTTGTGCGCCCGGTCGCCGCTCATCTGACCGCCGATTAATGCCTTCATGTCGAAGGACAGCCCGCCGTCCACCAGCGACTGCTTGTCCTCGCCTGATACGCGACGCACCTGGTCGGTGAAGAGGTTGACAACCTGATAGAGCTTCGTGAGGGGCTCCTCCCGCTCGGCCAGCGCCTCTTCGAAGTAAGTGAGCGCCTTGTCACGGATCGAGCGCAGTCCCGATGTCATGATGAACAGCGCGCCGCCGTCGGTCTCGTAGGCGGTGACCTTTCTCGCAGTCAGGCACTCGTTGCCCGATGTCAGCCTGGTGTCGGCGATCCCGACCAAGCCGTCTCGCACGTTGATTCCGAGGCAAAACGTCATTTCAGAGAATTCGCCGCCGAACTTGACCCGGGCGCGATTCGCGGGGCAAAGAAAGAGCTGTGCAAGGCATCCCCGATCCCATTGAGCCCAACTTGCAACTCGTCGAGAAACTCGTGCAGGCCCGCGATGATGACCTCATCTACCGCAGTATAGTCAAGGCTCGAGACAAGTCGCCCCAAGCGGCGCTCGGCCAAGTTCCGGAAAGTCCCCGGCGGGGTGCCCGTGATGGCGTGGAGCGACTCGTCAGCGCGCCGGAGACAATTCCTCACAGAGCGCGGGAACTCCGGATCGAGGACCAAGAAATCGGCGGTCTTATCGAGTCGCACCATGCCGTGCCGCTGTCGGTACATCTCCAACGCACTCACCGACTGCAAGACAGCCGTCCAGTGCAAGTCGTCGGTGGGGCTGCCCACGTCGGCGTGCGAAGGCAGCAGCATGAAGTAGCGGATGTCAACGATGCGCGTGGTCTTGTCGGCACGCTCCAAGAGACGCCCGATTCGGCTGAAGTGCCAAGCCTCGGCGTGCGACAGGGTCGCGTTTGTCGCTCCTTCCACACTGTGGCTCGCGCGCACGACATGTCGGCGGAAGTCGTACGAGAGTTCATCGCTGCTCTTGGCGCGGCTTTCCACGTACAGATAGGCCTCGTTGATTTCGGCCCAGACCGCCGACGAGAGGATCTCACGGATCGAGCGGGCGTTCTCGCGGGCGGCCCGCAACGACGAAATGATCGAGTTGGGATTGTTGGAATCGAAGGTCAGGAACCAGCACACCTCTTCCTGATCCGCCACTTTGTAAGCCTTTTTGAACGCTTCCGCATCGCCCGTGATCTCGACTAGCGGGCCCCACTGCGGCGGAACGCTGGGGGGCAGGTCGAGCATGAGGTGCTCGTTGACTTCGACAAAGCGGGCCACGTTCTCAGCGCGCTCGATGTAGCGGCTCATCCAATAGATGGATTCTGCGACGCGGCTCAGCATTTCTCGTGCCCTAGTTCTTCGCTACCTTGTCTTGCGCGGCCTGCCGCGATTACGCCGCCGCACCGGCCTTGGCAGAGGCCAGCACCCACGTGTCCTTGCTGCCCCCGCCTTGCGAGGAGTTCACGACGAGAGATCCCTTGCGCAAGGCCACGCGGGTCAAGCCGCCCGGCAGTACGAAGATCTTGCGCCCGCACAGGATGAACGGCCGCAGGTCGACATGGCGACCTTCAAAGCGGCCATCCACCACGGTTGGCACCCGCGACAGCGACAGCGTGGTCTGGGCGATGTAGTTGCGACTGTTGGCGCGGACCCGCCGACGGAACTCCTCGTGCTCGCGCGCGCTGGCGTGCGGACCGATCAGCAGCCCGTAGCCGCCCGACTCGTTCGCGGGCTTGACTACGAGGCGCTCGATGTTGGCCAGCACGTGCTGGCGCTGCTGCTCGTCCCAGCACATGTACGTGGGCACATTGGGGATGACGATGTCCTCGCCCAAGTAGTAGCGGATGATCTGCGGCACATAGGCGTAGATCACCTTGTCGTCGGCAACGCCCGTGCCCGGCGCGTTCACCAGCGTGACTCGATTCTTACGATAGGCACCCATGATCCCTGGAACGCCCAGCAAGGAGTCCGGGCGGAACACTCGCGGGTCCAAGAAGTCATCGTCGATCCGGCGATAGATCACGTGGACGCGCTCCAAGCCGGCCGTGGTGCGCATGTAGACCGTGTCGTTCTCGACGACCAAATCACGCCCCTCTACCAATTCGACGCCCATCTGCTGGGCAAGGAACGAGTGCTCGAAGTAGGCCGAGTTGAACGGCCCTGGCGTGACGACCGCCACCTGCAACCGCTCGCAGTCCGGCGGGGCCACGTCCGCGAGCATCGCGAGCAGTCGGCCCGGGTAGTCGGCCACTTGGCGCACCCCCAGACCGCGGAACACCCTCGGAAAAGTCTGCTTGAGCACTGCCCGGTTCTGCAGCACATAGGACACTCCGGACGGTACGCGCAGGTTGTCTTCCAACACGTAGATTTGCCCGTCGGAGTCGCGGACTAGGTCGGTGCCGGTGACATGGCACCAAACTCCCTGCGGCGGATTCAACCCAATGCACTGTTGTCGGAATCCTTGGGCGGAGAGAATGATGTCTTCCGGGATGACACCGTCCTTGATGATCTTGCGGTCGTGATAGATGTCGTCGATGAACAGGTTCAACGCGTGAATGCGTTGCCGCAGGCCCCTGTCGATCCACTCCCACTCCTCGGCCGTCACCAAGCGCGGCACGAGATCGAATGGAAGGATCTTCTCCTGGCCGCGATCATCGCCGTAGACGTTGAATGTGATGCCCATGTGCATCAAGTTGCGCTCGGCAGCACGCTGCCGCCGTTCGAAGTCGCCCTCGGGCAGGGAGTTGATGCGATCCACGAGACGCCGAAACTTCTCGCGCGGGCTGCCATCGGCAAGGAAGAGTTCGTCGTAGAATCCCTCCGTATCGTAGGAGTTGAAATTCATCTATCCGCTCGTCGCCGGGGCTACCGCAGGTGCCGACAGCACGCCGTCGAGGTGCTCCCTATCTACCAGAAGACCATAGGAGCCCTCCCAAATTGGACAGAATTCTCGCTGCGGGGCTGGAATGCGCTCGCTCCGCCCGAAGCACGGTCGTCCGGGTCCGACAGGCAGCGTGGCCGACTGCCCTGCGCAGTGTCACGTTGTGGCGGCATCTCTCTGGCCGAGGCTGTCGGGATTCGGCACCGTGCTACCAGCGCAATCCGGGCAGACGCTAGGCAGGCTGGGCGGGCCGCCGAAGCCGCGCCGCTGATGGCCCAACCGGGGATACAGTCGCGAGCGAGCAGCCAGTACAGCGGACTATCAGTTCACCGCCCACCCTCCCAGAGTTGGGCGGTTAAAGCGCCTAGCGGTTAAGAGTCACTCTGTATAAGGACACGCATTCGAGTTCACCCTTAGATACTTGATTGCAAAGTTACTTGTAGCGCGTCGAAGAAAATCAACAATAAGCTGACCCGCACTAGCAGGAACAGCCCCTTCATGACCCCAGACAGGAGATAAGAGACGATTGCCGTAGTCGTCAGTCACGGGCTTCATCAATCGAACAGAAAGAAGAACTGCACCTAGCCCGACTTTACCGGATTCGCGACTTTCAAGCAGCTGCGTCTCCGTAACGCGTCCCAGCGCTTAGGCTCATAACTCATTGAATGCACTCAATTTAGCTGCCTTGCGCGGGTCGAGCGGCCCCGCTCCGCGACGCTCTTGCTGTGTATGACCTAACTTCAGATGCCATGCACATGTCCGGCACGGCCCTTGGTCGTCCTCTGTAAGTCATTGTGATCATTTATGTTAGGAAAACATTTCTTCCAGATCTTGCTTGACTTACCCCGCTTTTCCCTGCTATTGTATGTCCTAACACCATGGCCAGCCTCGTCAAGAAGATCATCCGCGGTCACCCCTACTACTACATCCGCACCTGCCAGCGCGTCGACGGCAAGCCCAAAATCGTCTCCCAAACCTACCTCGGCCGCGCCGATTCCATCCTCGCCCGCCTGCAAGCCGCCCAGGCGTCTCCCCGCTAGAGCTCAACCTGTACACCGCCTGAGCCATCACCGACAGCCGCGGTTAGGTCATACACCGGGGGACAGTGTATCTCACTGCACAACCTACACTTACCTTGCTGTCTGCTCCCGAATCCGGTAAAGTCGGGCTAGACTCCCTTCCACTGCAGAATTCTGAGCCGCTGCAGCTGAAATAGACAAATGAGGGCCAAGTTCTCTCAAATCGGTCCAAGTGCCTGCTGTTTGCAGCGTATCTCTGGCTTCCTGTTTGAGAGTGGACTCGAGAGCTGGTTGCGCTCGGCGGCGCGCTGGCGGCGCTGGAAGTCCCCCTCGGGCAGCGAGTTGATCCGGTCCACGAGGAGGCCGAACTTGCCGCGCGGCGTGCCATCGGCATGGAATAGCTCGTCGTAGAATCCTACCGTGTCGCAGGAGTTGAAGTTCATCTAAGTTCTCGCCGCCAGAGTTGGCGCGGGCGTCGCCGGTCCGCGCAGCACGGTGCTCGTTCTATCAGAAAACCTCACGAACGCTCCCGGATTAAAGCGAAACACCTCAGCAACCGAAGATCAGTCCGACCGCGATAACAAGTAACCCCAGGGTGAAGACCCAGAGATCGCTCTTCTTGTAGGGTTGCCAAAAGGACATGAATCTAGGTTAGGGGTTGCCGTCCAGAAGGCTGCTGGCGGTTCCGCCTCCCGGAGTGATGCGGCGGCAGCGGGCGCGGCACCCCAGTACTGCTACTCCACAGGCTCCGGCGTAGGTAAGCCTCAAGGGGAGGTAGGGAATTACGGAGCACCGCATCAGGCACGCCGTACCTCCGGCTCTGCAGTTCCCGTAACACTGCGCACGGGTCAGGGCACGGGGCTCCATTGGGCCGGGCCGCTGGGCGCAGCACCACAGGCGCGAGAAGTTCCCGATCTCCCCGCGTCCGGGGTTGAGCAGCTTCACTGTGTTGGCCAAGGTGCTGCACCGCCTCCACTCGGCGAACAGGTCCAACACGAACTTGCGCGGCGACACCCACTGCTTGAGCGCCCAGATCGTGAATCTTCCGGGTCTCCAGTCAAGCGTATATGCGCCACTGGCGGGCGGCGGAGCAGTCCTATTCCCTGCCGTGCTGCATCTGTGTCGCCTCCCGCGCCGTGTCTATCCGAACTGTCTACACGGCTCGTACTTCCGCGCAGCCCGAGCTTGATCCCGCAGAAACCGCCGATCGCCGGACAGCGTGGCTTCGTCCACCGTCGCCAGCCCGGTGGCCGATCGGAGCCTCCCTGCGCCTATCTCATCAGGCAACCAAGCATGCGGTATCGCCACTGGCGTTCACGGTTGGCAGCGTAGCAGTTGTCTGCCAAACTTGCAGGTAAATGCTGCGGGGCCGTACAATCAGAGCAAGATGAAGCCTATACTGAACCCCAAGCGCGATCTTGAGGGCCCGGCCCCCGAGAAACTCGCTAGGGCGCTGCTGCGCCCGCAACGGCCGCGCCGGAGGACAGACGCAGGGTCAGCTTTGACGCCGACGAGCGATGGCTCGGGGAGGCGCGCCCTTAGGGGATTTACATATGACACAACCGAGAGGACAGCTAGGTGATACGAGAATACCGGGCGAGCCGGTTTCAAGGAACGTGACGAACGGGCACACGCTTTTCCGTGTCCACTGCCCGAAGCAACGCCAGATCTTCCTCGATATCGAGGTGTGGGAGCATATCGAGGAGAAGCACCCCGAGATTTCTAGCCACGAGGAGGTCGCGGCCGCGCTCCGCGAGCCTTCCTTGATTCACTGCTTCGAGAACGACCCGGCCCTCAGAATGTACTACCGCCTGATCCATAGCGGCCCGCGAAAGTTTCGCGGGCTCTACCTGACAGTCGTGGTGCGCATGGAAGAGGTGGGGACGTCCGGTGCCATAGAGGGTGTCGTCAAGACGGCATACCTCACGAGAAAGCCTAGAGCTGGAGGGATGACCGAATGGATCAGCAAGACGTGAAGATCCTTTACGACGAGAAGGCGGACGTGTGCTACGTGTCCTTCGGCGAGCCGAGGCCCTCGATCTGCGAGGAAGTCAGGGACGGCGTGCTGCTGCGCCTCGACCCGGACACCGGAGAGGCTACCGGAGTCACGATCGTAGGCTTCACGCGCAAGTTCGCGGGTGTGCCGCTGAGCGTCCCGACAGCCGCCAAGCTAACTTCCGCTAACGCCCTCGAAGGCTAGCTTCGCGCTCCGGAGCTGAGGCCGTTCTCGGCGATCAGGTCTCGGTAGAGCAGGCGGCGGCCGGTCAGCCGGGCGGTCGTGTCGCGCTTCTGCGCGAGCGTGCGGAGGTCGCGTATGCTGTGCTTGCCCGCGAGCTTGTTGACGTACTGCTGCCGGTGCTTCGGGCTCCGCTTGAGGAACGTGTCCTCGTGGGCCGCTTGAGAGTGGCCCAGAACGGCTGCATCCCTACCGTGGACGCCTGCCCACGCACCCATCCGCCGACCAAGTGCCGCACCGTCTCGTGCGTTCTGGGCAGGTCCCTGTAGGAGCGCGACTCGTCGGTGTACACCGTGGCTCCTAGCTCGGTGTGCTCCGTCACGAACCTTTGCAGCGTCATGGAGTCCGTCGACCGGACCGCCCTTGTGGCCCTCACTCATGTTCCGCTGGCAGCCCCCGATGAACTTCTCCTGAGCCTCGACCGGTCCCCCGGGTGCCGGTCGTGCATCTCCGTCGCCTACGCCTCGCGGATGCGCACTACCATGAACAAGGGCGTGCCATTCATGCCCCCAGTTTGATGGCTTGTCCGGCAATTGGGACGGCTCTTGGAACCATCGATCCGTCGCCGGAACCAGCCCAACCGCAGCATGCTGCAGCGTGTCGCGCATCGTTGCGGCGTCGACGCTGGGATCCAGCGAACCTCGGCACGTGACGGCTCTTGGCTCGCCTGCGAGTGAAGCCGGGAAATCAGCACTGTCGAACAACTCGTTGATCATCTGGTTTGCCCGAACCAGAACGGGCCGCGCGGTCTGCTAAGATTCACTGTTCAGCATGGCGGCGCGCATTCTGGATGGCAACGCGATCCGCGACAGCGTCTTGGAGGACTTGGCTTCCAAGGTCGAACAAACCACCCGGTTTGGCGTTCGCCCCGGCCTTGCGGCGGTTCTGGTCGGTGAGGATCCGGCTTCTCGGATCTACGTGCGCAACAAGATCCGCGCCTGCGACCGCATCGGAGCACACTCGGATACGCTGCGCCTGCCGTTTGAAACGACCACCGCGGAGCTGCTGGCCGTGGTCGACGACCTCAACGCACGCGAAGAGATCGACGGCATCCTCGTCCAGCTGCCACTGCCCGGGCACATCGACGCCCAGCGTGTGTTGGGGCGCGTCTCACCGGACAAGGACGTCGACGGATTCCATCCCGTCAACGTGGGCAAGCTGGCCAGCGGGCAGCCTTGTCTCGCGCCCTGCACGCCGCGCGGCCTCATCGAAATCCTTAAACGGAGCGAGATTCAGATCGAGGGCCGCCACGCGGTCGTCGTCGGTCGCAGCAACATCGTGGGCAAGCCGGCCGCGATGCTGCTTCTGGCCGAGCACGCCACGGTCACCATTTGCCACTCGCGGACTCCCGACCTCCCAGCGGTCTGCCGCCGGGCAGAAATTCTTGTGGCAGCGGCAGGCCGACCAGCCATGCTGACCCGCGAGCACATCGGCGACGGGGCGGTCGTGCTGGACGTCGGAATCAACCGCCTGGAAGATCCTGCCGCGGTGCAGCGCCTCTTCGCCCACGCCCCCAAGCGGCTGGCGCGATTCGAGAAGACCGGCAGCACCCTCGTAGGAGACGTCCACCCAAGCGACGTTGCGGAGTGCGCCTCGGCCTACACGCCGGTGCCAGGCGGGGTCGGTCCGCTGACCATCGCGATGTTGATGGCCAACACTGTGGCGGCAGCCCGTCGGCGCACTCCTGCCGGCAAGTCCACCCGAGCATGAGCCTCGACCGATACGGCTGGGGACCGTTCTTCCAGCGGCAGCTGTCCGGCACGCCAAGCGCGGAAATCGGCCGCGTGCGGCTGGCAACGGTGCGCAAGGCCCACGTGTATGCGGCCGACCGGACAGTGGCCGTGAGTCTGCCGCGCAATGTGGGCGCAGCGGCAGTCGGGGATTGGCTGCTGTTTGATCCGAAAAAACGGATCGCTAGGAAGGTTCTCGCCAGACGCAACGCGCTCGCCCGCAATCGGCCAGGCCATGCGGCCAAGCGCCAAGTCCTAGCGGCTAACATCGACGCCGCCCTGATCGTGGCAGCTTTGGACCGCGAGTTGCGTCCCAGACAGATCGAACGCTACTTGACGAGCGTGCTGGCCAGCGGTGCCGCGCCGGTGATCGTGCTCAACAAAGCGGACGCTTGCCCGACCTCCGAGAAGGCAGCCCGAATGCTGCGCAAGGCGGACTCCCGCTATCCGGTGATCATTACCAGCGCCACGACGGGCCAAGGCATGGGCGCACTTGAAGAACTGCTGCCGCGATGCGGCACCGCCGCACTCGCAGGACCATCCGGCGCCGGCAAGTCTTCTCTCGTCAATGCGCTGCTGCAATCGGACCACCTCGCGGTTGGCAGTGTCAGAAGCCAGGACAGTCGCGGCAAGCACACGACCACTCGGCGCGAGTTGGTGGTTCATCCCAACGGTTGCTTGCTGATGGACATTCCGGGCATCCGCGAACTCTATCCATGGAGCAGTCCTGAAATCGTTGATGAAGTGTTCCCAGAGATCTCCAGCTTGGGGCAGAACTGCTACTACCGCGACTGCCGCCACCACAACGAGCCCGGCTGCTCCATCCGGGCTGCGGAGCAAGAAGGAACCATCGACGCGGACCGCCTAGCCAGTTTCCTGGAATTGCGCCACGAACAGGAAGACTTGCAACGCAGCGTCGGTGAGCGGCGTTCCGGAGCGGCCTGAGGCGTCTGGCAGGGCTCCCTAGAGGTTGCGCACCATCACCGCGAAGCCGTCCTGTGCTAGCCGGACTTTGGCCGACTCGGCTTCCCTGTCATTCGGAAACGGCCCGACGATGACCCGATACAGCCCGTCATCGCCTGCCGGGAGGATGTGCCCAGGAAACCCTTGGGCCCGCAACCAATCAACTAAGCCCTTAGCATTCTTGCGCGAGTTCAAAGCGGCCACTTGGTAGTGCAAGCGCCGGTCTTGCTCGGCCTCGCGCTGAGCTGCGGGCTCGGGGGTCGGCGAGACCGGCTTGGCCGCCGGGGCCTGGGCAGGCTTTTTCTCTGCGACCGCTTCAGTGGCCGACGATTCCTCTGCGGTAGGCCGAGGCTTGACCGCGGCGGTGGGTTTGACACGCTCAATACGCTGGCCCTGTTGGCCGCTTCCAGCAGATTGCTCGGCGTCGCTCGCGGCCTTGACCTTCGCGCGCTCTTCTTCCAATTGCTCGAACAAGATCTCGGGAATCGCCACAGGCTCGGTGTGGGTGTCGGCCTCGTTTTCAAGGAAGGCCAGCATGCTGGGCTCCCCGCGGAGGGCTCGCTCATGGCCGCTCTCGACCCCAATGACATAGGCAAGGCCAAGTGCCGCTGAGCTCAATACGATCAGCCCGAAGACCTGTTTGAATCCAAAGACGACTTCGATCTCGTCTGCGGCTTTGCCCTTAGATCCCCGAGGCATGACTGATTGTACCTGACTCTAAAACATTATTAACATTATTCGCACAATTTGTGCCGGCTTGAATCAATATCTGCAGTTCGTGGCACTTGCAGACCGGTAAACTCAACAATTCTGCCTCAGAGTGAATCGCGACTCGTTCCGGACGCGGCCGCACAGACAACACATGCGCCGGAGAACGCCTCGGATCTGGGCTACGGAGCGGCTAGGGAGCGAAGAGTGGTCCCGTTCGCTATCGGCAATCGTTCGGAATCCGTCCCCGCTCGGCGGCCCTATCGGTCATCGCGGCTGCCGAGGCTGGCGCTCCACTTGGACAAGCCGTGGAAAAGGTCGACGGGCAGTGGCAACACGATGGTGCTGTTCTTCTCGGTGCCGATCTCGGTCAGCGTCTGCAGGTAGCGCAGCGTGATCGAAGCGGGCTGGTCGCTGAGCTTGGCAGCGGCATCGGTCAACTTGGCAGCGGCTTGAAACTCGCCATCCGCGTGAATGATCTTGGCGCGGCGCTCGCGTTCGGCCTCGGCCTGCCGTGCGATCGCTCGAACCATCTGCTCCGGTAGGTCCACATGCTTGACCTCCACCGCTTGGACCTTGATACCCCACGTGCCGGTCTGCTCGTCAAGCGTCGACTGCAAGCGCGCATTGAGCTTTTCCCGCTGGCTCAACAGCTCGTCCAGTTCGGCTTCGCCCAAGACCGAGCGGAGTCGAGTCTGCGCCAGTTGCGAGGTGGCGTGAATGTAATGCGCGACTTCCACCACGGCTTTGGTCGGGTCCATCACTCGGAAGAAGACCACGGCGCTGACCTTCACCGTGACGTTGTCGCGCGTCACCACGTCTTGGGATGGCACCTCGAGCGTTTCCACGCGCAGAGGGATGCGCACCATCCGATCCAAAGGGCGGAACACGAAGATGATCCCAGGCCCTTTGGGTTGGGGCAGGAGGCGTCCGAGCCGAAAGATCACGCCCCGCTCGTATTCGGTCAGGATCTTGATGCAGTTGATCAAGTACAGTACGACGATGCCAATCAGGAAGAGAGAGAAATTCATGCGAGTCTCCTTGGGCAGCGGACCAGGCTCGGCAGGCCGCGGCCAGTACTGAGCATACTAGGCAGGCGCTAGCAAGGCAATCTGGCCGTTACCCAGTTGTCCAAGTCGGCCCGCCTCGGAACCAGCCAGGCGCTCGGCCCGGCCGACTCAGCGGTGATTCGGTTCAACCTCGACGCACATGCCGTCCACGGCGACTATCCGCACGCTCTCGCCCTCCGCAATATTGGACGCCGCACGGGCATTCCAGAGTTCGCCGTGGACGAACACCTTTCCGTCCGGCTCCAGCGCCGCGCGGACCTCGCCAATCTCGCCCACCATGGCTTCGCTGCCCGTCGCCGTCTTGAGGCGAAACGAGCGAATCGCGAGTTGTAGCAGGAACACGCTGATCGCAGCGAACGGGAGCGTGATGCCAACTGCCGAGACCCATCCGACCTGCAGCTCGGGCACGTCAGTGTCGACGAGGATGACCAAGCCCAAGACCATGGCGATCACGCCGCCGGTGGCAAGGATCCCATTCGTCGGCGTGAACGCCTCAAGCACGAACAGCGCCAATGCCAGCAGGGCCAGGGCGACACCGGCGAGGTTGATCGGTAGCAGCGAGAGAGCCATCAGCCCCAAGATCAGAAGGATCCCGCCGGCAACTCCGGGAAACACCAAGCCCGGATTCGTGAATTCGATGTACACGCCAGCGGCACCGAGCGCCAGAATCAGCAGGGCCAGGCTCGGGTCCACAAACGGGAGCAGCGTGCGCTGGCGCAGGTTCGGCACGTAGGAATAGGTTTCAGTCCCTGCCAGTGCCAGCGTCTGCTCAGTGCCGTCGAAGCGAACAATCGCGCGGCCGTCAATCTGGGCAAGAAGGTCGTCGATGTCCGTTGCGACGACCTCGATGAGGTTGGACTCAAGAGCGTCCTCTTCGGTAAACGAGGCGCTCTTCAACACCGCCTCCTCGGCCAGTTCGCTGTTGCGCCCGCGCTTGTCGGTGACGGCCCGCAGAGAAGCCGCCGTGTCGTTCTCGACCTTCTCCTTCATGGTGCCTTCCAATTCGCCGCCGATCGCCAGGACCGGATGCGCGGCCCCGGTATTCGTGCCCGGAGCCATCGCGGCCACGTCGGCCGACACGAGGATGATGAAGCCCGCCGAAGCCGCATGGCCGCCGCTGGGCGAGACGTACGTGATGACCGGAACCGGAGACGCGAGAATGGCTTGGACAATCTCGTTGGTCGTTTGCAGCATCCCGCCCGGCGTGTTGAGCCGCAGCACGACGGCTTTGTCACCAGAAGAATCGGCCTCACGCAGGCCGTCGGCAACGATCTCGCCGGTCAGGGGATGGACGATCGTGTCCAAGTCAATCACCATCACGCGGTCAGCACCGCGCGCGACAGGACCGGCCGCGACGAGCGAAAGCGCCAGCAGCGCCGCGGCGCAGGCCAACGGCACCGACCTAGGCTGGCTCAGCAGTTGCGTCATGGCTACCTAGAGTGTAATGGCTCGCTCAACCCAACGCTTGGCGACAACTCGCGGCACCGCCGTGCCCACAGGGCACTCCACCTAGAATGGTGAATCTGAATGGCTCGTCCCCGTCTCAAGCTGAATAGGGTCGACAGAGTCCTGCTCTTGCTGGCCGGCCTGATGGCCGCGCTGTGGCTGCTGCAGTTAGCAGTGTCCACTCTCGATCCACATCTGCAGTTGATCCAAGCACTGCTAGTGCTGTTTGGCGGTCTCTTCGCGGTGTACCGCCTGATGGCGCTGGGGCGCTGGGTGGTACGCAAGCTGCTGTGGCGCGTGCGCCACCGCATGATCGCGGTCTTCTTCTTCGTCGGCGTGCTGCCCATCTCGCTGGGCACTCTGGTCATGGCGTGGGGTGTCATCCTCCTGCTCGGCCCGGTGACCGCCCACCTAATCACTGAGCAGTTCGCACGGCAGGCCTCGCGCATGGAAGCCACGGCAGCACCCCTGCTGTGGCAGATGCGCGATCTGCCACCGGCCGATAGGCCAGCCTTCCTGCGCGATTACCACTCCCAAGCCGAACCCCGCTTCCCCGGGCTGATGCTGCAAATCGAACTCGACGGCACCGCAGCGTCGTATCCCGAAGGCTCGCTCGCGGGGGCGTTGCCATCCCAGCTGCCCGAAATCGGGGGCTTAGTGCGCAGTGAGGATCGCTATTTCCTCGCGGCAGCGGCGCAGGAGGGATCCAGCGACGGACGTGTCATCGCAGTGGTGCCCGTGACCCCGTCATCCGTGAGCAGCCTGATGCCGGGCCTTGGGATATTGAGATTGCCGGAGCGGCCTGACGCGACCGTCGAAAGGACGGTGCTGCCAGCCGAATCGCAACGCACCACACCCATCAGTGGAGGCATCCCAGAGCCAGCGAACCCATTCGACTGGCAGATCAACTGGCCCGTCCAAGCCACCTTTATCGATCCGAGTTCGGACCAAGCCCGTTCAGCCACGTTCTTGCTTCGAACCCGCCCTTCGGCCCTGTGGCAGAGGATTTTTGCCCAAGAAAGCGAGATGACCTTTGGGCTGTTCACGGTCGTCGGCGGTATCCTGGCTGCGCTCTTCCTCGGCAACCTGCTGGTATCGTTCATCGTCGCCCTCTCGCTGACACGCACCCTGACGCGGGCCGTGAACGATCTCTACGTAGGCACGAGGCACGTCAACCGGGGCGATTTCGCGTACAAGATCGATGTTCGCGGAAGCGATCAGATCAGCGACTTGTCACGGTCGTTTAATGCCATGACCTCGTCGCTGGAACGGCTGATGGAGGATTCCAAGCGACGGCAGCAGCTCGAAGCCGAGCTTGAAATCGCCCGCGAGGTGCAGGGCAGGCTCTTTCCAGCCAGCGCACCGGAACTTGGCGAACTCGACGTGCTGGGCGTGTGCCGCCCGGCGCGGTCGGTCTCGGGCGACTTCTTCGACTACCTGCAGTTGGAAGATGGCAGGCTGGCAATCAGCTTCGGAGACGTCTCCGGCAAGGGCATATCGGCAGCCTTGGTGATGGCCTCGCTGCATTCGATCCTGCGCACCCAGATCGCACTGCTCCGCCCGGATCGCTCGCAGGGCTTAGAGCGAGCAGCCAGCCTTGTGGTCGAACAGGCCAACCAGCAACTATGCGAGGGCACCTCGCCGGACAAGTTCTCGACCCTGTTTTTCGGAGCCTACGACCCCGAGGACGGTGCGTTGACCTATTCCAACGCCGGGCACCTGCCACCGCTCCTGCTGCGCGGGGGCGAGATCAGCCGACTGGACATTAACGGTATGATCGTGGGTGCGTTTCCGCACGCAGAATACTCGGCGACGAGCCTCGCGCTTGTGAGCGGTGACCTTTTGGTGGCCTACACAGACGGGGTGACCGAGCCGGAAAATGCTCAAGGGGAGGAGTACGGGGAAGAGCGGCTGCGCCGGGCGATCTGTCACCACGCCGACCAACCGCTGCGGGCCTTGATCGAAGATGTCATGGACGGTGTCGTGCAATGGACAGGTGACTCGACGCTCCAAGACGACATGACGATGCTGGTCCTGCGGAAACGGTAATGGCGGTCGCAGTGCATCAATCCCCGGCCCGCCGGATCAAACTACTCATCGCAGTCACCACCAGCGCGCTAGTGGCGGGCACTGTGGGCTTTCGGCTGATCGAGGGCCAGAGCTGGTTCGACAGCTTTTACATGACGCTGGTCACCCTGACCACGATCGGGTACGAGGAGACCATTGAACTCAGCCGGTACGGGCGGTACTTCAATGCGATCCTGATCATCACCGGATTCAGCGTGATCTTTGTGGCTGTCGGCATGCTGGTCGACGTCTTGATCCGGCTCGAGATCCTCGACCGGTTCCAACAGGTAGGATTGAGACGCATGCTGGAAAAGACTTCCGATCACTACATCGTTTGCGGATTGGGCCGCGTAGGGCGAGGCGTGGTTCGGCAACTGGTGCTCGAACAACAGCAAGTCGTGGCCGTGGACAAGGCCGGGCCGACGGAGCCGCTCGGACGCGGTATCGGAGTGCCAGTGCTGGCCGAGGATGCAACGCTGCAAGAGACGCTGGACAATGCCGGCACGCGCCGGGCCAAGGGCCTCGTGGCAGCCCTGTCCAGCGATGCCGACAACGTCTACATCACGCTTTCGGCCCGCGTGCTCAATCCGGATCTGCGCATCGTGGCCCGCGCCTCGTCTCTGGACGCAAAGAACCGGCTGCTGCAAGCCGGCGCCAACGACGTTGTCATGCCTTACGCCTACACGGGCTACCGGCTCGCCCAAGGCCTTTCAAGACCGCACGCTGCCGATTTCTTGGATGTGGCCGGATCGATGGAAGAGGCCGAGTCGGGCCTCGAACTCGGGGAATTCCGGATTGCTTCCGACAGCCCCTGGGTGGGCCAGACGCTGGCCGAGGCCGGCTTTCCCGAGAAGCTGGACGCCGTCGTAGTGGCGCTATCACGGCGCAATGCCGAAAAGCGCTTTAACCCACCGCAGGCCACCCGCCTGTGCGCAGACGACGTGCTGATCATCATGGGCCTGAAGACCACCCTCGACAGGTTGCACCCACACAAGGGCGCCTAATGCTGCGCGCACTCACCGCCGCCGAGATGCGCTCGGCGGACCGGATCACCATTGAGGAGCGCGGGATTCCAAGCCTTGTGCTGATGGAAAACGCGGCGCAAGCGGTGACGCGGATACTGGGCCAGAAAATCCCCGCCGTGGCCAGTGAGAAGGTGGTGGTGCTGTGCGGCAAGGGCAACAACGGCGGTGACGGCCTTGCCGTGGCCAGACAACTCCTGCAACTTTGGCCGCGGCTCGATCTGACCGTCGCCGTGTTCGCGGAACTGGACGCGCTCTCCAAGGACGCTCGCGCCAACTGGGACATGCTCGCAGCCCAAGACTTCCGCGCCGAGCAAGTGGTCTCGAGCGCCGACTGGGCTGGCCTGCTGCCGCGGGTTGGGGATGCCACACTAGTCGTCGACGCCTTGCTGGGCACGGGCGTGCGAGGACCAGTCAGAGGCTTGACAGAGCGAGTTATCGCCGATGTCAACGCCGGCTTTCGCAACGCCAAGGTGGTGGCAGTGGACATGCCTTCGGGTCTCGGCAGCGATTCCGCCGAAATCCTCGGCCCGGCCATGCGGACCGACATGACGGTCACGTTCACAGCCCCCAAGGCCAGCCAAGTCCTAAGCCCCGCCTGCGAGCGCGTCGGCGACCTCTCCGTGGCGAGAATCGGCACTGCCGACTCCGTGATCGAGGCACTGCCCGGACCGCGCCTGCTGCTAAACGAGGCGGCCGATGTCAGTGAATACGCCGCAATGCGCGAACGCTCCTCGCACAAGGGCAGCTATGGCCACGTGCTGGCCATCGGCGGGTCGGTTTCCAAGCCAGGGGCCATCCTCATGGCGGCGACGGCCGCTCTCCGGGCTGGCGCGGGCTTGGTCACGGTGGTCACCGCAGCCGGCGCCGCAGACACGATCATCGGCGCGACGCCGGAACTGATGCTGGAACCGGCCGCCGCGCTTTCGGACGGAACGCTCGGTCCGGCTTCTCTCGACGCTCGCGTGTTCGAGGGCAAGACGGTGGTCGCGATCGGCCCCGGACTAGGGGCTTCGGAGCCGAACGCCGCACTCGTGCGAAGGGTGGTTGAGGAGTGTTCCCTGCCCTTGGTGATCGATGCCGATGGGCTGGCGGCTGTTAAGGACTACGACTTGGGGGCTCGCGCTGCCTCTACCATCCTGACTCCCCATCCGGGCGAAATGGGCCGCTTGTTGGGCATGGCATCGGCCGAAGTCCAACGCGACAGGATCGCTGCGGCGAGGGGGCTTTCAGCCGCAACCGGCGCGCACGTTGTGCTCAAAGGCGACCGCAGCCTGATCGCGGCCCCGGACGGCGACGTGGTCGTGAACCCCACTGGGACGCCCGGCATGGCAACTGCCGGGTCGGGCGACATACTCACGGGCATGGTGTCCGGCCTGTTGGCGCAGTTTCCGCAGCGCCCGGTCTTGGGCACTGTCGCTGCCGCCGTCTACTTGCACGGACTGGCAGGCGAATTGGCCGCAGGACAGTTGGGCGAGCAAGGCATGCTCGCGACCGATATCGCCCGCCATCTCAAGGCTGCGGCAGACATGGTGCGAGCGTGATCTACCGTACTCGGTCTGCCGCCCAGACAGCCGGGGTGGGAGCCAAGGTGGCCGCGATGTTGAGGGCACCGGCCGTGGTGATGTTGATCGGCGATCTCGGTTCGGGCAAGACCACGCTGGCCAAGGGAATCGTGCAAGCGCTGGGAGTGGCGCCGCCGGAAGAGGTGCTTAGCCCAACATTCTCGCTAGTCCACGAATACGAGGGCGAGCCCAAGGTCTACCACCTGGACCTGTACCGCTTGGACACCGTGCCTGAACTGGAAACACTCGGGCTGGAGGACATCTGGGACCAGCGCGCGATCGTGCTCATCGAATGGGGAGAGCGCTTCACCAGCGAGCTGCCGGGCGCGCGGATCGAGGTCCGCATGGACTACGATGGCGACGAGGGCCGTGTGATCGAAGTCTGCACCGATGGTTCCGAAGGGCAACCGCGGTGATCCCAGTCGATATAATCTCTGGCTTGCCATGATTGCGTTGCTGCGCGGAAAAATCGCTGACAAGCAAGCGGGCAAAGTCGTCGTTGATGTCGGCGGCGTCGGCTACGAAGTCGCGGTGCCTGTCGAGACCTACAGCCAGCTGAGCGAACTCGGAGAAGAAGTCTCGCTGCACGTGCATACACACATGCGGGAGGGCGCCATCTCGCTCTACGGCTTCCACAGCCTGCGGGACCGCGGGCTCTTCGAGCGGTTCATTGACGTTAGCGGGGTTGGGCCGCGCTTAGCCCTGACCTTGCTGTCAGGGATGCCGGCCTCCGATCTGCTGGCAGCGATTCGAGCCGGGGATTCCAAGAAGCTAGTGCGCATACCGGGAGTCGGCAAGAAGACTGGCGAGCGGATTGTGCTCGAACTGAAGGACAGGCTGGGGAGCTTCGCGAGCGACGAAGACGGTGCCGATGCCGGCACCGGCGCGGTCGAAGAAGACGTCATAACCGTTCTGATCAGCCTTGGCTGCAGCGCGGACGCGGCCAACAAGGCCGTGCGCAAAGCCAGACAGAACGGAGTGCCCGCGGAGTTCGAGACACTCTTCCGCCGGGCTATGGAGCTGATCAAGCGCTAGCGGTCGTCAGCATGGCCAAAAAGCGCATCGTCAGCTCGGTAGCCTCGGAAGACGACCGCCAGTCCGACCTCACACTCCGTCCTCAGAGGCTGGACGAGTTTATCGGCCAGACCACGCTCAAGGAGAACTTGTCGATTGCCATCGAGGCGGCGCGCATGCGCGGCGAGGCACTCGATCACGTCCTGCTCTACGGCCCGCCCGGCTTGGGCAAGACGACGCTCGCAACGATTATCGCGAACGAGCTTGAAGTGTCGGCAGACTATACCGCCGGGCCGGTCTTGCAGAAAAAGCTGGACTTAACCGGCATGCTCACCACCATCCAAGGGCGACAGGTCTTTTTCATCGACGAGATCCACCGCCTGCTGCCCGATATCGAGGAAATGCTCTATTCCGCCCTAGAGGACTTCCGGGTCGACCTGGTCGTCGGTGCCGGGCCGGGCGCGCGCATGCATTCCATCCCGATCCCCCCATTCACGGCGATCGGTGCCACGACGCGCCAAGGGCTGATCAGCGGCCCGCTGCGCTCGCGGTTCGGCATCGTCCTGCGGTTGAACCCCTACGATGCGGTCGACCTGATGCGCATCGTGTTCCGCTCGGCAGGGCTGCTCAAGGTTGACATCGGGGAAGAGGCCGCCGAGGAGATTGCGCGCCGTGCGCGCGGCACACCGCGCATCGCCAACCGGCTCCTGCGCCGGGTTCGCGACTATTCCGAGGTCCGCGCCGACGGGCGTGTCGACCAAGAGATCGCCTGCACCGCTCTGGATATGCTGGAAGTGGACCCGCTTGGTCTCGACGAGATTGACCGCAAGATCATGGAAACGATCTTGGCAAAGTACTCGGGCGGCCCGGTCGGCCTGAACACACTCTCCGCTTCGGTCGGGGAAGATGCGAGCACGATCGAAGAGGTCTACGAGCCGTATCTGATGCAGTTGGGCTTTCTGGACCGCACTCATCGCGGACGCGTGGGCACGCCTCGGGCGTTCGAATATTTCAAGCTGGATCCGCCGCTGGGGCCTCAGGGCATCCTGAAGTACTGAGGACTGCACGTGAGGAAGCCCACGCACTACATCGCCATTGAAGGCCCGTTGCGGGTAGGCAAGTCGAAACTGGCGGCGGCACTGGCCGAGCGCCTGCGCGGCCGTGCCATCTTCGACGAGGGTTCCAACCCCCATCTAGCCGGCTTCTACACGGGCCGGCCGGGCGCCGCATTCCGCACTCAGATGCACTTCCTGCTAAGGCGCTTCCGCCAGTGCTCGGAGGCCGGCATCGAGACATCGCAAATCCCGATCGTGGCCGACTACTTGTTCGAGCGGGACAAGATCTTCGCCTACCTCAACCTCGACGACGACGAGATCTCGATCTACGACTCCTACTACCGGAACTTCAGGCGCCAACTGCCCCTTCCGGGCCTGACAGTGTACCTAAAGGCCACGCCGGAGCTGCTGCGAAGGAGGGTTTGCACCGGGCCGGAGTCCAACGTTTCCGATGCCTACTTGGAGGCGATGGTGCGAGCGTTCGACCACTTTTTCAACAAGTACGACCCCTCGGGGCTGATCGTCGTGGACGCGGAGCAGACCGACATCGTCAGCAGTTCCGAAGATTTGGAAGCCCTAGTCGAGGAAGTGAGCCGTCCGGTCATCGGCAGCCAGGCGCTGTTGCTGATCTGACCTCGGCTGACGACAACCGACCCAATCGAATCGCATCTCATGACCTTGGAATGGATCCACCTATTGGCATCCTTCGGCGGCGGCCTGTTCGGCGCTGCCATCGGCACTTTGCCCTCCTTCGTTTTCACCGGCCTGCTGGTCATCGCCGGTGCTGCCGTCGCAGCGGCCGGCGGTGGCACGGACGTGCTGGCGCACATCGCCTTCGGACCTGTCTTCGGACCGCACATCGCCTTCGGCGGAGGCGCGGCTGCAACGGCCTACGCCTATCGCCGCGGCTTGATCGAGAGCGGCCGCGATATTTCGCTGCCACTGATGGGACTAGGCCGCGTGGACGTGCTCCTAGTTGGCGGGGCGTTCGGTTCGGCAGGCTACCTGTTGGAATCCCTCTGGCGCCTCGCCGGGCTTGGCCCGCGCACCGATACCATCGCGATGACAGTCGTGATCTCTGCAATGATCGCGCGTCTGCTGTTCGGGCGGAGCGGACTGGCCAGCCGACAATTCCGGCCGGACGAGCGCCGGAATTGGGTGCGCCACCAAGAACGCCCCTCCCAGTGCGCTGTGATCGGCCTTGGCGTAGGCCTGTTGTCGGCTTTCATTGCCGTCACTCTCGGGCCCGAGCGCGGCGGCGATGTGCTGGGCTTCGGTATCGCCGCCGCGTCGCTGGTATTCGCCCAATTCGGCCTCAAGGTTCCGGTGACCCACCACATGGCACTGCCTGCTGCTGCTGCGACGCTGGCGTCCGGAAGCTTCCTGGCAGGCCCCGCGTTCGGAATCGTCGGTGCATTCGCAGGGGAGGGCTTCTCCCGCGTCTTCCACCAGCACGGCGACACGCACGTCGATCCGCCAGCCGCGGGCATCGCGATGACGATTGTGCTGGTACGACTGCTGTGGCCGCTGCCGATCCCATGACGGGCGGCCCGCCACAATGTGCCTCCTAACGGGCCCGATTCGCTCCCGGCCGGCGCGGTGCTAGGTGTATGATGAAGTTTTCTATGGGTTCCCGACTCAAACTCAGCGTGATCTGCAGCTCCTGCCTGATCTCGATCCTACTGGTCGTGGGGGCTGTGCTTGGCAAGAGCGAGCAACAGGAAGGGGCATACCGTCCGCTCGCTGTGTACACCGAAATCCTCGCCCGCATCAAGAGCGACTACGTCGAAGAGCCGGACATTCCGAAAGTCACCCAAGGCGCCCTTCACGGACTGGTCGAGTATCTCGACTCGGCGTCCAGTTACCTTTCCAAGGAGCAATTCGAAGCCTACCAGGAGCGTTTGGGCAATTCCGACGGTGGCAGCGGCCTCTCAAGCGGGATGGTCGTGCGCAAGCAGGGGGCCTACACGAGCGTGCTGGCCGTCGTGCCGGGATCGCCGGCCGACAAAGCGGGAATCCGCGCCGACGACTTGCTGGACGCCATCGACGACGTGAGCACGCGGGTCATGCCCCCGGCCTACCTGCAGGCCATGCTCAGCGGCGCGCCGGGCAGTACCGTCAAAGTTATGGTCCGCCCAGTATCCGATTACGAATCGCCGGCGGAGCACACGCTGGAACGGGCTGATCCGAGCCTGCCCGAAATCGCATTTCGCATGTTGGAAGATCGTATCGGCTACGTGGATGTGGACTTCCTATCCGAAGACCACGTCGGCCAAGTGTCCGCGGCGATTCGGAGCCTCGAGGCGGACGGCGCGGACAAGCTGATTCTCGACCTGCGCGGCAATGCGCTGGGAAGTCCCGCTGCCGGCATCGCGCTGGCAAACTTGCTGCTGTCCGAGGGCACGATCACCAAGCTGGACGGACAGAACTACTCCGCGAAGGTGTTCAATGCATCCGCCGACTCGACAGTGACCGAGCTTCCGGTCGCTGTGATAGTTGACCGCCCGAGCTCGGGGGGGGCGGAGATCACCGCGGCCGCCGTCCAGCAGAACGATCGCGGCGAGGTGGTGGGGGAAGAAACCGCCGGGCTGGCCGCAGTCCAACAGACCATCGGCCTCGACGACGGAGCAGCCCTGATTCTATCTGTCGCGAACTACCACGGCCCCGACGGCGAGGTAATCCACAACGAAGGCGTCACGCCGGATCGCGCCGTCTCCCAGCGAGAGTTGCGGCGCTTCCGCGAAGTTCAGCATCGCATGTTCGACACCACTGAAGCGCAGCGCAAGGCCGAGGAAGATGTGGGCGATCCGTTCCTAGAGCAAGCCATCGAAGCTCTGAAGGGCTAGGCCCGAGGGCGGGGCTATTGCACCAAGGTGCGCTGGTCGCCCGGCACGGGGTTGGGATTTTCGATTCGGATCTTGCCGAATGCCGATTCGTACTGCGCAACGTTCTGGGCCAGCACCAGATGCAATGCCTTGGCCTGCTGCGGGCTCATGTACACGCCAACGAACGAGGAAAACGTGACCTCGCTGCCAGTGCCGACCGTGAGGCGCCCGAACTGGAGGAAGAAGTCCCACACGCTGACGTTGACTTGCACGCTGTTGGCGTAGTCCTCGCGGTAGTCCTCGGCGCGCACAACGCGCACCTTGTCGGGTTGGGGCTGTTCTTGGACGATTCCTGTCGTCGGCTTCTCTGCCATATCCGTATTATGCATCTGTGAGGGCCGTCGGCAGCGGCTGTCGCATTTCAGAGTGTCCAGGTGTTCGAGCGCCATCAACAACGCGAAGCCCTGCGGCTCGCCGCTGCTGACCTGATCCTAGCGCTGGCAGCGTTCCTAGCGTCCTACTGGACGCGCACTTCGCTGCCCCTGCGCGAGTTCTACCTCGCCCCGGCGGCACACTTGGTGGTCCTGGCGGCGGCATTGGCGAGCGTGGTGGCCAGCGGGAGGGCTACCGGCACATACGCGCGCCTGACCACGGCCGATCAACCGCCGATCCTCGCCGACACTTTGCGACAGACGCTGGCCGCCTCGCTGGGGCTGCTGACGTTGCTCTACCTGCTCAATCTCGACCCTCCGGTAAGCCGCCTGTTCCTGGCCCTGTTCTTCGTCTATCTCGCCACCCTCCAACTCATCCAGAGATCGCTGGCGGAGAGATTTCGCGGCAGCTTGCGCCGAGCGGCCGCCGCAGTCACTTCGGTCGTCGTGGTTGGCAGCGGCGAGCGCGCCATTGAGCTCGCGCGAGACATGGAGGCATCCGAGCGCCACGGACTGAGGCTGCTGGCACTGATTGATTGCGACTCGGAGAGCGAGACCCAAGTGACCCTGGGCCGTCCCTACCCTGTCCATCCGCTGTCCGCCTTGCCGCGCCTGCTCACCGAGCAGCCGATCGACGAAGTGACATTCACTGTCCCCGCCGAGCGCCTGCGAGAACTGCGCGATGTGATCGCCCTGTGCGACGAGCACGGCGTGACCACTCGTGTGGTTGCCGATTTCTTTCCGCACGAGCACAGCCGCGTGCATTTTGACCGCTTCGGCGACCTGCCCATGCTGACGTTCTCCATCACTCCGGCCAGCGACCTGCAACTGATCGTCAAGCGGGTCGCAGACGTGCTGCTGTCAGCCGCCAGTCTGATCGCGCTCAGCGCTCCAATGCTCGTTGTGGCGGCGCTGGTGAGGTTCACCTCGCAGGGCCCGGTGCTGTTCCGGCAGCAGCGCTGCGGTCTCAACGGGCGACTGTTCACCTGCTACAAGTTCCGCTCGATGGTGGCCGACGCCGAGTCCAAGCAACGCGGACTCGAGCACCTCAACGAAAAGGACGGGCCAGCCTTCAAGATCGGCGACGATCCCCGGCTGACGCCGGTCGGGGGGTTCCTGCGCCGGTTCTCGATCGACGAGTGGCCCCAGTTCTGGAACGTGCTCAAGGGCGACATGTCGATCATAGGGCCCCGTCCGGCCGTGCCTGCCGAGGTCGGCCAGTACAAGATCTGGCAGAGGCGGCGGCTAAGGATGCGCCCGGGCCTCACCTGCCTGTGGGCGATTCGCGGCCGGGACGGGCTGGACTTCGACACTTGGATGCAGATGGACCTCGAGTACATCGATCGCTGGTCACTGCTGCTGGACCTGCAAGTCTTGGCCCGCACGATTCCCATCGTCCTGGCGGGCAAGGGAGCACACTGATTCGAGGGCGCCAAATCTCGGCCGCGATGGGCAGGTCACCCGCCCGCCAAGGGGTGCGGCACAAGTGGCGGACGGGGAATATTGCCGGACGGACGCTTGATGGTGACGTCTTCGAACAACAGCGAGGGCACTACCAACGAGATAAGGACACGACGGCTCACACCGGCAAATCCAAAGGCCGAGCCGCCACCGCCGAGAAACGGCGCGGTATGCACTGAGGTTGTCTGGGAGGCGGCCACGATGTCGCGGAAGTCGGACTCGCGCATGCCAGCCAGAGCGACCTTGCCAACCAACTCTTCGCGGCCATCGGGAAACAGCTTGTAGGCGACCGCTCCGCCGATTTCCGAGCGATCGCCCCCGCGAGCAGCCGAACTCGGCCCGCGGCCTCTTGAGAGCCGCCCGCGAGCGTTGCCGATACGCCGAACGACAATGCCGTATTCGAGGTCCCGCTCCTGCACGAGGCTGAGCAGTTCGCCGCGCAGCTCGTGCTGCGCTAGCCCCTGCTGGGGAAGCACGAACAGGTTCGACGGCGCAGGACCGATACCGCGGCGGTGTCCGTTGCTTGTCAGTACGCCTTGGACCGGATTTCGTGTCGAAAGCAGCGTCTTGAGGATTCCGCGCTGGACGAGCGCGGTCTCGTCGACGGCTACGCCGTCGTCGTCTACGGCATAGCCGCCCAACAAGGGAACCTGCTCGTGTTGCTGACGAGTAGGATCGTCCGTCACGTTGAGAAACCGCGGCAGGACACGCGAGCCGATCTTGTCTACGAACGGATTGCCCGCCCGCTGCATGGCGCGTGCGAAGCGCGAGTCGTCGGCGACCGGAACGCGGACCGCAAGCAAGCGCGGGACGAGGACCTGTCTGACCACCTCGGCGGCCGCCTGCCCTTCAAACAGGATCGGGCCGGTGTAGCGGTCCAAGACCGGAGCGGCGCGAAGTTCCTGCAAGCGCGTGGCTAGGTCGGCGGCCAGCGCGAGTAGCGCGGCTCGGTCGGGCAGGCGTTCCCAAGCCCGCTCATACACCGCGACCGCATCCTCGAAAGCCGTCCCGTCAGCGCCTTGCGTGCCCGCGAAGATCTGCACTGAAGCCGAAGGATCGAGCCGGGTGAAAGAAGTGCCCTCGCTGTTGACATACGAGACTCGGTGGCTCGTGGCCTCGACCTCGACCTCCGAGACAAAAATGTCCGGCAGGCCCCGGAAGCCCGCGGAGACTTCCGAGGCCGCAGCCTCCAAGGCGGCGGCGCTGACTGCAACCGGGGCTCGTTCATCGCTGTGCTGGTGCGGTTCTTGCGCGCTAAAGTCCGGCACTTGCTCGACCTGCGTCTCGTTCTGCAGGACGGCGCGCTTCTTCGAAAGATGGTCCAACGCCTGCTTGTAGGCGTTGTCGGTTGCCAGCCAGATCTTGCGCCTCAACTCGCCATAGTCGTCCTCGATCGGCAGCGAGGTGGGGAACCCGGCGCGCGAGAGTGCGGACCCGAAGTCGGGCCGTGTGTAGAGATTGGTGTTATCGAAGCTGGAGTCGCCCACGCGCACCTCCACCGACAGCAGCCGACTGGCGCTATCGCTACGGCTGACGACCGCGCCAAGCGAGGCGCTTGCCTGCGCACGCGTGGATTCATGCACCCGGTAGGCCACGAAATATGGCTTGCTCATGTCTCGCAGCTGCAGTTCGGCCATGGTGCGTTGCAACTCGTCACGCATCGCCTTCATGAGGATGGACTCTTGCGCCAGCAAAGGCGTCGTGCCTAGCAGGGCAAGCAGCGCAAGGGCGCGTTGGGCAGGCCGAGTCATCGAACACCTCCGCTTTTCAGAGTCCGCGGCGCGGACAGGGGGCCGTCTGGCGCGGGCAGCAGCGGCAGCGGGACCTGCGACTTCGCCTTCTTTTGCACCTCGACCTGAGACACCAAGATCGCCGGGGATGCTGCCGAGACTGGCACACCGCCCGATTCGGCGCCGCAGGTGCCGTTGAATACCTCTAAGTCGCCGCCCGCCGAGATGACCTTGCTGAAGGTGGTCAGCGGTGTGCCGATGAGATCGACGCCGCGAACCAGCTCTTCCCTGCCATCGGGATAGATCCGATAGACCACGACTGGGGTGACGTTGAATGCGTTCGGCACGGTACGGCCGGTGAACGTGAACCCGCCCTGAACATCCTCGAAGTAGAGGCCATATTCCTTGCCTTGCTCCCCAAGCAGGGCGATCAGTTCCTGCTTGAGTTCCTCTTCCGAACGCGGTTCGCTGACTTCCACGAATAGATTGGACTGCCGCGAGACCGGGGCGAACCCGGCCTGCTTGCGCCCGTGGCCGTTCGAGCGGTCGAAGCCCTTGATGGGTGTTCGCGACATCAGGAACCGCTCCAAGACGCCGCCTTGAATCACGGGCACGCGCCGCGCCTTGACGCCTTGGTTGTCGTAGCGATACGAGCCGGCCAGGTCCGTCGATCCGATGTGCGTGATCGTAGGATCGAATACAACGGAGAATGCCTCAGGCAGCACGGCCTCTCCCAGCATGCGCCCGAAGGTCTGGGCATCCTGGTCCCGCTTCTGACGGTGGCCTTCGACCCTGTGGCCTAGGATTTCGTGGAAGAATACCCCGCTTGCGCGCCCTGAGAGAATCGCGGGGCCGGTATAGGGCTCCGCCAGCGGTGCATTGCGCAGCCCTTCAAGGTCGCGAATCATTCCACTCACCGTATCCAGCACGGCCGCATCGTCCGGCAGCCCACTGGGAGCGAAGGCGAAAAACGATTCGTAGCGAGGCAGCTCCATCCCGTCGTCCGCCTTGGTCCGCGCTGAAATCACCAAGCGGACGCGAGGCTCGGAAGTGCGAAGCGTGGTGCCTTCGCTGTTGACGTACCAGCGAGTCACCACCGATCCGCTGACTATGGCATCCGCTGCGTAGACATGGGGGGAGCGCGAGAACGGAGCCGAGTAGCGCTTCAGCCTGTCTTCCCAAGCAGCCAGATCCAAATCAAACGAACGCTCGGGCTCAATAGACTGCTGCTGGGACTCGGCCGAGAAATCAGCCGTCCGTTCCTCGTCCTGCACTGTCACCTGAATATTGGTCTTCACCTTGGTGAGCTCTTCTGTGGCTTCCTTGTACTTGCGATCCGTCTGAATCCACAGCGTGCTGCGCAGCGCATCAATGTCCGCGACCGGGACCTCCAAGCGGGAGAACCTAGAGCGGTTGGAACCGCCCCTGCCGCGGATCGGACGCGTGTTGTCAAGGTCGTGGCTGCCGACTCTGAGATCAATATCCAGCAAGCGGCGCTCGCTCTCGGCTCGGCCCGCCAGCGCCCCGAACGACGCTCGGGCGGAGACGGCGCGTTCCTCGGTGATTTCATAGCTGAGGAAATACAACGGAGTAGGCTGATCGGCTAGCGTTTCGACCGAGCGCTCAATCTCCTGCTGCATTGCATCCAGCACGGCATCAGACGCGAGAACCGGCCAGACTGGCAGTAGCAACAAGGCCGCGGTCGCGCTCACGCGGAGCGCCACCTGCGAAGGTGGTATGATTCCGTTCGCCATCACTGTGCCTATAAAAGGTGTCCGGCAATGCCGGAATGTAACCGAGAGGCAGGTTCGACCAAACCGAGCCCATTGCTGGAGGACTTCGCCTCACCCTGCACGAGGAGCGATCTGGTGAGGAAGCTGCCTGCCTTGTTCGCCGCCGCGGCCCTCTCTTGTGCGACCGTGCCGGAGGCCGCCGTGGACACACGGCCGAACATTCTGCTGATCGCGGTCGACGACCTGCGACCCGAGCTCGCGTCGTTCGGCGCGTCGTACATCCAATCGCCGAACATCGATCGCCTTGTGTCAGCAGGGAGGGCGTTCCGCAGACACTATGTCCAAGCGCCGACCTGCGGCGCGTCGCGCTACACCCTGCTGACCGGGCGCTATGGGGGAGCCAGTAACGCGGCGTTGTTTGAGCGCGCCGCACAACTGAAGGACCTTCCCGGATCTGTGCCCCCGAGCATGCCGGCGTGGTTTCGCGAACATGGCTACACGACAGTCTCGGTAGGGAAGGTCTCACATCATCCCGGCGGCTTCGGAGGGAAGGATTGGGACGACCCGCTCAAGCTGGAAATGCCTGACTCGTGGGACCGCCACCTGCTGCCCGCCGGTCCGTGGCAGCATCCTCGCGGATGGATGCACGGTTTGGCCAACGGCGAGATCCGAGCAGACCCTGCTGAGATGGACGTGTACCAAGCCGAGGATGGCCCCGATTCGATCTATCCGGACGGGGGTTCGATCGACGAAGCGCTGGACCAGCTCGATCTGCTAGCCTCCGATTCCAGCCAGCCATTCTTCCTGGCCGTTGGAATCCTTCGTCCACATCTGCCGTTCGGTGCGCCGCTGAAGTACCTCGCGCCGTACGCGGACGCACAACTGCCGCCAACACCCTATCCGGCGAAGCCGGCGGGAAAGACCACTTGGCACCCCTCAAACGAGTTCCGGAAGTACAACCTCTGGAATCGTGACCCGGACACCGACGCCGACTTCGCTCTAGAAGTGCGCAGGCACTACGCCGCCTGTGTGACCTACGCCGACGCTCAGGTCGGGCGCCTCATGGAGCGTCTCCGAGTGAGCGGCGCCGCAGAGAACACCATCGTGCTGCTCTGGGGGGATCACGGGTGGCATCTGGGCGAGCACGCGATCTGGGGCAAGCACGCCCTCTACGAGGAATCCTTGCGCTCCCCCCTAGTCATCTCGTATCGCGATATTCCGAGGCCCGGGATGGTGTCAGATGCGTTAGTCGAGACGTTAGACGTGTTTCCCACCCTCTGCGACCTAGCAGGGCTGCCGGAGCCAGATTTCGTCCACGGAGTAACGCTACGCCAGATCTTGGATGATCCGACCGCGCGCGGCCACCCTGCAATCTCATACCGCCGAGGGGCGCGCACGATACGCACAAGGACGCATCGGCTGGTCCTTCACGATGACGGGTTTGCGGAACTGTACGACCACACGTCAGCCGAAAAGGAGACGCTGAATGTTGCGGCGTCGAATCCGACCTTGGTGGCGGAGCTGACCAATAGCCTCCAAAGTCGTCTGGAGCGGTAGAACTTCGGCTCTCGGCGATTCTCTCCTAAGCCTTGGCCGATACTGTCGGAGGGTCACGAAGAGTGATTCTGACGCGTCGGCGACATCACTAGAATCGAACCTCAAGAGCCACTCACTGAGGTGCGATTAGTCGTCCTCGGGTTGATTGGCGTGCCCGTCCTGACAGACCCACTCACCAACAGTGCGGTCATGCCCTCGCCGTCCGCAAGCTAGAACACTGAGCCAGCGTTTCATTGGCCATTCATCGAACTGCGGATTGCGACGTAGCGGCGCTACGCGCTCTCCCGCCCCGGTGTGCCGTATGCCAAGGTCGGGAAATTTCGGCGCTGCGCTTGGATTGCCTTCCGCTCTGACGATGAGTGCCCTAACTGGCACAACGCTCGCTGAATTGCATCACAACAAGCAGGCATCGCTCCTATTCGGCGTACCGATGATCCAATTAGCGTCCGCTCAGAACTTGATCCAGAGATGTGGGACTTTCCCAACGCAGCGTTACGCTGGCAACTCCTTCTGTAGCGGACTGTCCGTTGACACAACGGCAGTAGACCTTGGTGGACGCTCATCTGCATATGTCCGCTGGATCTTCCCAAATCAGACCGCAGGCCCCAAGGCAACGAACTGAGGTGCAATGGCCGAGTCGACACCGGTGGCACGCGGTAGTGCAACCACCTGGACGGTGCCGCCATCTAAGAACGCTGCTGTCGTGCCAGCCCTGCTACGCCTGATTCAGTCACGGGGTGCCCTGTTGGTTTCCGATGACGATGGAAACATTCTGTTTGACCTGAGCGTCACATGCAGTTCACAACATAAACAAGCGGAATTGTTCCGGCAATCGACATTCTAACTATAATTGGAGCAATGCTCAAACCTAGAGATGCTGCTCTACCGATTCCACGACGTTGCCTCAAAGGTGGACGACTCCGCGATGGAGGGATCGTCGTTTCAATCACCGGTGGCAAGACGATCTCTCCGCGACGAGACATTGTACTCAGTATTCGACCACAGTACTCCGAGAAAATCCTAGCCGGTCGCAAGACAGTCGAACTTCGCCGCCGCTTTCCCGTTTCGCTACAGAGAGGTACCGTCGTCTACATCTACTCCACAACTCCCGTCCGCGCGCTGGTCGGCAGTGCAGAAATCAAGACTGTCGTAAAGCTCCCGCTGTCCGACATTTGGCGACACTACGGCGATGACGCGTCGATCGTCAGAGCTGACTTTGACGCATACTTCGAAGGTCTTAGTGAGGGCGTTGCGATTGAACTCTCAAGAATCAAGGCCTTGTCTCCTACGCTAGCTCTCTCCGAGCTTCGGGAACGTTTTGGGTTTACTCCTCCGCAATCCTTCCAATACATCCAGCCTTGTCTCCAAAGGATACTGTAGCGTGACCTCCCAAACGTATCTGATCGATACGAACGTGATCATAGGACTCGAAGACAACCATACAGTCGACCCCACATTCGCGACACTTCAACGCCTCGCGGCCCGTCACGATGCAACCATTTACCTGCATGAAGCGTAAGCATTCAGGTTTCGGGGCGCTACAGTTAGGCTCCGCCGCAGAACCACGGGAGTAGCGCAGAGGCAATAGCGTTCCGGGGCAGCCGGAGGAGCACCCGGTCGGCGTCGGTAGAGCGGGTGGATGGCGTCGGGCAGGGCTCGATGGGCAAGCAGAATATCGGCGGAGCACTTGACCTTGACTTGGCCTCGGCAACCTTGCCATCGTAGGATCGGGCGGTCAGTCCGGCCGTTGTGGGCAGGACGAAATCCGGCAAGAAAGGACAGCCAGTCGGGGGGCGGCCCACGTGCGCTCACTGTGAGCGACTCCAACGAGCACTCGACGCCGCACAGTCCGACATGCAGGCTGCGCGGGAACGGCAGGCCAAGCTGCAAGCGCAGCTGGCGAACCTGCAACGCATGCGTTCAGACCTC
>Ga0209021_1000453_pt1 | contig 50720 bp, 35 predicted proteins | sample PinacodermFT_FD_187299 | JGI IMG/M metagenome (GOLD analysis project Ga0209021, IMG submission 187299) | Host-associated microbial community of the marine sponge Aplysina aerophoba from Gulf of Piran - sponge pinacoderm, lysed by freeze-thaw... | ecosystem: Host-associated > Porifera > Sponge >... | reverse complement strand
TCGCTGAACACTCCGCTCAGCGGCACCTGGCGGGTGTCGCCGGGCTCGAGGCCGCTCACATCGCCCAGTGACGACGCGACCGTCGGCACGGTGTTGGCGGCACCGACCGTGACGGTGAAGGTGTCGCTGACGGTGCCGCCGTTGCCGTCGTCGGCGGTGACGGTGATGGTGGCGGCGCCCTCGGCGACGGCGCGCACTGTCAGGCTGCCGTAGCCCGACGCGACCGACACGGTCGCAACGCTGGCGGCCGAGGACCTGGCGGTAACCGTCAAGGAGTCGCCGTCGGCGTCGCTGAACACTCCGCTCAGCGGCACCTGGCGGGTGTCGCCGGGCTCGAGGCCGCTCACATCGCCCAGTGACGACGCCACCGCGGGTGCCTTGTTGGCGGCGTCGACGGTCACGGTGAAGGTCTCGCTCACGGTGCCGCAGTTGCCGTCGTCGGCGGTGACGGTGATGGTGGCGGTTCCCTCGGCCACGGCGCGCACCGACATGCTGGGGAAGCTGTTCACGCCCGTCACGGCCGCAACGCTGGGCGCCGACGATTCGGCGGTGATGGTCAAAGTGTCGCCGTCGCTGTCGGCGAACACCCTCGAGAGCACCAGATTATAGTCCTGGCCGGGCTTCAAGGCGACGTCGCGCAGCGAGATCGCGACCGTCGGGTCGGCATTGGCTCCGCTGATGTCGCCCGGCGCGCATGCCACCGTCGGGTCGTTGGTGGTGCCGCCGACGGTCGCCGCGATGGTGTAGGTCCGGGTGTGGACCCCTTCGGTGACGGTGATCCTGATGTCGGTGGTCTTGCCGCGTTGCAGGGTGACGTAGGTGTTGGCGCGCACGCTGCTGTTCTTGCCGTTGATCGTCGCGGTCTTGGGTTGGGTGACCTCCGGCAGCACGCGCAGGCCCACGACTCCTTCGGGCAGGCTGATCGTGTAGGAGGTCCGCCGCTTGGCGAGGCTCTGCGCGAGTTGCACCTCGTTGCCGGTGGTGGTCCTGGTGATGGCCTCGAGGCGGAGGCCTTCCAGTTCGGCCATCAGCGACAGGGTGACTCTGGCGGTGGCCCACTCGCTGGCGCCGCCGTCGTTGACCCCGCGGATGCGCACGGTGTAGGTCTCGCCTGCGGCCAGGCCTTCGAACCAATGGCTGTAGTGGACCTCGCCCGAGGGTGAACGGTTGTACACGAAGTCGTTCTTGGCGGTCAGGCAGATGCACACCGTCGTCTTCGTCCCGTCGCCGTCGACCAGCTCCAGGTCCCAGGAGTCGGCGGCCGCGGCATCCGAGCTGTCCCTCCATCGCACGACGACGGTGCTGGTGTCGTAGGCGTCGACCTGCCAGACGGGCGTCCCCGGCTTGGGCGGAGACTGCCGGGTGACCGTGACCGCGTAGGTGCGCGGCGTCTCGCCCGCTGCGGAGACGGCGACGCTGATCGGGTTCTCCCCGTACTCCAGGCTGATCGGCTGGTCGAGGCGCCGGCTGCCGCTGATCGTGACGACGGTCTTCGGATCGAAGACGGTCGGCGTGAGGACCACCTGCGCCATTCCGGCGGGCACGGTCACGTCATACGACTCGGTGCCGCGCACGTAGACCAGCGCGTCCGCCGCGAGGGCGCGTCCGCCGTTGTTCGGGCCTGCCGCGATCGTCAGCCCGCTCAGCTCGGTGGGCGTGGGCATCGTGACGCCGATCTCCAGCCAGGCGCCGGCGCCTCCGGCGTTGCCGGCGCGCACCCCGAACGTGTAGTCGGCGCCGTTGCTGAGCCCGCTGAAGTCGGCGCTCAGGTCGCCGTTCAGGTCAGCGACGCTGAGCTTGCGCGTCGCGACCGCCTGGCCCTGGCTGTCGCGGACCCGGACCTCGTAGAAGTCCAGCGGGACCCCGGTCCTGGCCGACGGCGCCTCCCAGCTCACCGTCGCGTTGCCCAGGCCGACCTCGATCTCCACCGCCGCCGGCGCGGCGGGCGCGGCCGGCAGCGAGCGGGTGACGGTGAGGGTGTAGGTCTTGGTGGTGGTGCCGTCGGCTGCGGTCACCACCACGCTGACGGCATTGGCGCCGTAGTCCAACGCGACCGGGGTGTCCGCCGGGCCGCCGTTGACGGTCACCACCGCTGAGGGGTGAAGCGGCGTCGGCGTCACCGTCAACGCGGCCACGGTGGGGCCTGCCTTCAAGGTGTAGTCGGTCTGCCCGTCGACCAGCGCCACCGGGCCCGCGGAGGTGCCCAGCCGGTGCAGGCCCGCCTCGGTGTCCGCGGGCAGGGCCCGGGTCACCGTCAGGGTGTAGGCCTTCGCGACCGAGTTGTCCTTCACGGGCGACCTGCCGCCCTTGCCCTGCTTCCACTTGTACAGGACCAGCGCGATGTCGGTCGGCTCGCCGGGCGCCAGGTCATAGCGCACTGAATGAACGAAGTCGTTGTGCAGGACATCGACCATCTCTCGGAAGAGGTACACGGTGTTCCCGTTCGTCCACTTCGACGTCGCGACCATGCTCGCGTCTCCGTCCCGGCGCTTCTGGTAGTTCTCCAGTGACTGCTCCAGGCTGCTGCCGGCGAAGATGTACGCAGTGCTGTTCCAACCGCCGTCGCGGCTCCAGGGCGTGGTGTAGCGGCCCTTGACTTCGACGCGGTCCCATTCGAGTGGGGCGGTGACGGTGTATTGGTAGTGGTCGGGGGAGAAGGCGGGCTCGATCGTGAACCCGGGGGGCAGCGTCAGGCCGGTGATCTGCATGTCGTCGGTGGCCTCTGTGGTGACGTCGACGACGGCGGTGAATCGGATCTTGGTGTCGCGGGCGCGGTCGACCGCGATCCTGTAGGTGCGGGTGGTGGTCCCGTCGACGGCGGTGACGACGACAGCGACAGCGGTTGTGCCGTAGCCGTTGAGAGCGACGGGCGTGTCGGGGTGTTCGCCGTTGACGGTGACGGTCGCTCGGGGGTGGCTGGTGAGCGCGGTCACGGTCACTGTGCTGGTGGTGGAGGCCACGTCGACGCGGTAGCTGCGGGTGTCGGGGTCGAATGCCAGCGTGCCGGGGCTGATTCCTAGATAGTTGAGGCCGGCGTCGTCGACTGGGTAGTGGGCGCGCCTGATGGTCAGCGTGTAGGCCTGTTTGTGGGTGTGCTCCGCGAACGGCGCCTGGTTCTCCTCGCCGGGCTTCCATTTGTATATGCCGACTTCGATTGTCTGGGACTCCCCGTTGTCGAGGCTCACCTCCTGGGTGCCGGCGGCGCTGCCGGCCAGTTGCGCGAGCAGGTGCTCGTTGGCGGTCCCGACGCCGAGCGCTTCGAAGTCGGCGAGGTCGGCGGCGGCGGCAAGGTAGGCGTGGCCTCCCGCCGAGGGGTCGGCGAAGCCGCCGTGCAGCTTGACCGATGGCATCTGGGGGGGCAGGGTGATGGTGTAGCTGCGGGTGTCGGGGTCGAACGCGGGATCGACGGCGAGCGGCTCGGACACCCGGATCGACTCCAGGACCAGGTCGCCGTCGTCATCTTCGCTCGGGTCGGCGTCGGCGGTGAGCAGGATGCTCGCCGTCGGGATCATCTCGGCGGTGCTGGCGAGTTGGCGCAGCAGCGGGTAGCCGGCGCCGGAGAACTGCCAGGGCTTGTCGGGGCGTCCGTCACCGTCGCCGTCCACGTTCCAGCCGGCGTAGATGCCGAAATAGCCGGCGGGCGACTGGAGGGCGGCGGTGGTGTGGCCTGTCCCGGCGGCGCTGGTCGTGGTGCCGCTGGTGTGCTTGTCCCAGTAGCTGTTGGCGACCCTGCCTCCGCCCACAGTGGTGCCGACGAGGCCGCCGCCAGCCACGGCGACGGTCGAGTAGCTGGCGGTGACGAAGCCCTGATTGACGCCGACGAGCCCGCCGACGTGCTCGCCGCTGCTTTGGGCTTTGCCGAAGGCGTAGGCGGCGTATACGGCGCCCGTGCCGGTGTTGATGCCGACGAGCCCGCCGACGCGGTTGGCTTGGCCGGTGACTACGGCTCGGGCCGCGCTGGAGCGGATCTTGCCGCTGTTCGAGCCGACGAGGCCGCCGACGTCGCGCCCTTGTCGGTCTACCGGAGTGGTTCCGTTGACGGTCGCCACCGCGGAGCTGTGATGCAGGCGGGCGCCGTTCATCTGCTTGCCGACCAGCCCGCCCACCGCGTAGCGGCCCTCGGCGTGGCCCGACGCGCCGGCGCCGGTGATGAGGCTGTAGTTCTCGCCGACGAGGATGCCCACGTCGCGGTCGCCGGCCACGGTGCCCGACGCGCTGCTGTCGGCGACGCGGCCGTGGTTCTCGCCGACCAGCAGGCCGATGTCGTGGTCGCTGCGCAGGGTGCCGCTGACGTGGCTGTCGGTGATGTGCCCCCAGCTGGCGCCGGCGAGTCCGCCGACCATGTCGTGGCCGCCCGAGACTTCGACGCTGCTCAGGGTGATGTTTCGTATCTGGGCGCCGGCGCCGGCCGAACCGAACAGCCCGACCTTCGACATGTTCGCCGGCTTGTTCATGTGGAGGTTGGCGATGGTGTGGCCGTTGCCTTCGAAGACGGCGTTGTAGGCGTGGTTGAGGATGGGCATGGGTTCCCAGCCTGTGCCGTCGTTCCAGAATTGGTCGCCTTGGTCGGCGCGGCCGTTGCCGTTGGTGTCGAAGTCGAGGTCTGTGACGAGTTCGTAGCCCTTGCAGCCGCCGGGGCAGCCGGGGCCGTCGGCGATGATTCGTGGGAAGGCTCGTAGGTATTCGTAGGCGGTGCCGCGCAGGGGTTGGGCGTCGCCGTCGGGGTCGAAGCGGATGGCGTTGAGTTGTTCGAAGTCGCAGATCTCGATGAGGCGGTCGTCGTCGCGGTCGTAGTCGCCGCCCACCGCTGGGGTGCAGGCGGGCTGGGCTTCGACGGCGTCGATGCGGCCCTGGAGGGTGGCGGCGGTCTGCAAGAGCTCGTAGTTGGCGGCTTTGAACGCGCCGTGGTCCGCGAGCGTGTAGGTGGCGGCGATGTTGTGGGTGCCGGCCTCGGCGGTGGGGAACGATCCGGCGACCGCGAGGCCGCCTGCTCGGAAGTCGGCGAGCTCGGCGGGCAGCACGTCGACGCCGGCGGCGTTGGTGGTGTCGAAGGCGGCTGCGGTGGTGCCGTCGTAGTCGCGGGTGGCGACCAGCACGCCGCTGACGGCGGGGATCGGCCGCGGCTCGATCTCGTAGGCGGCGACGGTGGGCGCGGCGGGCAGTTCGTATTCGTCGGCGTAGCCGGACGCGACCGCGAGGGTGCCCATGGAGATGGGGTAGCTGCCGGCGTCGTCGCCCGCGGTGCGGCTCAACGCGCCGGTGACCACGTCGCCGGCGGCGTCGCCGTCGGCGAGGCCTGAGACGGTGTAGCTGAGGTCGTCGGCGGTGCCGTACACGCGGGTGGGATGGTCGGGGGTGATCGACAGGGCGGTCCGCGGCTTGCCGGGGGTGGCGGTGAGGGACTGCCAGTCGCTGGCCAGCCAGCGCAGCGGTTGGTTGCGATAGAAGCCGATGGTGATGCGCAGGCCCCTCACCTGCACGTCGTAGGCGGTGCCGTTGTCCAGGCCGGTGATCGTCTCGCCGCCCCGGTCGGCGGGGAGGATCCCGTTGCCGTCCTCGGCGGTCACCACCGGCGCGTCCTTCGCGAGCGATCTCTTGATGCCGATTTCGGCCAAAGGCGCGGGGTTCAGCCACTGGGTCTCGCCTGTCTTGCGCCACCGCAGGGTGTAGTTGTCCGGCGCGGTGGGCGAGTCGCTCTGCTCCCAGCCCACCCTCAGCGACCCGTCGCCCGGCGTCACGGACACGCCCTCGGGGTCGTCGACGGTGCCGCGCTTGACGATCAGCCGGTACGACTCGGTGCTCGTGCCGTCCAAAGAAGTCACGTCCACGGTGATCAGGCTGTGGCCGACCGGCGCGTACCACGGGCCGCTGGCCTCGCCCGACACCACGTCGCGCTTGGGAGCGCGCGCCTCTTCGATCGAGCGCGTCCCCGACACCACGATCCGCTTCGCGCCCGGCGCGGAGGTGTCCGCAGCCACGGCCAAGTACAGATAGCGGCCGGCGGCCTCGGGCACCTCCACCCAGTGCTCCCGCACCGAACCCGACACCGTCGGCGACAGGGCGAACGCCTCGCCCTCATAGGGCACGTTGTTCGCGCTGTCGGGCTGCTTGGAGGTCGCCAGCCACACCGAGATCCCCGACAGCGACGCGTCCGCGGACTGCTCCGCGGTCGCCCGCCGCACCGTCACCGTGTAGGTCGACCGCGTGAACCCGTCCGGCGCCGTCGCCGTCACCGTGATCAGATTCGACCCCGCCTCCAACGGCAGCGGATCGCTCGCCTGCCCCGACACCGCCGCCTTGCCGTTCACCGCCAGGACCACCGACGCGTGCTGCGCCGTCGCCGTCACCCGCACCGACTCCACGCTGTGGGGAACCCACGCCCGATACTCCTTCAACGCGTTCGAGAACACCGACGGGCGGATCTGCGCCCCAGACAACTCCAGATCCCCCAGACCCGCCGCCGGGTTGTTGACCACCACCACCGAATAGGACCGCACCGTCGCCCCGTCAGGCGCCGTCACCCGCACCACGACCCGCTTCGTCGCATTGGTGCCATTGCCCAAATAGAACACCTGCGAGAACCCCCCGCTGGCCACCGACTGGCCGTCCACCTCGACCGACGCGCCCGCAGCCGCGGCCGTCGCCCGCACCCGCACCCGCGGCGTGAACGCCGCCGACGCCCCATAGCCCAACACCGAAGAATCGAACGCCGGCCACAGCCCCACCACCGGCATCGGCTGATCCTCCCCCGAGAAGCCCGTCACCTCCAGACCGCTCAACGAAGCATCGGACGACCCGCCCGAAGACCCCTGCGCGGCCGCCGGGCCGGGCACCAGCACCGCCGCCGACACCGCCGCCGCCACCAGCACCCGATAGAAGCGCCGCAACCGGGGATTCACGAGAGACCACATCGGATTTGCCTTCTTTCTGTTGGAAGCCGCCTCGCCGGGAGTCGCAGCAGGCAGCGGGGTTATCGCCCCGGTGAGCGCACCGGGTTGTGTCTTGCCCGAGAAGAGGGTGTCGCCTTGGTGGGAGCCGTCGTGTCGGGGTTCATCGGGCGTCTCTGGCGTAGGCGGCTCTGACCGTCATCAGGTCCTCGATGGTGAGTGAGCCGCCGAGGTAGTCGGCGAGCGCGGTCTGGTATTCGGGCATGTCGATCTTGCCGTCGTCGTTGGCGTCGTAGCGCTCCAGCGGGTCTGTCTCCTCAGCCTCGGCGTCCTCGGCGTCGGGTTCGGGTGATTGCGGTTCGGTGCCGGCGGCGGTGACGGTGACGGTGAACGTGTCCGACACAGTGTCGCGGCCGTCGCTGGCGGTGACGGTGATGGTGGCGGTGCCCTCGCCGGCGGCGCGCACGGTGAGGCTGGTGTAGTCCGAGGCCACCGAAAGCGTGGCGACGCCGGTCGCGGAGGATCTGGCGGTGACCGCCAGCGGGTCGCCGTCGCCGTCGTCGAACACGCCTGACAGTGACACCTGGCGGGTGTCGCCGGGCTCGAGGCCGTTGATGTCGCCGAGCGGCGACGCGACCGTGGGCGGCTGGTTGACGACGGTATTGGTGTCGACCTCCTCGGCGGGCTGCTGTTGGGAGGCGGGTGGGGCGTCTTGGTGGGGGAGGGTGATGGTGTCGGTGACGCGTTCGCCTCTGGCGGCGCCGTCTTGGGCGCGCACCCACACCTTGTAGGTGCGGCCCGCTTCGAGGTTCTTGAAGGTCACCCTGGTCTTTTTGGCTCTGGGGGTCTTGGTGTTGCCGCTGCCGGCCTTGCCGCCCTCGGGTCGCAGGTGCACGATGTAGCGACTGGGCGCGATGCCGCTGTCGGGCGCCTGCCAGCTCACGGTCACGCTGCCGGCGGTGGCGCTCAACTCCAGCGCGGTCACCGGGCCGGGCAGCGCAGCCGCGCCCTGCTGGTCGGCTTGGTCGTTGGCCTCCTTCTGCTGGGGCGGCGCGGTGGTGTCGGTGACCGCCACGGCGACCGTGCCCAGCGGCACGGTTTCGTATGCGGGGCCGGCGCGGCTGATGCGGTGGCTGATGGCGACGCTCTCGTCCTCGGTGTCGTCATCAGCGAGCGCGGTGACCGTGAACGTGGCGGGCACGTTCCAGTTCGCGGTAGTGAAGATGTGCGACGCCGGCGACACGGTGGCGGCGTCGGTGTCGCTGCTGCGGGCGGTGATCGTCACGCTCTCGGACGGCTGGGTGTCGAGCACCAGCGTGTAGGTCGCCGTGGCGCCCTCGTCGACGGCCACCGGGTTGGTGGCGGTGACCGTCACCCCGGCGGTGTCGTCATCGACGATGGTGACCGTGGCGGTGCCGGCACCGTCTGTGGACGGCGCCCAGCCGGAGGTGACGGCGGTGACTGTCACCGTGAAGGTCTCGTCGCTCTCGTCGAGGGCGTCGTCTGCGGTGGGCGCCAGCACCTCCACCGTGGTGTCGCCCTCAGGCACCGTCACCGGCGACGCGATGGCGCCCACGTCGCTCGACGTCGCGGTGGCGTCGTCGCTGTAGCCCGCGGTCACCGCGAACTGCACCCCGCCCGCAGGCGCAGCCTCGCTCAAGGTGACAGTCAAGGTCGCGGACTGGCCCTCGACCGCAGAGGCCGCTGCGCTGATCGAATAGGTGGCCGCTTGCTGCTGCATCTGGTCAGACGCCGGGCCCACGCCCCGCAGCTTCGGGTAGTCGCCGGCGGTGCCGAAGTCCCACGGATCGTCGGCGCTGCCGTCGCCGTCGATGTCCACATTCCAGTTGGCGTAGATGCCGGTGTAGCCCGTCGGCGCCTGCAGCGCCGCGGAGCTGTAGCCGGCGCCCCTCGCCGAGCTGAACGAAATGCCGGCCGTCGAAGCGTCCCAATAGCTGTGCGACACCCGCGACCCGCCCGCCGTGCCCCGAACCAGCGGGTGCGTGTACCCACCCGACAGAGTGCCCGCCACATAGCTCGCAGTGATCGGGCCGCTGTTCTGTCCGACCAGCCCGCCGACAACGTGGCGGCCATTGAAGCCCGAACCTGCACCGACATTGCCGGTGGCGTAGGAGGCGATGATGGCGCCTGCGTTGACCCCCACCAGCCCGCCGACCCAGATGGGCTCGCCACTCATGCGGGCGCTCGGGTAGACGAGGACATCATCGGCCGACACGTCGGCTGAGGCGAAGCTGGCGGAGATCACGCTCGACGAGTGCGCCTGGCCGACCAGCCCTCCCACCATGATTCCCCTCCGCTCGCTGCCTAGCCTGTAGCTCTCGGTGATGGTGTTCGACACTGCACCAGTCACCCAGCTTCTGCTGATCGTGCCGGCGCTCACGCCGACCAACCCGCCGACACGTCCCTGCTCGCAGGGCAAGCGGAAGCCGTAAGCGCCGGCATGCGGATGCCGGCTGCGAATGCACGCGAAGCTGCGCGTCACGCTGACGTTGCCGAGGCCGACGTTGCGGATCACCCCGCCGCGGGCCAGTTCCTCGAACAGCCCCAGATGGATCGACCTCATTTCAGCGGTTCCCCCCGCCTCGCCCCCCGTCCCCGGTTCCGTCCGGTAATAGCCGGTGGCTTGCGACTGCTTGACGCTGTCGGAGTCGATGAACAGGTTCGAGATCACATGCCCGTTGCCCTCGAACACGCCGCTGAAATGATCGGTGTCAGCGCCGATCGGCACCCAGCCGTGCCCGAAGTTCCACCAGTCGTCACCTGAGTCGGCGCCGCCGCTGGCGTTGGTGTCGAAGTCCAGATCGGCGGTCAGCTCATAGCCCACACACCCCGTCGACGGACAGCCCATCCCCAACAGCGCGTTCGGGAACCCCTCATGCAGCGGCCCGCCGTGATCGGCATAGCCGTCGCCGTCGGCGTCCCAGCGCACCGCGTCGAGCTGCGCCAGGCTCGACACCTCGATCAGGCCGTCGTCGTCGGTGTCATAGTCCGCCGTCCGGAGCGGCGACAGCTCCGCCGGCGCGGCCAGCGTCGTGTCCGGCGACCGCCACACCAACTGAAGCGTGTACCTCGAACGAGCCAGCTTGTCGCTGCCGGTCCACCACAGGCCCCCGCCCTTGTTGCGTTCCTCCTGCGACGGGCCGTACCTCTTGAACCACTGGTTCGCCCCGATCTCCACCGTCGTCACTCCCGGACTCAGCTCGTAACGCACTGCGCGTTCCAAGGAGCGTGTGTTGCTGTTCGTGGTCTTGCTGCCCGCTATTCCGTACGCGAATCCGGGTTGCAGGCGGGAATCCATGCTCAGATACTTGGGCCGGAAGAGCGCCTCGAAGCCCACCTCCGACACGTCGTCGGCCACATGCACCACGTAGTTGCGACGGTCGGGGCTGAACTCGGGGTAGAACGTGAAATCCGACGGTGCCGCCACGCTCTCGATGGTCAAGTGGTCCGGGCACATCACGAACTTGATCATCCCGGCTTGCGGTGTGGCCGCCCGAGCCGCGTCGGGCACGCACGGCGGCAACAGCAACTCCTTCCCGCCGAGAGCCGACTGCTGCGAAGAGCCCTGGCTCCCCTGCGCGGCCGCCGGGCCGGGGGCCAGCACCGCCGCCAACACCGCCAACGCCGCCAATGCCGGACAGAGATGCCGCAACCGGCGGGTGATTGCAGAAGCCGTCATGGTTACCGCCTTTCAGCGAACTCACATACACAACGATCACAGGCCGACCAAGTAATAGCACAGCGATCATGTGCCGATCAATGACGGTCATGTCCGAGGACACCACCGCGCCCCGGAACTTGGTCCCGCCCGCCTCCACCGCCCCGAGAAGTTGGTTCGTCTGCCTCTGGCCCTCATCTCTTGATGTCGCGCCGGGAGGTGACCACTCGACGTCAGTGGTTGAGCAAGGTTCTGACGATCGTGTCCACCTGCAAGCTCGTGTCGGCGTCGATGGCGCCGATCTTGTGGAGCAGGCGCCGAATGCTGACGGAGCGGATCAACTCGCACTGGACATAGCTGGTGCGGTGAAGACCCGTCGCGCCGTTGGCTTGCACCTCGACGTGCAGCGATAGCCGGCGATGCGTCGTGGTGAGGGGAGCGAGGATCACAAAAGGAAAGCCCGCACCGAACGTGTCCGGCGGTCCGAGAACCAATGCTGGACGCCGTGAGGCGGGCTCGCCGGGGTGTGACGGCCCGAAATCGACGAGCCACAGCTCGTCAAGCGATGCCATCGGAAACGTGGGACGACTCTGCCTCCGCGAGATAGTCGGACCATGCCTCGAGGTCGCCGCGCATGGCGGCCAACTCCTCCTGCACCCGCAGGCCGAATCGCAGTCGCCGGAGGGCCTCGGCAGCCTGGCGTACCGTCTCGGTAAGGGTGTCCCCCGTCTCGTTGCTCATGTCGAGGAGGCGGGAATGGGTTTCGCGGTCTACCCGGACGGTCGTCGTCTCCACAAGCCGGAGGCTACTGGGATGTCTACAAATCGTCTACACATTGTGCGGGGCGTGTTGATGCGTACTTCGGCCCGATGTCACGCTCGCCTCGAAATCTGCACGGGTTCTACTCACATATGACGGGTTTCTCTACAGATTTCGGTCGAGTTGTCAGTCGGGCAGCACCGTGATGCTGGAGAAGCACATCTCGTCGACGGTGCCCTCGTTCCAGGTGATGTAGCGGGGCTCGGGCATGAACTGCAGGGTGCGGTCCCACCAGCACTCGAAGCGGACCATGTCGCCCCGCTCGATGCGGATGTCCTCGACCGGCTCGTAGTTGAGCTGCCACTCGAAGTCCCACACCGGGATGTCGAGCAGGATCCGCTCATCGGGCGTGTCGGGGTGCAGGGTCATGCGGTAGGCCGCGCCGAACTCGTGCATGTGGCCGAGCACGGTGTGGATCGTGCCGGTGCTGCGGGCGGGCAGGTCGCAGGAGCTGTAGCCGATGCTGCCGTCGAGGTCGTCGTAGTCGTCGACGGTGCCGCCGCACTGCGCCAGCAGCAGGCCGGGGATGAGCGGGGCGAAGTCGTCGTACTTCTCGCCGATCTCGGCCAGCACGTTGGCCCGCACGCACAGGTTCACGTAGCCGTCGATGGTGGCGGCCCGCTCGGCCGCGACAGCCTCCTCCTCGGGGGTGCACGGGATCTCGGCCGGGGTGACGTAGTCGTTGCTCCCGACGTGGGTCATGCCCGCGGCCACCTCGGCGGCGGTGGCCGTGTCGAGGATGATCCAGGAGCCGTCGGGCGGGGTGTCGTGGTCGTAGTGGTAGTGGATCTGGTTGACGATCATGTCGCCGGGCCACAGGTAGAGGCCGTAGCCGTCGGGGTAGATGACCGGCGACTGGCCCGGCGCCCAGCCCTGGATCGAGTACACGCCGTCGCTGAAGAGCCCCGACAGCCCGAAGCACGTCCAGCCGGGCTCGTCGGGGAAGCCCTCGGCCGCCTCGATCCCGTCCTCGGCCGCGATCTTGGCCGCGACCTCCTCAGCGGCGCCGGCCGGCACCCGGTAGACGATGGCGTGGTGCACGACCGGCGCCTGGTCGGGCCGGAACTCGAAGCCCTTGACCCAGTTGCCGTCGCCCTCGGGGTCGGCCACCTCGTGGACCTGGCAGCGGTAGTCGTCCTTCTTGACCGGCCGGCCGTCGGCGCGGGAGTAGCCGGTGTACAGCCCGTCACGGGGCCCGATCCTCTGGTCCTCCTCTATGGGGAGGATGGCCTGGACCCGGGCCACGAGCGGGGTGCTGGGCCGCACGTCGAGGCCGCCGCCGGAGTCGGCCCACGCCTTGACGGCCGCCTTCTCCTCCTCGCTGAGCGACCAGTCGTGCACGAACTCCGGGCTCAGGTCCGACGGCAGCCACGGCGGCATGAAGCCGATGCCGGTGACGAAGGCGATGTCGTCGGCGATGGCGGCCGCGTCGCCGGCGGTGTCGAGCGCGAGGGTGCTCCAGGCCGGGCCGCCGGTGGTGTGGCAGCTCACGCAGCGGGTCTCCAGGATCGGCTGCACGGTCGCGGCGAACCGGCCCGCCGCGATCTCGGTGGACGGGATCTCGCGGCGCAGGTCGCCGGTCGGCTCCGAGCCGATCTCGACCCGGTCGGCGACCAGCTCGAAGGCGAGGACCACCTCGTCGGAGGTGTGCACCAGCCGGGCGATGTTGATGGGGCCGACGTCGTAGTCGCTGGTCAACACCGTCGCCGACATCGCCGCGGTCAGGCCGTCGGGGGTGACGGTGACGGTGCCGGTGAACGTCTCGGTGCGGGTGGTCTCCTTGACGGTCAGCTCGCCGGTCACGGCGATGTCGTAGGCGGCGCCGTCGGCGAATCCGGCGTCGAGGCCCTCGATGGAGGTGGGCTTGAAGCGGACGAACGGCCAGTGGCTCGACTCCAGGTAGTCGTGGCGGATGCGCTTGTCGCGCAGGGCGGAGTCCGACCGGAACATCTCCACGTTGACGACGATCTCGCCGATCCGGCTCGCGGCCAGGTCGATCAGGTTCACGGCGATCTCGCCGGCCATCACCGTCGTGGTGCCCACCGTGGTGCGTGACAGCCCGCCGAGGCGTTCGGTGATGTGGTAGCTGGCCCGCGACCCGGCTCCGGGCACTATGCGGTACAGCCGCTCGGTCTCGACGTCGAAGTCCTCGGGGTCGTCGACGTCCACCACCGGGGGAGCGACGACCTCGCCCCTCGTCGTCAGCTCGGAGTGATCGACCTCGCCGTCGACGTCACCGGTGACGCCGCCGTCGACCGCGCCGTCGACGGCCACATCCACAGCATCGACGGCCACATCGACGGCCGTCTCGACCGTGTCGAACCACTGGCCCCGGGTCAGGAACGCAGTCGTGCCGATCACCAGCACCGCCAGGATCGCCACCCGGCCCGGGTCGAGTCTCCGCCACCACGACACGATCCAGTATGCCCCCGCGCGTGCCGCCGCCTCACCCGCCCGGGGGCGATGCCGGTCAGTCGAAGGATGCCAGCCAGTCGGTGGATGTCGGTCAGTCGATGTAGGTCACGCCGTCGGGCGGGGCCCGCAGCGTGCCCCAGCACTCGACGGTGCCGTCCCACCGCAGCCCGCAGGTGTAGCCCTGGCCGACCTCCACGTCAGCGAACGACCCGGTGGGCGCAGTCTCCCTCCAGCCCCAGCATTCGACGGTGCCGTCCTTTCGCAGCCCGCACGAGTGCACCCCGGCAGAGACGGCAATGTACTCGTAGCCCAGTGCTACGAGCTGTCCGTGCGAATTGGAGCCCCAGCACTCGACATCGCCGTGGAGTCGTATTCCGCAGGTGTGGCTGTCGCCGGCCGCGATCGCAGAGAAGTGCCCCGTCGGGGCGTCCAGCCTCCCCGCGCTGGGGTTGCCCCAGCACTCGGCCGCATCCGTGTCGCGTATCCCGCAGGTGTGAGTGCTGCCCGCGGCGACGGCTGTGAAGATGCCGGCGGGGGCGTCGGCCTGGCCGTGGGAGTTGGAGCCCCAGCACTCGACGGCACCGTCTGTACGCAGGCCGCAGGCGTGGCCGATGCCGGCAGTCACCGCGTCGAACGGTCCGCCCGGGGCGTCGAGAACGCCGAATCGGTCGTATCCCCAGCACTCGACGGTCTGGTCGGCGCGCAGCCCGCAGGCGAAGTAGTTCCCGGTGTCCATGGCCCTGAAGCGCCCGCCGGGCGGTTCCATCTGGCCCACGAGGTCGGTGCCCCAGCACTCGACTGTGCCGTCGGCGCGCAGCCCGCAGGTGTGGTTGCCGCCGGCAGCCAGCGACTCGAACTCCTCGCTGGGAGGTTCGGCGCCCGCCACGAAGCGCCGGCCCCAGCATTGGATGGTCCCGTCGGTGCGCAGCCCGCAGCTGTGGTCGGCCGCGGCCGCGACCGCCTGGAACTGGCCGTCCGGCGCCGGGGTTGCGCCGAAGGCGTCCGATCCCCAGCACTCGGCCGTGCCGTCGGTGCTCACCGCGCAGGTGTGGTCCACTCCCGCCGCCAGCGTTGTGAAGGTCCCGCCGGGTGCGTCGGTCTTGCCCAGATAGTCCGACCCCCAGCACTCGGCCGTGCCATCGAGTCTCACCCCGCAGGTGTGGTCGGCGCCCGCGGCGATGGCGGTGAAGCGTTCCGTTCGACTGTCTGCCTGGCCAGCCTCGTTGGCGCCCCAGCACTGCACCGTGCCACCGCTGCGAAGAACGCAGGCGTGGCCGTGTCCAGCAGCCACCGCGGTGAAGTGTCCTCCGGGCGGGGTCAGGAACTCGCGGTCGGCGCCTCCCCAGCACTCGACGTCGCCGTCGTCGCGCAGAGCACAGGTGAATCCGGCGCCCGCCGACAGGGCGATGAACTCACCTTCTGGCGGGTCGAGTACTCCTAGGAAATCCCCACCCCAGCACTCGATGCTGCCGTCGGTCCTGATGGCGCAGTTGTGGCCGGGTCCCGCTGAGATCGCCTTGAACTGGCCGTCGGGCGCATCGAGCAGGCCGCTCTGGTTGACGCCCCAGCAGTCGATGCCGCCGTCGGTGCGGATGGCGCACGTGTGCCAGAACCCGGCCGCCACCGCAGTGAACGTCCCCTCGGCCGGCATGGGCACCGACGACGCGGGCACGTCGGCGTTCGAACGGCTGTCCTCGGCGGCTTCCTCGGCCTGATCGCCCTCCCCGGCCCCGGCAACGGGCGGGGCCGCCTCATCGGAGCACGCCGCGGCCACCAGCCCGGCCACCACCAACCAACAAGCGACCCGTCGAAGCGGCGCTTCGGCCCGACATGACTGCACCGTCCGGCGGCACCCGCTCCAGGCCGCAGCACTGGATCGGGCCTGGGGCATCGACACCTCCTCCGGTCACTGGGCGGCCGGGCTCAGTATCGCGCCGTGGCGGAGCCCTTCACAGAGGTTTCTGAGAGCCGTCGGCCGACCCGGTCCGCTGACCCGGTCCGCCGGCTGCGAGGCCTCCCGCCGGCAGGCGGCTCCTCACTCCAGCGGGAATGGGAGCTGGAGCCACCACGGACGGTCGACGGTGTCGATGCGGTGCACCCACTTGACCCACCAGAAGCCCCGCCGGCCCGGAGCCACCAGCCGCACCGGCGCTCCGTGGCCCCGGCGCAGCGGCACGCCGTTGTAGCCGACGGCCAGGTACAGGTTCGGCGCGTCGCGAGCCGGGAACAGGCGGCTGTAGCCGGTCAGCGAGGTGACTTCCAGCGTGGGCCCGTCCACCGGCGGCAATAGCTCGGCGAGCGGCACTGCGTCCCAGGACTGGCGGCTCCACCATCCTCCCGTGCAGTCGAGATCGGCCTCCAACGGCCGGGCCTTCTCGTGCAGAGCCTCCAGCGCCAGCGGCTCGCCCGCGATGGTCAAGTCCCAACCGGCGGCGGGCACCCGCGGCGACCGGTCGTTGAGCCACATCGTGGTCGGCATCTCCGACGGATTGAACGAGGCGATCTCGTGGGAGCCGGTGAAGCGCCGGTTGTCGCCCACCGCCAGTTGCTGGATCCCGTAGGCGACCCCGGCGGCGGCCAGCGCGAGCCCGCCGCCGGCCAGAGCCCTGCGGTCGAGGTCGGTCACGCGGGGACGGCCCGGCCGGCTCACGATGTGCCACACCACCAGCGGCGCCAGCAGCGCGGCCAGCAGGACATGGGTCCACAGCGCCGACCAGTAGCCCACCCCGTGCCACAGCCCGGTGGCGTGCAGGATGCCCAGCACGACCGTGGCCGCCACCAGCACGCCCAGAAGCATCGACAGCCACCGGGTCGCTCGGCGGCGCTTCAACCCGGTGCGCACCGAGCCGCGGAGCTTGGCCGGGGCCAGGGCCAGCAGGCTCAGACCGGCCAGCGCATGCACGACGGTCACCCAGCGGGCCCAGCCGCTGCCGACGCCCCAGGACGCCAGACCGGTCACCGCGGCCACCGTCACCGCCACGGCCAGCAGGAGATCCACCCGCCGAGCCGTGAGCCATTTGGTAATCGTCATGTTATAATGTTCAATATAACTATCGCCTGATGGCCTCTACGGATGAACATGCTATACTTGGGAGGGCATGACGGTGGAAGACGCGATTATCGGAGTGCTGGGCGCGGGCGTCTTGGGGATGCTCTGCTTCTTCTTTCAGTCGATCAAGTCGGACCTGCGCGACCTCGGCGAGCGCATGGGTCGAAGCGAGGCGATCCTGATCAATGTCGTCGAGCGATTGACAAGGATCGAGACCGTCCAGGCTCAGCACGGCCGCATCCTTGCTCAGCACAGTCGTACGCTGGATGAGCACGGCCGCATCCTCGCCGAGCACGGTCGCAAGCTCGATGAGCACGGCCGCATCCTCGCCGAGCACAGTCGCATCCTTGCCGAGCACGGCCGCATCCTTGCCGAGCACAGTCGCATCCTCGCCGAGCACGGTCGCAAGCTCGATGAGCACGGCCGCATTCTTGCCGAGCACGGCCGCATCCTTGCCGGGCACAGTCGTACGCTCGATGAGCACAGTCGCATCCTTGCCGGGCACGGCCGCATGCTCGCCGAGATTGTGGGCTATGGGGAGCGGATCACCGCCCTGGAGGGTGCGGCAGCCGCCGGCTAGACCGCTCCCAGGACGGCGTCGGCGATCCGGTCCTCGCATGCGGCCGTGTCCCACCATGACAGCTGGAGCTGTTTGGCCCGCCGGAAGTAGAGCTGGATGTCGTACTCCAGGGTGAAGCCGATCCCGCCGAACACCTGCTGGCTCATGGCGGTGATGTCGCGGTAGGTGCGGCAGGCGAACAGCTTGGCCATCGGGGCCAGGCGGTCTGCGGGGCGTCCGGTGCTGTGAGCCCAGGCTGCCTCGCACACCAGAAGGCGGGCGCCGTCGAGGGCCGTGCGGGCGTCGGCCAGGTAGTGAGAGATGGCCTGGAACTCGGCCAGGGCCTTGCCGAACTGGCGCCTGGTCTTGGCGTAGTCCACCGTGATGTCCAGCGCGTAGGTGGCGCCGCCGACCGCCTGCGCCGCGGCCAGGATGGCGCCAGCGTGCATGACCGAATCCCAGGCGGTCCAGCCGGTGCCTGCGGGCGAGTCGGGCCCGCCCAGCCGAGCATCGCCGGGAACCGAGACGCAGTCGAACGTCACCTGGTACTGGGTGTCGGAGGAGATGGACATCCGCTGCTCGATCCGCAGGCCCTCAGCGTCGGGCGGGACCGCGAACAGGTCGATGTCGGTGTCGCCGTCGCCGGTGCGGGCCAGCACGATGAGCAGGTCGGCCGCCGCCGCGAACTGCACGTGGGCCTTGGCGCCGTCCAGCACGAAGCCGTCGCCTGCGGCCCGGGCCGCCAGCTGCACGCCCCGGGGCTTGTAGCCCCCGCCCGGCTCCAACCATCCCACGGTGGCGATGGTGTCGCCCGAAGCGATCCCGCGAAGCAGCGCTTCCTGCTGGGCGAACGTGCCCGCTTCCACGATGGCGCCTGCCGCCAGCACGCAGCTCACGAAGTGGGGGAGGGGCGCCAGCGAGCGCCCCAGTTCTTCGTAGAGCACGACCCCGTCGATCAGGCTCATGTCCGAGCCGCCTGCTCTGTCTGGGACCATCAGGCCGCCTAGGCCGAGCCTGCCGAATTGCTGCCAGAGGTCGCGGGCGATGCCGTCGGGGTCGTCCTCCAACTCCCGCACCCGCTCCAGCGGGGACAGTTCTGCGCAGAGTCCCCGCACCATGTCGCGCAGCATGTCCTGTTCGTGGGTGAAGTCCAGATCGAGCATCAGTGCCCTCCCGTGCCACCGGGGCGGTTCGAAGGTCGCGCCGCCGTCACGGCTGCCAGTCCTCGCCTCGACGCTGCCACGGGTTGTCGTCGGCCGACATCGGCAGGGCGACCCTGGCCGTTCCGGTGGAGCAGATGCGGTCATCGCCCCGCAGCACCAGCTCCAGTTCGGCCCAGCCGCAGCCGGAGTCGTCGGTGGGAACCGCGGTGACCGTGGAGGCGATGGTCATGGTGTCGCCGGGGAAGACCGGGTCGTGCATGCGGAACGAGATCCGTCCGAGGCGCCCCTTCGGGCCGGTCCAGTCGGTGATGGCCCGCTCCATCCAGGCCAGCTGGTTGGGGGTGTTCAAGAAGATGTCCCGGGTGCCGTTGCGCTCGGTGGCGAAGTGGTAGTCGTGGTGCATCGGACGCCAGTCGCGGCTGGCCAGGGCGCCCAGCACGACGGTGGTGGCGGTCACGTCGTGGGTGAGGTCGGGCAGGGTGTCGCCCACCCGGATCTGGTCGTGAGCGGGATCGGGCTTGGCCCGTGGGCCGGCGGTCTCGGCCTGCCCGGGCGGACCCTTACGCAGCGGGGCCGTCGCCGCGGCCTGCGGGTTGGCGGCTTGCGGGTTGGCGGCTTGCGGGTTGGCGGCCGTCGCCCCGCTCGTCGCCGGCTCGCCAGCCGGCGACCACTCCCGGGCGGGAACGCCGGCGCCGTCGCGGCGGTAGCCGAAAGCGGTGTAGGACTCGACCCCCACGAGGTCGCCGGCCTGGTTGTGGTACTCGACGTCGATCACCCAGAAGCGCCCCGAGCCCAGCCGGGTGGTCTTGGGTCCGCTGACGGATCGCAGCACCTGGCGATGGCTGATGAAGTCGCCGGGGCGCACCGGGTCGCCGAACACGACGGCGTTGTCCCCGATGATCGCCTCGGGGAGACCGAGGAGGTCCTTGAGGTCGAAGTGCGCCCGGAGGGCGACCTGTTCGGTGGTCGCGCCGGGCGCCCAGCGGTGGGGGCGCATCCACAGCGACAGGGTGCTGAGGGGCAGGATGGTCCCCCCGGCGAGCATCTCGGCCACCGCCGGCTCCCAGTACAGCGGGTTGGCGTTCTCGGTGGCGGCCAGCGTGTTCCAGCCGTAGGACATGTCCGCGGGGAAGTCCGCGGTCTCCGGGTACATCGGGCGACCGATCATCTCGGCGACGTCGGCAGGCAGCTCGGCGGTCATGTGATCACCCCCGCCCGTCCGTCCGGAATTGGCAGCGTTTTGTGCGGATGGCGTGCATAACGCTGCCAGTTCGTTGGGGGTGTGGAGGCCGTGGCGGAATTGGCAGCGTTTTGTGCGGATGGCGTGCAGAATGCTGCCAGTTCGTTGGGGGTGTGGAGGCCGTGGCGGAATTGGCAGCGTTTTGTGCGGATGGCGTGCAGAATGCTGCCAGTTCGTTGTTCATGCGATGACCCCCGCGGATGCAAGAGCTGCGACCCGGGCCTCGTCGTAGCCCGCCTCGGCCAGCAGCTCGGCGGTGTCGGTCTGCGTGAGGTCCGGCAGCCGGCTCGACGGCTCGGCAGCGACCGCGCCGGCCCATACCGCACCGACCTGCTCGACCGTCCCGTCGGTGGGATGGTCGGCCTTGACCACCGCTCCACGGGCCAGGTACTGGTCGTCGCGCACGGACTCGGAGACGCGGTTGACCGGAGCCACGCAGCAGTCGGCAGGACCGAGCCGGCGCACCCACTCGTCGCGTTCCGCGGTGGCGAGACGAGCTGCCAACGCGGCCCGGATCTCGTCCTGAAGTTCGTCGTCGGTCTGCGCGTCGACGTACCGGTCGAGCCCCAGGGCCCGGCACAGGTTCGCCCAGAACGTAGGCTCGATGGCGGCCACCGACAGGTACTCGCCGTCGGCGCAGGCGTACACGCCGTAGCAGGCGTAGCGGCCGGTGAGGATGTAATGGCCCGGTCCGGGCTCGGCGCCGGTGGCCAGATGCTCGTCGGCGTACAGCGCCATCATCCCCAGCGCCCCGTCGGCCACCGACACGTCCAGGTGCTCGCCGCGGCCGGTGCGTTCCCGGCGCAGCAGAGCGGCCATCACCGCCATGGCCGCGTGCATCCCGCCGGCGGCGATGTCGGCCACCGTCGCGCCGGGCAGCGCGGGCGCGCCGTCGCGGTCGCGCCCGCTGCAGTGCAGGTAGCCCGCCACGGCCAGGTAGTTGAGGTCGTGTCCGGCCCAGTGGCGCCGCGGGCCGGTCTGGCCGTAGCCGCTGGTGGAGCAGTAGACGATGCCCGCATTGATGTCCGCCACCGCCTGGTAGCCGACGCCGAGGCGGTCGACCACACCGGGACGGAAGCTCTCCACCACCACGTCGGCGCGGCGGGCCAAGTCCAGGAAGGCGTCTCGCCCGCCGTCGGACTTGAGATCGAGCAGGGCTCGCTTCATGCCCCGGTGGCCGCTGTAGGCGTAGGCGGGGGGCACGATGGCGACGCCGGCTCGACGGGGCACCGGAGCCACCTTGACCACATCCGCCCCGTAGTCGGCCAGCAGCCGGGTGGCCCGGGCCGCGGGACCGACCGAGGACAGGTCCAGCACGCTGACACCCTCGAGCGCGCCCGCACCGGAAGCGGTCATCGCACCGTCAGAAGTTCTTGGGGAGGCCGAGGCCCCGGCGGGCGATGATGTTCTTCTGGATCTCCGAGGCGCCCCCGCCGATGGTGTCGATCACGGTGAAGCGGTAGGTCGATTCGGAGCGGCCGGCCATGGGAGCGTCGGCGGTGTGGACCCGCAGCTGCGATCCCGGTCCCGCGATGTCCATGGACGCGTCGGCCAGGCGCTTGGACAGCTCGGTGGCGTAGAGCTTGTACTCCGAGGCGGCCACCGTCGGCGGCTGGAAACCCTCCCTGCCGTCGCGCACCGCCTGCTCCACCTTGACCGCCTCGGCCACGAACTTGAGTCCCAGCACGCGGGCCACCTCGGCCTCGGTGTGCAGGTTGGCCAGCCGGGCCCGCACCCGCGGATCGTCCCGTACCGCCTCGCCGTCGCGCTCGGCGTCCTGCACCCACTCGGTGAGCAGGTCGAGGCGCTGCTTGATGGGCGAGAACGTGAACATGGTGAAGCGCTCGAGGTCGAGGGCCTGGCTGATGTAGCGGAACCCGTGGTCGACCTCGCCGACCACGTAGTCGTCGGGCACGAACACGTCGTCTAGGAACACCGAGTTGGTGCGCTCGTCGCCCATGGTCCAGATGGCGTCGATGGTGATGCCGGGCTGGTCGAGCGGCACCAGCATCAAGGTGATGCCCATGTGCTTGTTGCCGGGGTCGGTGCGGGTGCCGAGCCAGTACCACTCCGCGAAGTGGGCTGAGGTGGTCCAGATCTTCTGGCCGTTGAGCAGCCAGCCCTCGGTGCCGTCGTCGGTTGTGCAGCGCTCGGCCCTCAGGCGCATGGAGGCCGCGTCGGAGCCGGCGTCGGGCTCGGAGTAGCCCACCGCGAACTCCACGTCGTTCTCCAGGATCATGGGCAGGAACTCGGCCTTCAGGCGCTCGGAGCCGTGGGCGATGATGGTCTTGCCGACGATGCCGACGCCCTTGCCGATCTGGGGCCCGCCCCGGGCCGCCAGCGCCTCGTTGAGCAGGTACTCGTAGACGCCCTCTCCCTCGCTGCCGCCGTACTCCGCGGGCCAGGTGATGCCGAGCCATCCCTTGTGGCCCATCTCCTTCATGAAGGCCCGGCGCTCGGGCGTGTCCACCAGCTGGGCCATGTTCTCCCTGGTCAGGTCGAACACGTCCGGGTCGTCGTGGGCGTCGAGGAAGGCCTCGACCTCGGCCGCGAACGCCTTCTGGGTGTCGGAGAACTCGAAGTCCATCGGCGGCCCCCCTGGGATGGCTGCGACCGACAGCAGCGTACCGGGGGACCGGTCGGCGCCGTGATCGGACCGCTGCCCGCCGGGCCCTCTAGTAGAGGGAGCCGGAGCGCACCACCGGGTCCTGGCCCCTGGCTCGGCGCAACTCGTCGTCGAGGGCCCTGGTCAGAGACACCAGATCGGATGTGGCCGTGACCATCCCGAATCCCTGCCGGATGCGTCGCTGGACCAGCTCGGCGGAGGTGTGGCACCCGGCCACCACGCCGTGACGGGCGCAGCCGGCCGCGATGGCGGCCAGGGCGTCGTCGAAGACTTCGTTGCCGTCGTTGTTGCCCGGTGGCAGGCCCAGGGTCAGCGACAGGTCGGAGGGCCCCACGTAGGCGGCGTCCACTCCGGGCACCGACAGGATGTCGTCGAGGTTCTCGACGGCCTCGGCGGTCTCGATCATGGGGATCACGGCCACGTCGGCGTTCGCGTGGGCGTAGTAGTCGGGTCCCTCCTGGCGCAGCGCCCGCGCCGGGCCGTAGCTGCGGATGCCGTCGGGCGCGTACCGGCAGGCCCGAACGGCCGCCTCGGCCTCGGCGCGGGTGTTGACCATGGGCACGACGATGCCCCGGGCGCCGGCGTCGAGGCTCTTGCCGATCAGTCCGGCCTCGTTCCAGAGAACCCGCACCACCGGAGTGGCCGATCCGAGGTTGATGGCCTGCAGCATCTTCCAGGCCTCGTCGTGGTCGTTGAAGCCGTGCTGGGTGTCGACGCAGACGTAGTCGAAGTCGCAGCGGGCCACGATCTCGGCCGAGAACGCGTTGGGGATGGTCAGCCAGGCCCCGACCGCGGTCTCGCCGGCCGCCCAGCGCTCTCTCATCGGATTGCTTCTCATGGCGATGACTTCTATCAGGTGTTTGCCGCGGGGCGGGCAATGGCCGCATCCGCGGCACGGGTCAGAAGGGCCAACCGGTAGCCTCCGGTGACCGAAATGCTCCGTGGGCCCTGCGGCTTGGCGGAGCGTCAACGCACAGCACAAGCAGACTTCGAGGAGCACACCATGGCCGTGACAGCATTCCGGGGCAATCCCGTCCAAACCAGCGGTGACTTGCCGGCCGTGGGTGACGCCGCACCGGCCTTCAGCCTCACCGGGGGCGACCTGGGAGCGGTCACGTCGGAGGGTCTGGCGGGTGGCCGGGTGGTGCTGAACGTCTTCCCGTCGATCGACACCCCGACCTGTGCCCAGAGCGTGCGCACGTTCAACGAGCGGGCCGCCGGCCTCGAGGACACGACCGTGGTGTGCGTGTCGGCCGACCTGCCCTTCGCGGCGAGCCGGTTCTGCGGCGCCGAGGGCATCGACAACGTCGCCACCGGCTCGACCTTCCGCAACCCCGAGTTCCTCGACGACTACGGAGTCGGCCTCACCGGGAGCCCTCTGGCCGGCCTGTGCGCTCGGGCGGTCGTGGTAATCGGCTCCGACGGCACCGTGCTGCACTCGCAGCTGGTGGGCGAGATCGCCGACGAGCCCGACTACGACGCGGCCATAGCCGCCCTGGGCTGAGCCCGCCCCGATCCTCAGCTCAGGGGGTTGGAGCGGTCACCTCGCGACGGTACGGAGTCGAGTCGGAGTCGTCGGTAGGAGCCTCCAGCTCCTCGGCGCAACGGCGGCCGTCCCACACCGCGGCCGCGATCGTGCCGGGGGCTAGAGCGTCTCCGACCGCCCTCACGCTCCGCAGGCCGCGGTCAGCCCACCCGTCTCGGCGCGCCAGCAGCTCTGCGCAGAGCCCGTCCACTGGCAGCCGAGAGGTCACCAGCAGCGCTGTCTCGGCCTCGACCCGGCCCTCGCGGCCGGTGAAGGCGCACTCTGTGCCGAGCCCGTCATCGAGCACGGCCGACACCGCAGTGGACGTGAACAGGTCGACGCCCGCCTCCATGAGCCGGGCTTGTATGCGGTGCTGCTCCATGGTGTTCACCGTCCAGGCCGACACCAGCGGCTCGGGCGTGACGAGCACGACCTCGTAGCCCTCGGATCGGAGCAGCTCGGCCAGCACGCCGCCCATGTAGTAGTGGTCGTCGTCGTACACCGCCACCCGGACGCCTGCGGGGCGGCTCCCGGCCAGGATGTCGTCGGGGGTGAGCACCGGCGTCGCGCCGATGGGCATGGCGCCGGCCCGGGTGTGCCATCGGGCCACGCCGTCGCGGCGCCACACCGAGCCGGTGGTCACCGCCACATGGGCGAATCCGTAGGCCAGCGCCTCCTCGGCCGTAATGTCGCTCTCCAGATAGTGCTCGACGTTGTCGAGCTGTGAGAGCTGGCCCAGGCGGTAGTCGACCACCCTGATCCACTCGGCCAAGCCCGGCAGCCTGGCCTCTGCGGCCACCCTGCCGCCGAGCGTGCGCGACCTCTCGGCCAGCACCACCTCGTAGCCCCGCTTGCCGAGCGCCACAGCCGCCTCCAGGCCGGCCGGGCCGGCCCCCACCACCAGCACCCTCTCGTCCGCGTGGCGCGGCCGGTAGCGCTCCGGGTGCCAGCCTCTCCGCCATTCCTCGCCCATCGAGGGGTTCTGGGTGCAGCGGATGGGCGACATGGTGTAGTCGCCGGTCACGCAGATGTTGCAGCCGATGCACTCGCGGATGTCCCCGAGCCGGCCCTCCTCGATCTTTCGGGGCAGGTACGGGTCGGCGATCGAGGGGCGGGCTGCGCCGATGAAGTCCAGGATGCCCTGGCGGATCATCCTGACCATGGTGTCGGGCGACGTGAAGCGGCCGACCCCGACGACCGGCTTGGACGTGAGGGCCTTGAGACCCCGCACCCACTGCTCCTCGTGGGCCTCGGCGCTGAAGCGCGACGTGACGCTGTCGTCCTCCCAGGTGCCGGGCACGAAGTCCCACAGGTCGGGAATCTCGCCCAGCTCACCGATCACCGCCTCGATCTCGGCGCGGTCGATGCCGTCGCGGTACATGGTCTCGTCGACTGTCACCCTGCAGGCCACCGCAGCCCTTCCCGCCACCTCCTCCACGGCATCCTCCAGCAGCTCGCGCAGCAGCCGCATCCGGTTCGTGAGGCTGCCGCCGTACTCGTCGCTGCGGTGGTTGTAGCGGCGCGACAGGAAGTGGTGGGCTGCGCCGAGGGAGTGGCCCGAGTAGACGTAGACCAGGTCGAACCCGGCCCGCAGCGACCGGTCCACGGCCTGACGGTGCCAGCGGCGCAGGTTGGCGATGTCGCGCTTGGTCATGGCTCTGGCCTGAACCGGGTGGGTGGACCCCGAGATGACGGGGAGAGGCGAGGGCGCCTGGGGGACGACCCGTGAGTGGAGGTTGGAGCCGTCGAGCCCGTTGTAGGCCAGCTCGATGCCGGCCAGCGCCCCGAACTCGTGGACCCTCTCGGCCATCAGGGCCAGCGCCGGGATGTCGGAGTCATCCCAGATGCGGGCCTCGATGTACGGGGTGACCTCCGAGGTGTAGTGGATCTCGGCCTCCTCGGTGCAGACGACCGCCCAGCCTCCCTGGGCCTTCACCGCCCGCATCTCGGCGCAGGCGGCGGGGTCGCGGTAGCCCATGCCGTTGCAGTGGGGCACCTGGAAGAACCGGTTCCGGGCTGTCAGCGGTCCGATCCGCACCGGCTCGAACAGGATGTCGTAGGCGGGGTCGCGCATGGCGGTCAGGACGCCGAGTCGAGCGCTTCGGCGCAGCGGTCCAGCGAGTAGTCGATGAACTGGCGTGCCCCGCTGTCGTCGTAGTGCTGGTTGTCGCCCATGGCGCCGGCGGCGTGGCGCACCCTCACGCCCTCGATGATGCAGGCCACCCGCCAGAACTGCAGGGCCACGTACCAGCCGAGTGACGACAGGTCCCGGTCGGAGCGCCGGCTGTAGCGCTCCAGCACGTCTGCGGGCGTGCCGAACCCCTCGACGGTGGTGGGCATGTCGGCCAGGCGGCCCGTCGCGCCCGGGTCGCCCCACCAGGTCATCAGCCCGGCCACGTCGACCAGCACGTCGCCGAGGGTGCAAAGCTCCCAGTCGAGCACCGCGGCCACCGATCCGTCGGCGGCCATGATGCAGTTGTCGAGGCGGTAATCGCCGTGCACGATGCCGGTGCCCTGCTGGTCGGGGATCGACGCCACCAGCCGGTCGTGGAGCTCCCGCACCAGGGGCATGTCGCGGTCCGATCCCTCGTCCACCTGGCGCTGCCAGCGTCGCAGCTGGCGGGCGCAGTATCCCTCGCGGCGGCCGAGGTCGCCCAGCCCCACGTCGTCGGGATCCAGCGAGTGCAGGTCGGCGAGGGTGTCGATGATCGACAGGGCCATCACCGGCCGCACCGCCTCGTCCACTGCGATGGCGTCGTCGCGGTCGAACACCACCGAGCCGTCCACATGGTCCATGACGTAGAAGTCGGCGCCGTTCACGTCCGGGTCGGTGCACAGCCCCAGTGCGGGCGGCACCGGCACCGGCGTGGGCGCCAGCGCCGAGATGACCCGGTGCTCGCGGCCCATGTCGTGGGCGCTGGCCAGCACATGGCCGGTGGGCGGTCGCCGCAGGACCACCCGGCGTCCGGCGGCGTCGGTCACCACGAAGGTGAGGTTGGACGCCCCTCCCGCGATGGGATCGAAGTCGAGCGGCGGGACCACCCCCACCTCGGCGGCCAGCCACGCCGTGACCGGCTCCGGATCGATTCCCTTCGGTGCCCGGGCCACGGCGCTAGCGTCGCCGGGCCGCTCCCCGATTGCAAACAGCAGCGGATCGAGCGGGTCCACTCGCCGCGTCCTGCATCCGGGGATTGTGGCGGCGAGGCCGAAGCCGGCCGAACCTGAAGATATGCTCAATGGAGACGACTACGCATCCCAAGGGGAGGTTTCGGCGCCATGTTCACGGGCCTTAGCGCCAGGAACTTCAAGAGTTGGCGAGATGCCGAAAATGTCGCACTAGCTCCCGTTACAGGGTTCTTCGGCGCGAACAGCTCAGGCAAGACAAGCCTGCTCCAGACCCTCCTGCTCCTAAAGCAGACGGTCGCATCCGCAGATCGCCGACAGGTGTTGAACCTGGGTGGTGATGAGCGTTCGCCTGTTTCCCTCGGGTTGCCTCGGGATATCTTCCATCGGAACAATTCTGCTGAGGCGATGTCCTTTGGGTTCTGTTGGACGTCTCCAGGAATGGTTGAACCATCGGATCCTACGGATCCTGGCAAGACTCTTTTCTCGGCTGATCAGATCGAGTTCAACACAGTACTGGCCGCGCGAGAACTAAGCGGAGCAGCAGAGCCTGCGAACGAGATTCAACTCTATGTTGAGCAGTTCGTGTATTCACTCGGAGATACTTGCGTGCAGATGGTCACCAGCAAGGCACCGCGTCACCGAAAGCAGCCGGAGTACCGACTTGAGGCGAGCATCAACGGTGACGACAGCCATCTGACTAGGTTTCGGGGCCGGGGATGGGCTCTACCGCCGCCGGGCAAGTGCTACGGCTTCCCCGATGAGGTGTTCGCCTACTACCAAAACGCGGAGTTCATGGGTGACATTGAGCTTGAGCTAGAAAGGCAGTTCCGGGAGAGGCTCTTCTATCTGGGTCCACTCCGCAGCTACCCGGAGCGCCAATACACATGGCAAGGGTCATCACCAGGCGACGTTGGCCGGGCCGGCGAGCGGGCGGTCGAAGCTTTGCTGGCGTCGCGCCGAATGGGTAGGCCGAACGCTCGCAAACTCAATCGCCGAGGACGCGCTATCCGCCGCATAACGGTAGAAGCGCACGTAGCGGAATGGCTTCAGCAACTCGAGTTGATTGCCAAGTTCCAAGTGGAACGCATCTCCTCCGACGCCGACATCTACCGCGTCCGAGTGCGCCGTTCTGACACGGCGGAATGGGTGTATCTCACCGATGTCGGTTTCGGTGTGTCGCAGGTGCTTCCCGTGCTGGTGCTTCTCGCATACGTCGAAGAGGGATCAACGGTGCTGCTGGAGCAGCCTGAGATTCACCTGCACCCAGCAGTGCAGGCAGGCTTGGCAGACATAATCATTGAGGTTGCGACTGTCCGCCGGGTGCAGATCATCGTCGAGAGCCATAGTGAGCATCTGCTGAAGCGGTTGCAACGTAGAGTCGCGGAACGGCTCATCGACCCCGACCAGGTAGCTCTCTACTTCTGTGAGATCGCGGGCGGCGCTTCGCGGCTAAGCGAACTCAAAATGAACATCTTCGGCGAGATTGACAATTGGCCCCGAGACTTCTTCGGAGATCGATTCGGGGAGACTGCGGCCATTGTTGAGGCAGGCCTCAAACAGCGAGCAGATCTGAGTTCGTGATTCGGCCGGTAATCGACACGAATGTTCTGGTTGTGGCGAATGGCGCCGGCGATGCTGCTAGCCACGACTGCCGACTCGCAACGATCCGCTGGCTGCGTGATGTGATGAGGTCCCGGTCGCTGCTCCTTGACCTGGGTGTCGAGATACTTGGCGAATACCGGAAGCACTGCAGCCATTCGGGACAACCGGGCGTGGGCGACGAGTTCTTTCGGTGGGCACATGAGAACCAAGGCTGGCTTCGTAGGGTCGAAATCTCGCCGGATGGTGCTGGGAGCTTCAAGGAGTTTCCGGCAGACCCGCATCTGGCTTCATTTGACTTGACTGATCGCGTATTCGTGGCGGTATCGGTTGCCGCTGCATCGGCGGAGCCTCCGATATCCAACCAGATTGTGAACGCCGTCGATTCCGACTACTCACACTATGAGCACGCACTACGTCGGGCTGGTGTTCACGTGACGGAACTCTGTCCGGGAGACTTGAAGCCTCATTCGGACACGTCTTCCGATTGAGGAGGAGATTCCCATGAGGGTCGGCTTCATCGGATTGGGCAATGTGGGGTCGAAGCTGGCCGGCAGCCTGCTGCGCAACGGCTTCGATCTGGTGGTGCGGGACCTGGACCGCTCAGCCGCGGCCGAACTGGAGGCCAAGGGGGCGGGCTGGGCCGAGAGCCCCGCCGAGATGGCCGCCGGCGTCGACATGGTGATCACCTGCCTGCCCAGCCCCGCGGCCAGCGCGGCGGTGATGGAGGCCGGTGACGGCATCCTCGCCGGCTTCGCTTCCCGGGACGGCGCCGAGGCCCCGATCTGGGCCGAGATGAGCACCACCGACGAGGCCGAGGTGCGCCGCCTGGCCGGACTCGTGTCGGCCGCGGGCGGGGTAGCGGTGGACTGCCCGGTGTCGGGCGGCTGCCACCGGGCCGCCACCGGCAACATCTCGATCTTCGCGGGCTGCGACCGCGCGACGTTCGAGCGGGCCCTGCCGGTGCTCACCGCCATGGGCCGCAACATCCTGCACGCCGGGGGAGTCGGGTCGGCGTCGATCCTCAAGGTGGTCACCAACTACCTGGCCTCCGCCAACCTGGTGTCGCTGTGCGAGGCGCTGGTCACCTCCAAGGTGGCCGGCATCGATCTCAACACCGCCTATGAGGCCATCCGCATCTCGTCGGGCAACTCGTTCGTGCACGAGACCGAGAGCCAGGTGATCCTCAACGGCAGCCGCGACATCAACTTCACGATGGACCTCGTGCAGAAGGACCTGTCGCTGTTCGCGGCGGTGGCCGAGCGGGCCGGCGTGCCGCTGGAGCTGTCGCCGGTGCTGATCGACATATTCGACGACGCCGCGGCCCGGTACGGGCCCAGGGAGTGGTCCCCGAACGTGGTCCGCCGCTGGGAGGAGGCCACCGGGGTGTCGGTGCTGGCCCCCGGCTTCCCGGCCGAGATGATCGACGACGAGCCCGAGGTCCCCGGCCACGAGGTCGTCGTCACCCGCGGCTAAAGCCCAAGCTGTTCCAACAACTCCTCGACGGTCACTTGATGGTGAGCCGCGACGCTCTTCAGGATGCTGGAGAGGGTCTTGACTTTGATCGGGCTGTGAAGCGGGATGACTTCGTGATGCTCGCCGTTGACCTGTGTGGTGATGCGCACATGGGAGCCGCGTTGCCGGGTAGGTCGGTATCCGTACCGTTGCAGCGCTCGCTGGAGATCGGTTCCGCGCACATCGCGCGGCAGTCTCACAGCGAGAGCACTTCGTCCCGGACGAAATGCAGGCGGATCAGTCCGGGGCGCGGCATCGTCTCATCGAAGTAACACTCGACCGCCTCACGGATGTTCCCGCGGATCTCCTCGACCGTCTCTCCTTCGGTGTGGATGCCGTAGCCCGGGGCGCTGGCGGAGTATCCGCCGTCGATCTCGTCCTCACTGACCTCGAAGATGATCTCCGGCACGGGTGACGTCACGGTAATCTCCTCTCCCACCGCTTCGACGGTGCTCACGGCAGCCGCGGGTGGGCACCTACAGTACCGGCTCGGCCTCTAGCCGAAGGCGCCTTCTGTGCGGAGGCCGGCGATCTGGTCGGGGTTCAGGCCCAGGACGTCGGCCATCACGTCTTCGGTGTGCTGGCCTACGGTGGGGGCCTTGGTGGGGGTGGGGGGCTTCTCGCCGTCCACGAACACTGGGAGGGGCAGCTGCTCGCAGCCCATGTCGGTGGTGGGCAGGAAGCCGATGCGGGCCTGGAACTGGGGGTCGTCGCCGATGTTGGCCGGGGTGTTGAACGGCGCGATGGGGGTGTTGGCCTCGTTGCTGAAGTCGAGCCAATCGGCACAGGTCCTGGTGGCGAAGATGGCCGTGAGTTCCCTCTGCAGCTCGGTGTTGCCCCGGGCGTGGTCGGCGTAGGTGGATCCCGGCCAGCGCTCGAACAGGTCCATACGGCCGACGCCTTCGCAGAAGTTGCGCCAGAAGGCCTGCTCGGAGGCCATGAACAGCACGTGGCCGTCGGATGCGGCGTAGGCCTGGTAGCGCACGCCCTCCCACATTCCGGCCAGCCCCGCAGGGCGGCGCTCGTAGCCGTCGGACGGGTTTCCGGTGACCTCGTCGGCGGGCCGCAGGTAGGCCCTCTCGGTCTCGATGCGGTACCAGTCCATGTAGGCCGACGCGTCGGACTGGGCCACCTCGATCTGGCATCCCTCGCCGGTGTCCCGGGCCTTGACCACTGCGGCCAGCACGGCCATGGCGGCCAGCATCGGCCCCACGTTGATGCCCACGTTGGGCATGTTCGGGGGGATCCGGGTGAAGCCCTCGTCGTCGACGACCGGTTGCACGATCCCCGACCATGTGTCGTAGGCGATGCCGTGGCTGGGCATGTCCTTGTACGGACCGGTTGCGCCGTAGCCCGACAGCGTGGCGAACACGAGCCGGGGGTTGGCCGCGCTCAGCACGTCGTAGCCGAGTCCGAGGCGGGCCAGGGTTCCCGGGCGCATGGCCTCGATCACCACGTCGGCGGTGGCGGCCAGGTCGATGTAGATCCGGCGACCGGCCGGGTTCTTGAGGTCGAGGGTGACGCTGCGCTTGCCCCGGTGGGTGTGCAGGTGCAGCAGCGACACGCCCTCGACGATGGGCCAGGTCATCTGGCGGATGTAGTCGCCGGCGGGCGACTCGACCTTGATCACCTCCGCGCCCAGGTCGGCCAGGAACGTGCCCGCATGTCCCGGCCCCAGCAGGCTGGACTCGATCACCCGGACCCTGGCCAGCAGCCCGGTGTTGCCTGCGGTTCGTGCCGCCTGCTCCTCGATCACGGCGGCCATTGTAGGGACGCCTCCCAGCGAGACCGGACTGCCGGTCGGTCGCGGCGCCGAGGCTCAGGGATCGATGAGCACTCCGGGGTTGAGGATGCCGTTGGGGTCGAGGCGCTTCTTGACGGCCCGCACGGACTCGGCGAACAGCTCGGGCCGCTGACGGTCGTAGCCGTGGGGCCGGTGCATGCGCCCCACGGCGTGGTGGTGGGTGACGGTGCCGCCCGCGTCGACGACCGCCCGGTTGGCCTCGTCCTTGACGGCCTGCCATTGGGCGATCTCGCTGCCTTGGGCGCCCATGCCCGACCAGGTGTAGTAGGGGGCGGGGCCGTCGGTGTAGACGTGGGTGAACCGGCACGACAGCGAGTGGTGCGGCCCGAACGTGTCGTCGAGCGCGGCGCCCACCCGGCTGCGGATCTCGGCGTCGAACTCGGGCCAGCGGTCCCAGGTGATGGCGGTCTCGAACGTGTCGTCGACCAGGCCCAGCGAGGTCTCCACGCCGTTGCCGACTCCGATGAAGGCGTTGCGCCAGGCGCCCACCGCTCCTCCCCGGCCCGTCGGCGCGCCGGTGCCGTCGTCGACGCGGATGTCGTCGTCGTCCACGGTCCCGCCGCTGTCCCTGGCGATCTCGACCGCTTGGGCGATGTTGTGGCGCTGGGTCAGCTCGGCCGATTCGAACGACACGATCACCAGGGCCTGCTCGCCGTCGAGCCCGGCGGCGCGGCGGGCCTCGGCCGGGTCGAGGATGCGCAGGTTGGCCGGCCACAGCTTGGCCTGCACGAGGTGGCGGACAGCCTCGCAGCCCTCCTGCCACGACCCGAACGTGACCCCCGCAGTGGCCCGGAACACCGGCCTGCGCTGGATTCGCATCCAGGCCTCGGTGATGATCCCGTAGATCCCCTCGGAGCCGACAACCATCCGGTCGGGGCTGGGACCGGCGCCGGAGCCGGGCAGCCGGCGCGACTGGAACCAGCCGGCGGGGGTGATCATGCGCACCGACTCGACGAAGTCGTCGATGTGGGTGTGGTTGGTGGCGTAGTGGCCGCCCGAGCGGGTGGCGATCCAGCCGCCCAGGGTCGAGAACCGGAACGACTGCGGGAAGTGGCGCAGGGTGTGGCCGCTGGGCCGCAGCTGGTCCTCGAGGCAGGGACCGAACACTCCGGCCTGGATGCGGGCCGCCCGGGACACGTCGTCGATCTCCAGCACCCGGTCGAGCCGGTCCAGTGATATCACCACAGTCGGCCCCAGGTCGTCATGAGGGGTCACGCCCCACACCACCGACGATCCCCCGCCGTAGGGGACGGTCACGTAGCCGTTGGCGTCGCACCAGTCGAGGGTGGCCTCCACCTCGGTGTCGTCGCGGGGGTGGGCCACCGCGTCGGGCGGGTTGGGGAAGTCCAGGTTGAAGGCCCGGACCCGCTCGGTGAAGTGGGCTCCGTAGGCGTAGCGGGCCCGGTCGTAGGTCGTGGTCGAGCACCAGCCGGCCACCGAGTCGGGCACACCGATGCGGGGCGCCCGCAGTTCGGCGTCGCCCAGCGAGGGCACCGGCTCGGCCGTGACCTCGACGCCGTACCGCTTCGACAGCTTGGCCGCCAGCGCGGCCCGGTCCTCGTCGGTGGGCTCCTCTGACTCCAGGCACCAGGCCCAGAAGGATCTTCGGTCAGCCAATGGCGCTCCTCCGGCATCGTGGCGGACCGCGTCACGGTAGGCGTGACGGATCGACGCCGCCAGCGAAGCCGCCGCCAGGATCGCGATCCCTCGGAACTAGGATCGCTCGATGCCCGGATCCGAATCTGCACACACAGCCCATTCCACCAACGTCGGCAACAACGGTGCTGGAGTGGCCTACACGGTGGACGCGGCCCGCCACTACGGCAGCGGCGACGCGGTGGTGCGAGCCCTCGACGGTGTGGACGCTTCCTTCGGCACCGGGGAGTTCACCGCCATCATGGGGCCGTCGGGATCGGGGAAGTCCACCCTGATGCACTGCATGGCCGGGCTCGACACGCTCACGACCGGCAAGGTATTCATCGACGGTGAGGACATCACCGCGATGTCGGACCGTGAGCGCACGCTGCTGAGGCGCGACAAGCTCGGCTTCGTTCGACATATTCCGGCGGTTAGGGTCGATAGTCGCCCAAAACCACCGGAAATTGAGAGAGCGAGGGCGGCGAGGCGATTTATGGCATCGCCGCACAGGCCTACTGAAAGATCTTGGCCAAGGGTGGGTGAGTGTCCGCATTTGGTCGGAGGTCAGGGGCAATGGTGTCTGAGGGTCTCGGGCTAGGAACGATGCCCCTCGAGCGCATAGGGGTTGAGGAACTGGCGGCCCCAGAGCCGTTCTTTGTCGGCGCGGCTGGTTGCGGCGATGTCGCAGACCTCGTCCCAGTGTGCGTGGATCGCGGCGACTTGCTGGTCGGCGATCTCCTTGGCCTGGTTGGCGGTCAGGTGGTAGTGCCCGGCGTGGGCCACACAGCGCGCGACCTGGCTCAGGCGGTCCCCGTCGGGGCCGAAGGCCATCGCTTGGGCGGCCTCGCCGCCGGCGCGGGGCTGTGGGCAGATGTCGTATGCCGGCGTGAGCGTCAGATCGGCGCCGTCCCAGAAGGCAGAGTGGTTGCGGGCGTGGTCGTCTGTGTTGCTGACGAGGATGTTGAAGACGATGCGCGAGAACATCTCCCGCAGCGTCGCGTCGGCGTCGGTGAAGCGCGCCCGGATCTGGTGGGCCAGGTCGGCATAGGTCGCGTAGCGGCCTGAGATGCCGTATGCGTCGTGTCGTTGCAGGATGGTCAGTGCCGAGACCATCATGCGTCGAGCGCCTCTGGGTGTTCGGTCGAATCGCTCCACCATGAGAACCTCCCGGCCGAGCGCCTTGTCGAGTTCGACGGGGGCGGCGTCGATGCCGGCACGGCGGGCCAGTTCCATGGCGATGTACTCGGCCTTGACGACGGGGTAGGGGTCCGTGGACGATGAGAACTTGGCGATCATGCCTCGCTCGCCGTCAGCGATCAGCGCCTTGGGCCGCGCCCCGCCGACGGAGGTTCCATGGAGCAGGGCGCGGTTCAGCGCAGGGGTCAGCGGCTCACCCCTGTCGACGCGGTCTGCGGCCTCGGCCAACTCAGTCAGTGATGCCGAGTCCCCCGAGCGCGCCTCGTAGTGGGAAGCTGAGGTCTGGAAGTCGAGCGCTCCGATGCGGTCCGAACCAGACTCGAGCAGGTACGTCAGGATGGGCAGGTCGGAGTATGCGTCGCCGCGGCGGTGTTCGATCGCCCGACGCCCCCAGGCATCGGGCGCGGCGTCTGCCACGCAGCCGGCGATCTCGCCCGACAGGGGCTGGAGCTCGCCGCGCCGCAGCGGCAACTCGGGCAAGTACAGCGCCATCGATCCGGATCGCTCGAGGTAGCTGCGGGCGTATGTGAAGGTGACGATGGCACCGCGGTCGTTCAACCTTCCTGCGACGACAGGCTCGGTTGCCGACGGCGGCCAGACCCACACGTACGCGCTATCAGGGTGCTGGGCGGGATCAGAAGTCGTCATCGACACGGCGCGGCCGCACCGTCGCGGGCAGCACGGCCAGACGAGAATTCACGACCTCGCCCTCAACGGATCGCCGTGCCGAGTCCTGATGGAACAGCGGCACCCCGACTAGGGCGGCTGCCTCGAACGCCGTGCCGAGCGCGACGCTGGGGTCGCCCCTCTCGACCTTGCGCATCGTCACTACGGACACTCCGACCCTCTCCGCGAGCTCCGCAAGCGTCCACCGGCGCTCCCGGCGCGCCAAGGCCACTTTGCCTCCGAGCAACTTGATGGCCTCGATTGTCTCTGGCGACAGGGGCTTCGTTACGTTCATGACAAATATATTTTCGCTATAACTAGGTAAACGCTAGTTTATTGTCTCTTCTGTTGGCAGGCTACTACGATCCGGACGAACAGTCCGCAATTCGAGTTCAATCTCCCACGACGAGCGCCGCCGATGGCACTCGAGCCAGGCCCCGCAGTCCGCTTTCCCCTGCAAATGGTCAGATTCGGGTCAGAAATAGCCTCTGAACTGGCTTTACGACGCAGTACGAGACGCTATGGCACTATGTGCCACGTTGCGAGGCGCTCATGTCGATCCAGCACAGGGCGGGTCGAGGAGGTGACTTCTCTTAAGCGTATAGTTATATACGGTTTATGAAAGTTCCGGCTCCGTCGCTCGCGCCGATCCTGCGCTCGGATGCGCAGGGCCGCATCCTGGCGCGGGTGCTCGCCGATCCCGAGAAGGGCTACAGCCTGTCGGAGTTGGTCACCTGCTCGAAGACCTCCATGCCCACGGTCACGCGCGAGGTCCGGCGAGCCGAGGAGGCCGGCATTGTGGTCACCGAGAAGGTCGGCCCCATCCGGTTTGTGCGCGCCGGGGTCGACCATCCTCTGTACAGCTCCGTGCGTCGGATCATCCTTGCCACCTACGGCCCGCCGATCGTGGTGGCTGAGGAGTTCGCAGACGTGGAGGGCGCCGATGCCGTCGTGCTGTTCGGCTCATGGGCCGCACGGTATGGGGGCGAGCCCGGCCGAGCACCCAACGACGTTGACGTGCTCGTGATCGGCAGCGCAGACCGCGACGTCGTCGACGACGCCGCGCAACGAGTCGAACGACGCATCGGCATGCCGGTGCAGGCCACCGTGCGGACTCGCTCGCAGTGGCAATCCGCCCGAGAGAGCTTCATCCGCGAGATCAAGTCCCGAACGATGCTGCCCGTCCTCGCGGACGCCGAACAGTCATTCACACCCGGACCTGGTGCGCTCGAGTCAGAAGGAGGCAAAGCCCGGTGAGCTGGGGGTCTGCCGGATCGGGTGTTGGAGCGGCTGGCTCCGCGGGAGGTGCGGTCATGTGGCGGCCTCAGCGCTGGCCGCGTTCTGGAGTCTCTCGACGGCTAGGTCCGCGAAGTGCTCCACCAGTTCGGCTGCGTATCCATCGCGCCCGGACTCCGTCGCGGCGACGATGCCGCTGCACAGCCCGCCGAAGGGCTCCCACACGATGTCGCCCGGACGGGTTGCGGCCGTGATGATCCGGCGCATGAACTCCAGCGGCTTCTGGTTGAGATGAACGGCGGCGTTGCGGCCTGGTCGATGCACTCGTGGCGCCGACCGGACTCGGTTGCCCTTGTAGCGCTCATTGCCGTTGAGAGGTGGCGCCGCCCACACGTTGGTGATCCCGTGGGTGTGGCTCCAGACATCTCGCAGAGAACCCCACTCCTCAGCGCTGACCGGCGCCTTACCGTCTAGCGAATAGTACGGGGCGCCGTCCGGTCGGCCGTGCTGGTTGGCGTAGCACACGAGGCGGGACATCATCTCAGGCGGAGGGAAGTACCACAGCCAGTCCTGCGTCAGATACTTGCGCGTGGCCGCGTTCGCCACCCCACACGCTTCGTTGGCGGCCTGCAGTCGTAGTCCAGCGCGCTGCCACTCGTAGCGCAGCCACTGCTTGGCCGACATCACGCCGTCGGGGGTAGGGAACTCCAGACGGCGCCGGTAGAACACGCACACCTCCGTCACGACCGGGAAGCGCCTGATTGTCTCGCCGTTCACGTTCCCGGCAATATGCGCTATGCCTTTGTCCCAGACGATGGTCTGCACGTACTCCCACCCGTGGCGGACCAGAACCGGATGCACCGTCGCCCAGCCCAGTTCGGTATTCCAGAACCACAGCGTGGAGGACGCTCGCGCGTGCTTGGACCAAGACTCGATATGAGGCTCGTACCACTCGGCCAGACCATCAGCGGTGCGGGGATCGCCGGGGAACCCGCCAACGCCGTAAGCGCCGTCGGAGATAATGGCAGCGGGTGCGGGCCACTGGGCGTAAGCGTCGAGTGCGTCTCCCCGGAACAGCGACCACATCCCGCTGTGCCCGGCTTTCTCGGCTGCCACGCATCCTCCTTCGCAGTGTCCCAATGGCAGCCTACGCAACCCAATCACGGCACTGGGTCATGCTTCTCCTCCTGCATCTGACGGCATTGGCCATTCCACGCGGGGAACAGCGACCGTGCGCCCCAAACTAAACGAGCCGTATGACAGACGGGCCGAGTCGGGCCTCGTTGACCCGTCCGCTAGGAGTTGAATCCCCGCCATCGCCCGGCCCTTCATGTCGAGGTGCCAGTGCAGGCCAGGCTCGCACCCCGATTGTGTCAACCCGATTGCTCTACTGCCAACAGTGACAACAGAAGCAGCACACATAACCGAACTAGATTCGAATTATGGCCTCTGAACAGGACCTATGTGATGTTGTGACGTGGAGCTAAGGGGAATTGAACCCCTGACCTCTTCCATGCCATGGAAGCGCTCTACCAACTGAGCTATAGCCCCGAGGTGCCGACAGGTTAGCGGGTCGGAGCGCCGGCCCCGCGCCCGTCAGGCGGCCTTGATCTCTTCGATGATGGGGGCCCAGCGCTCGGCGTCCCCTCGCACGCCTGCGTAGAACTGGAGGCGGTCGAGCGAGCCGCCGAAGCGTTCGGTGAGGCGGGCCGGCACCTCGTGGGGCTCGGCCACGATGGCGAAGGCGTCGAGCATGTCGTCGTCGATCACGTCGCCCATCTCCTTCCACATCCCCCGCTTCGACAGCTGGTTGAGCTCGGTCTGGGCGTCGCCCCAGCCGTGGTGCTCGAGCACCCCCCGGTACGCGGGCGTGGACCCGTAGAAGGCGATCTGCCGGCGGGTCCGGGCGGCCTGGGCGGCGACATCGTCCTCGTCGAAGCCCGACACCACGAACACCGGCATCGATATCTGGAAGTCGGAGCGGGTCCGGCCCGACTCGGCCAGCCCGGCCTCCACGTTGGGCAGCATCACGTCGCGCAGGTAGTCGGCGGTCTGGAAGCCGTGGCACACCAGCCCGTCGGCGGACCGGCCCGCCACCCTGGTCATCAGCGGCCCCACCGCCGAGATCAGGATCGGCGGGGGCGGGACGCCGATCGGGCCGGGGCTGAACATGGGCGTCATCAGGGTGTGGCGGTAGAACTCGCCCCGGAAGTTGAGGCGCTCGCCCGTCTGCCAGGCCTCCCAGATGGCCCGGATGGCGGCGATCATCTCCTCCATGCGGGCCGCGGGCCGCGACCACGGCATCGAGAAGCGCTTGGTGATGTGGGGCTGGATCTGGCTTCCCAGCCCGAGCAGGAACCGCCCCCCGGACAGGGCCTGAAGGTCCCAGGCGGTGTGCGCCAGCACCATCGGGTTGCGGGCGAAGCCCACCGCGATGGCGGTCATCAGATCGATGCGCTCGGTGTGCTGGACGGCCAGCGCCAGGGGCAGGAACGGGTCGTGGCTGGTCTCGGCCGACAGCAGCCCGCTGTAGCCGTCCTGCTCCATCAGCCGGGCCCGTTCGCCGATGGTGGCCAACTGGTCGGGGCTGGAGGCTTCGGGCAGTCCAATCCATGCGTCGATCTTCATGGGTTCTCCTTGGGTCACGCCTTGCCGGTGCTACAGGATGCCCGGCACCGCCGGCGTTCGGGTGGCGGGTGGCGTGATCGAGGCCCGGTCCGGCTACGTTGCGGTGCTCATGGCTGACGTTACCGACGCGACATTCCAGGCCCAGGTGGTGGACCGGTCCCAGACCGTCCCGGTGGTGGTGGACCTGTGGGCCTCCTGGTGCGAGCCCTGCCGCCAGCTCACCCCCATCCTGGAGAAGGTCGTCGCCGAGACCAACGGCGCCGTCGAGCTGGCCAAGGTGGACATCGAGAAGAACCCCGGCGTCGCCCAGGCATTCCGGGTGCAGTCGATCCCCGCGGTGTACGCCATGGTGGACGGCCAGGTCGCCGACGGATTCCTGGGGGCCCAGGGCGAGGCCACGGTGCGCGAGTTCGTGCAGCGGCTGGTGCCGACACCGGAGATGACCGAGGTGGAGCGGCTGATCGAGGCCGGCGACGAGGCGTCGCTGCGGGCCGCTCTCGAGATCGAGTCGGACAACGCCGATGCGGTGGCCGCACTGGCTGCGGTGCTTATCGACGACGGCCGGGGCGCCGAGGCGGTCGCCCTGTTGGAGCGGGTCCCCGAAACGCCCGAGGTGCGGCGCCTGCTGGCTCTGGCCCGGGTGCTGGGCTCCGATGCGGCTCCGGGGGATTCCGCCCAGGACGTCGAGGCCGAGCTGGCCGCGCTGCTGGCGACGGTGAAGTCGGACGAGGACGCTCGTCAACGCTTCGTGGATCTGCTGGAGGTGCTCGGTCCCGACGACCCTCGCACCTCCGCCTGGCGCAAGCGCCTCTCCGCCGCCCTGTTCTGAGTCTCCTGGCGGGGACGCCGCGCCGGCCGGCGCCTTCGAGCCTGCCGCGGATGCGTGAGCCTGCCGCGGTTGCGCTTTGAGGCCGCGCGACCAGGCCTGCGCACACACCGTGGAGGAAGCGCCCTGGCCCGAGCGGCCCGTGAGCGCAGCGGAGTTGAGCCGGAATCGCGACATGGCGCCGCGAGGAGTTTCTCCGCCTGATCGCGCTCGCCCTCGGGACTGCTAGCCTTACGGGCGGCTCGCCGGCCGCCTCCCGTGTCGGTCTTCTTGCAAGCGGCGCGGGAGACACGGGGTGCGCACGCCAGCGGATCGCTACGAGGGGCGCCGATCCCTCATGCTGTCTCCAGGGGCTCTGGCCGATCGCCTGGGCGTGTCGGTGGCCACGGTGGTGCTCGGAGTGCTCGGCGTGGCCGCGGCCGCGATCGGGGGCTGGTGGGCGCTGCGCCCTCCCGCCGGCCCTGACCCGGCCGAGATCCTTCCCATGGCCGGCACGGTCCCGATCCCGACGCCGGCCCCGCCGCCGTCGGCGGCACCGGAGCCCGAGCTGATCGTGGTGGACGTTGTCGGGGCGGTGGTCCGTCCCGGTGTCCACGAGCTTCCCGCCTCCAGCCGGGTCGCCGACGCCATCGACGCCGCCGGCGGGTTCACCGCCGACGCCGACCGGGTCCGGCTCAACCTGGCCGAGTTCCTGGCTGACGGGTCGCGTGTCTGGGTGCCGGCGGTCGGGGAGACATCGTCACCGGACCTTGTGCCCGTCGTCACCGCTTCGGGCAGCGGCGGTCCGGCCGGCGATGACCGCGGGGAGGCATCGGCGCCGGTGGACATCAACACCGCCGACGCGGCGCGGCTGGAGGCGCTGCCCGGTGTCGGCCCGTCGCTGGCGGCGGCCATCGTCGAGCACCGCTCACGCAACGGGCCCTTCGCCAGCATCGACGAGTTGATCGAGGTCTCCGGCATAGGACCGGTCAAGCTCGAGCAGATCCGCCCAGCGGCGACGGTGACCGGCCAGTGACCGTTGGTGACGGCGATGAACGTGAGGGCGGGCCGGTGACTTCCGGCGGGCGCGCTGGGGTGGGGCGGATCGGTGAGGTCTGGCGGGCGCGCTGTGAGGGCGGGCCGGTGAGGCCCGGTCGGCGTGGTAGCGGCCGGTGAGGTCCGGTGGGCGTGCTGGGGGTGAGGGCGGGCCGGTGAGGTCCGGTGGTTTGTCGTGGCTGCGGGACCGGGCGGCGATGCCTTACGCGGCCGCGGCCGGGGCGGCGCTGGGATCGTGGCTGCTGATCGGGGTGCCGCTGGCGCTGGCGGTGGTGCTGGCCGCGGTGTGCGCCTGGAGGCCGAGCCCGCTGCTCGCCTTCGCGGTCTTCGCGGCGTTCGCGGGGTTCTTCGGGGCAAGGGCCCTCGACGGGCTGGCCGATCCTCCCCAGGGTCGGATCGAGGGCTGGGTGACCCTGCTCGACGATCCCAGGCCGCTGGGCACCAACGGTGTGAGGGTCACGGTCCGTCACGCCGGGGCCCGGCTGGAGGCCCGGGCCTACGGTGCGCTCGCCGGGCGCCTCGACGACGGTCTGGCCGGGGAGCGGCTGCAGGTCTCGGGCACGGCCCGCCCGGCCACCGGCGACTGGCACCGGTGGCGCCACATCGCCGCCACGCTCAACGTCGACTCGGTCGGTGATCGGGCCGGGGCCGCGCCGGTGGCCGCCTTCGCCAACCGCGTGAGGCGGCTGCTGGAGCGGGGCGCGGCGAGCCTGCCCGACGACAGCCGGGCCATGTTCGCCGGCATGGTCTACGGCGACGACCGCAGCCAGTCGCCCCGGCTCTACGACGACTTCCGGGCCGCGGGCCTCGGTCACCTGCTGGTGGTGTCGGGCCAGAACGTCGCCTTCGTGCTGGCGCTCGCCTCCCCGCTGGCGGTCCGGGCCCGCCCCGGGGTCCGCATGGTGGTGCTGCTGGCCCTGCTGGGGGTGTTCGCGCTGCTGACCCGTTTCGAGCCCTCGGTGCTGCGGGCGGTGGCCATGGCCGGCACCGCCGTCACCAGCGCGGCCCTCGGACGGCCCGAGACCGGGCGCCGGACCCTGGCCTGGGCGGTGGCCGGGGTGCTGGTGGCCGATCCGTTCCTGGTGCGGGTGCTGGCGTTCCAGTTGTCGGTGTGCGCCACCTGCGGCCTGCTGTGGATCACTCCCGCGCTGGCCGAGATGATGCCCGGGCCCCGCCCGCTGCGTCTGGCGGTCGCCACCACGGCGGGGGCGCAGCTGGCGGTGATGCCGCTGCTGGTGGCCGTGTTCGGCACCGTCCCGCTGGCGTCGCTGCCCGCCAACGTGGTTGCCGGGCCGGCAACGGCTCCGGTGATGATGTGGGGACTGACCGGGGGGCTGGGCGCGGGGATGACGGGCGGTTGGCCGGCCTGGCTGATCCACCGTCCCACCGCCGCGCTGCTGTGGTGGGTGCGGGCCGTGGCCGAGACTGCCGCGGCGGCGCCTGCGGCCATGCTCGGCGCGGGCGGAGGGGCGGCGGTGGGGGTCGGGGTCGCCCTGCTGCTGCTGGCCCGAAGGCTCGAGCGGAGCGCGGTGTCCGGAGCCGGGGACGCCGCGTCCGATTGGGCGGCGGTCGGCGGTTCGGGCGGTCGGAGCGCGGCGTCCGGAGCCGGGGACGTGGCGTCTGATTGGGCGGCGGTTGGCGGTTCGGGCGGTCGGAGCGCGGTGTCCGGAGCCGGGGTCGTGGCGGGCGATCGGCCGGTTGTTGGAGGTTCGGGCGGTCGTGGTGCCTCGGCTGGTGGCGGTATCGGTCGGGGCGCCCGTCGGATACTGGGTGTGGCCGGTTCGGTGCTGCTGGCGGCCGCTCTCATCCACAGCGTGTCGGCCGCGGCGTCGCCGCCTTCGGGCTGGTCGGAGGTGTCGGGAGTGCGGGTCTTCCACCACGAGTCGGCCACGGTGGTGGTGCTCGATGAGAGTGTGCGCCCGCGGGACCTGCTGGAGTCGCTGCGGCTGGCCGGCGTGCGTCGTGCCGATCTGGTGGTTGCCTCCAGTGGCGGCGCGTCCGACGCCTACGCGGTGCTGGCGTTGAGGGACCGCTACCGGGGCGCGTCCGTGGTGGCGCCGGCGATGCACCGGGTGCCCGGCGCCCGCACGGTGCGGACCGGTTCGGCGGTGCAGGTCGGCGACGTGGTGCTGGAGGTCGTCGGCGAGGAGCCCCGGCTCGATGTCGTCGTCCGAGTCTCCGGCGATTGAGGGCGCGCGAGGACCGGTGAGCGTCTCGTCGGGCGGTTGGCTACCTTCCTGGTGTAGTCGTGCCTCGGCGAGGGGCACAACCACATCTGGTTCCGGCACAGGCATCCCACCATGAGCGTCCAACTTGTCACTGGCGACGACCCGGTCCTGCTCGCTGAGGCGGTGTCCCGGATCGTCAAGGAGACGCTGGGCGACGAGGACCGCAGCCTGGCGCTGGAGCAGCTCGACGAGACGAGCCTCCGGGAACCCGACGGTGGATGGACCCTCGCCCCGCTCGTGGACGCGGCCCAGACCGAGCCCTTCCTGACCTCGCGGCGGGTGGTGGTGGGCCGTCACCTGGCCCGGTTCTCGCGGTCGGGCCAGTGCGACGACCTGGTGCGCCTGCTGGAGAGCCTCCCGGCCACCACCGACCTGGTCCTGGTGTGGGAGAGGGGAGCGGACCCTGTCATGGGCGGTCGCCTGCCGGCGATCCCCAAGGCGCTCGCGGCCGCGGTGAAGGCCGCCGGAGGCGCCAGGCTGGACGCCAACCCGCCCACCCGCAAGTCCGACGCCGGCAAGTGGCTGCGCGACCAGTTGAAGCAGTCCAGCCTCAAGTTCGAGCCGGCCGCGGTGGCAGCGGTGGAGGACCTGGTGGGCGCAGACCGCGGGATCGTGGTCGGGCTGCTGAGGACCCTTGAGGGTGCTCTGGGCGAGGGCGGCACCGTCACCGCCGGCGATGTGGCCGTCTACGGCGGCGACGCCGGCTCGGTGGTGCCGTGGGAGCTCGACGACGCCATCGACCGCGGCGACATCGCCGCCGCCCTCAAGGTCCTGCACCGCCTGCTGCCGTCGCGCCATCCCCTCCAGGTGTTGGCGGCGCTGCACGGCCGGTACCAGCGCATGCTGCGCCTCGACGGCGCCGGAGCCGCCGACGAGCGCCAGGCCGCAGCGATGCTGGGAATGAAGGGATCGACGTTCCCGGCCCGCAAGATCCTCGGCCAGACCCGCAAGCTGGGCTCGGAGAAGATCGCCCGCGCCATCCGGCTGCTCGCCGACGCCGACCTCGCGCTGAAGGGAACCGTCGACTGGCCCGGCGAGCTGGTGCTCGAGGTTCTGGTGGCCCGGCTGGCCGCGCTGTCCTCGCGCTGAACCCTGCCGCAAAGGCCGGTCGCCCGCCCGGAGCGCTGTCGGCGCGCTGAACCCGGTCGCCCCGCCGGGAGCGAGGTCAGAGGCGTCTCAGCGGCAGCGTGGGGCTCAGCCGGGCTGGCGGATGGAGCGTCGGCTCAGCCGGGCTGGCGGATGGAGCGTCGGCTCAGCCGGGTGGGCGGATGGAGCGTCGGCTCAGCCGGGTGGGCGGCTGGAGCGTCGGCTCAGCCGGGTGGGCGGCTGGAGCGTGGGGCTCAGCCGGGCTGGCGGAGGAACTGGCGGGCGAGGCGGCTCTTGCGCCGGGCGGCGGTGTTCTTGTGGATGACACCCTTGGCCGCGGCCTTGTCGATGCGCTGCACCGCGAGCCGCAGCGACTCGTCGGCGGTCTCGTCGCCGTGTTCGGCGGCGTCGAGCGCGGCCTTGGTCCGGGTGTTGATCTCCGAACGGACAGCCCGGTTGCGGACCCGGCGCTTCTCGTTCTGCCGGTTGCGCTTGATCTGGGACTTGATGTTGGCCACGCTCACCTGCCGGTCGTCTAGAGGGCCGTCGAGGCCGACCGTCGAGGCTACCGCCGCGGCCCGGTCGTCGCACCGCGGCACCCTCCGGAGGCGTCGGTAGCCTTGGCGTGCACCTCAGGCGCCGGATCCGAGCCGAACGGAGCCCTGTGGACATGCACCCGAAGGCGCCGGCGCCGCCCGATCGAGAGCCCCATGGACCTGCACCGCATCCGCAACACGTCGATCATCGCCCACATCGACCACGGCAAGTCCACCCTGGCCGACCGCATGCTGGAGCTGACCGGCGCGGTGGACGCCCGCGAGATGCGCGAGCAGTACCTCGACTCGATGGACCTCGAGCGCGAGCGCGGCATCACCATCAAGCTCCAGTCGGTGAGGCTCAACTGGCGCGACCACGTCGTCAACCTGATCGACACCCCGGGCCACGTCGACTTCAGCTACGAGGTCAGCCGCTCGCTGGCCGCCTGCGAGTCGGTGATCCTGGTGGTGGACGCGGCCCAGGGCATCGAGGCCCAGACCCTGGCCAACTGCTACCAGGCCATGGAGAATGACCTCGACGTGGTGGCCGTGGTCAACAAGATCGACCTGCCCGCGGCCGATCCGGACCGCTGCGCGGAGGAGATCGAGCGGGTCCTCGGGATCGACGCGGCCGACGTGCTGCACATCTCGGCCAAGACCGGCGACGGGGTCGCCGCGCTGCTCGACGCGGTGGTGGAGCGCACCCCGCCGCCCCAGGGATCCGCCGAGGCGCCCCTGCAGGCCCTCATCTTCGATTCGCACTTCGACCAGTACCGGGGGGTGGTGTCGTCGGTGCGGGTCGTCAACGGGGTGCTGGCCGCCGGCTCCCGGGTTCGCTTCATGCAGGCCGGCACGGCCCACAACGCCGACGAGGTGGGGGTGCGCACCCCGGCCAACGAGATCGTGGAGCGCCTCGGTCCCGGCGAGACCGGGTACCTGATCGCCGGCATCAAGGACGTCGGCGAGGCCCGCTCCGGCGAGACCGTCACCGACGAGGCCCGGCCCGCGGCAGTGGCGCTGGAGGGGTACTCCGAGCCCAAGCCGATGGTCTTCTCGGGCCTGTACCCCACCGAGGGCGACGACTTCACCAACCTGCGGGCCGCGCTGTCGAAGCTGCGCCTCAACGACGCCGGGTTCACCTACGAGCCCGAGACCTCCGGCGCGCTCGGCTTCGGCTTCCGCTGCGGCTTCCTGGGGCTGCTGCACATGGAGATCGTCCGGGAGCGGCTCGAGCGCGAGTTCGACCTGGCGCTGATCTCGACGGCGCCGTCGGTGGAGTACCGGGTGACGATGGCCAGCGGCGAGACGCTGCCGGTGTCCAACCCGTCCGACATGCCCCCGGCCGCTGAGATCGCGGCGGTGGCCGAGCCGTACCTGATGGTCGCGCTGATCACGCCCACCGACTACACCGGCACGGTCATGGAACTGTGCCAGTCCCGGCGGGGCGACCTGGCCCGCATGGAGTACCTGTCCCCGGAGCGGGTCGAGCTCCGCTACCGGCTGCCGCTGGCGGAGGTGGTGATCGACTTCTTCGACCAGCTCAAGAGCCGCACCCAGGGCTACGCCAGCCTCGACTACGAGCCCGACGGCTACGACGAGGCCGACCTGGTGAAGGTGGACGTGCTGCTGCAGGGCGTGGCGGTGGACGCCTTCTCCACCGTGGTGCACCGCGACAGGGCCTACGCCTACGGCCGGGCCATGGCCGGACGCCTGCGGGAGCTGATACCCCGCCAGCAGTTCGAGGTGCCCATCCAGGCGGCCATCGGCGGACGCATAATCGCCCGCGAGACCGTCAAGGCGTACCGCAAGGACGTCACGGCCAAGCTCTACGGCGGCGACGTCACCCGCAAGCGCAAGCTCCTCGAGAAGCAGAAGCAGGGCAAGAAGCGGATGAAGAGCATCGGGCAGGTCGACATTCCCCAGGAGGCCTTCATCTCGGCTCTCACGCTGGACGGGTAGCATCTCCGCCATGCTCGACGACCGCAAGGCCGCCATCCTCTACGCCGTCGTTCAGGAGTACATCCGCACCGCCCAGCCGGTGGGCTCGGCCCGGGTCGCCCGCTCGCGGCGAGTCGACGCGTCGCCGGCCACGGTCCGCAGCGAGATGGCCGCGCTGTCCGACCAGGAGTACCTGGTCCAGCCCCACACCAGCGCGGGCCGGGTGCCCACGGTCAAGGGCTACCGCTTCTTCGTCGACCAGTGGCGCCGGCGCTCGCCCGCTCCCACTCTCGACGCCGTCGACCGCCGGCAGGTGAACGAGTTCTTCTCGGTCTCCCATGGCGGCTTCGAGTCGATCCTGAGCGACACCACCGGGCTGCTGTCGGATCTGACCGACTGGACCGCGGTGGTGGTCGCCCCCAGCCCGGCGGCGGCCACCGTCCGCTCGGCCCAGCTGGTGGACTTGGCCGCGGGAACGGTGATGGTGGTGGCGGTCATGTCCAACGGCGCCATCGAGAAGCGCACGATCGAGGTGCCCGTCGACACGTCGCCGGAGGTGGTGGCCGACGCCTCCCGGCGGCTGGCCCGGCGGGTGGTCGGGCGGACCCTGGCCGACATCGGGGAGTGCGACGAGCCCGACGACAGGCTCCTGGCCGCGGCCCTCGCCGCGCTGCGGGAGGCCCGGGCCCACCACGAGGTGTTCGTCGGGGGGACCTCCAAGCTGGCGGCCGCCTTCGACGCCGTCGAGCAGTTGAGCGAGGTTCTGGGCCTGCTGGAGAAGCAGCTGGTGGTGGTCACGGTGATGCGCAGGGTGCTCGACAGGGGTCTGCGGGTGGCCATCGGCGAGGAGACCGGCGTGGCCTCGCTGGCGGACTGCTCGCTGGTGCTGGCCCCGTACAGCACGGACGGCAGCGGCGGCGGGACCATCGGGGTGATCGGGCCGACGAGGATGGACTACCCGCAGGCGCTCTCGGCGGTGGCCGAGGTGAGCAGCCGGCTGGGATCCGCTTTGAGCGAATCGTAGAGATGGTCGGTCTCGACCGGGCATTGGAAGGCCTGTAGATGGCGGACCATTACGAGACTCTCGGCGTCGACCGCGACGCCACCGACGAGGAGCTCAAGCGGGCCTACCGCAAGATGGCGCGCCGGTACCATCCCGACGCCAACCCCGGCGATCCCGAGGCCGAGGCACGCTTCAAGGAGGTGAGCGCGGCCTACGAGGTGCTCTCGGACGCCGAGCGGCGCTCCCTGTATGACCGCTTCGGCACCGACGACCCCAACGCGGCCCGTGCCGCCGATCCCTTCGGCGGGGGGCTGGGCAACCTCTTCGACGCCTTCTTCGGCTCCGACTCGCCCTTCGGCGGCTTCGGCTCGTCGCCGAGGCACAACGGGCCGCCCCCCGGCGAGGATCTGGAGACCCACGTCGACCTCGACCTCAGCGACGTGGTGTTCGGCGCGGAGCGGGAGGTGAGCGTGCGCACCGCGGTGCGCTGCGAGTCCTGCGACGGCAGCGGCGCCGAGAGCGGCACGTCGCCGGTGCGGTGCTCGCAGTGCGGTGGCTCCGGCCAGGTGCGCAAGGTGCGCCAGTCGATGCTGGGCCAGATGGTGACGGCCGGGGCGTGCGATCTTTGCGGCGGCCTGGGCGAGATGATCGAGCAGCCGTGCGGCGACTGCGACGGCCTCGGGCGCATCCTCGAGCGGCGCACCTACAGCGTCCAGGTTCCGGTGGGAGTCGACGACGGCACCACGCTGCGTCTCAGCGGCAGGGGAGCGGCCGGTCCCCGCGGCGGCCCCAACGGCGATCTGTACGTCCACACCAGGGTCCGCCCCCATCCTCGTTTCCACCGGGAGGGCAGCGACTTGGTGCATGAGCTGCATGTGCCGTTCACGCAGGCGGCGCTGGGGGCGCGGCTCGAGTACGAGACGCTCGACGGTGACGAGACCATCGCCGTTCCGAGGGGGACCGAGACCGGCGCCGTGCTGCGGCTCCGGGGCCGCGGCGTGCCCCATGTGCGGGGCCGGGGCCGCGGCGACCTGCTCATCCGCCTGGTGGTCGACGTGCCCGACGATCTCACCGACGAGCAGGAGGAGCTGGTGCGCCGGCTGGCCGAGCTGCGGGGCGAGGAGGTCGCCGAGCCGAGCGAGGGCCTGCTGGGGCGGATCCGCACCGCCTTCCGGTGACCTCGTCGTTGCCGTCAGCGGCTGCGGTTGGGTTGGGTGCTGTGAGCGATGTGACGGTGCGGCGGCGGTGCTGGGGGTGACGAGTTGGTAGCCGGGTTGCGGTCAGTGGTTGCGGTTGGGTTGGGTGCTGTGAGCGATGTGACGGTGCGGCGGCGGTGCTGGGGGTGACGAGTTGGTAGCCGGGTTGCCGTCAGTGGCCGGCGATGCGGGTTCGGGTCCGCATGTTCTGGTGGTCGATGTGGACAAGCCCGAGCTGGCCGGCGACGACCGGCACCACCTCGAGCGGGTGCTGCGGCTGCGGCCCGGCGATGCGTTGACTGCCGGCGACGGGGCCGGACGCTGGCGGCCGTGCCGTTTCGGCGACGTGATCGAGCCGGCGGGCGCGGTGGTGTCGGTGGCCGCGCCGAGTGTGGAGGTGGCCGTCGGGTTCGCGGTCCTCAAGGGCGGGCGCTCCGAGCAGATCGTGCAGAAGCTCACCGAGCTGGGCGTGGACCGGATCGTGCCGTTCCTAGCTGAGCGGTCGGTGGTGCGCTGGGACGGGGCTCGGGCCGGCCGGCAGTTGGAACGGTGGCGGCGGGTGGCCCGGGAGGCGCTGATGCAGTGCCGGCGGCTGTGGCTGCCGCAGGTGGAGCCGGTTCGGGCCTTCGGTGATCTCGACCTGTCGGGCGCCGCGCTGGCCGTGCCGGGGGGCCGGGCGCTGGCCGGCGGCGAGAACTTCGTGCTGGTGGGCCCGGAGGGCGGATGGGCGGCCGGGGAGCTGGCCGCGGTGCCTGCTCATGTGGGGCTCGGCCCCAATGTGCTGCGGTCCGAGACGGCGGCCGTCGCGGCCGCCGCGATTCTGGGTGCTCGCCGCAGCGGCCACCTGCCGGCTGTCGGGGACGGCACCGGGTAGCGCCTACCGGTCCGCCATCGGGTCGAACAGCCTCGAGCCTGCTGGGGTGTAGACCCTCAGCAAGTCACAGGAGCCCTGGGCGACCGCCTCGGCGCCGGTGGGGTTCTCCACTTCCCAGCGCACCGGCATCGAGATGCTTTGGTGCGGAGCGGGCCACGCGTCGAACAGCACGACGTCGCCGGTGCTGGGGCGCACGATCGCCGGGGTCGGCTCACCGTCGCAGTCCCAGTCCCCGGTCTCGACGAAGTCCCCGGGCGCGCCGACTCCGTAGAGGCGGCCGCCATGCTCCAGGACGGTGCCGGGCTCGCCTCCGGCCAACCCGTCCGGCGGCGCGCGGTCCATGCCGATTGGAGTTGGCGGCAGCAGCGAGCCGCCCGCGGTGGAGCTCATAGCGCTGCTGGCGGCTGCCCCGGCGAGCCCGGGCCCTGCTGCGGCCCCGGGGCCGAGCATGCCTGGGATCATCGGAGAGGGTGGGGCGGCTGTGGCCGTCGGGTGCTCGCCGGCCGCGGTTGCGGCGTTGGGGAGAGACGAGGTCCGGGCGGCGGCTGTGGCCGTCGGGTGTTCGCCGGCCGTTGTTGCGGCGTTGGGGAGTGACGAGGTCCGGGCGGCGGCCGTGGCCGTCGGGTG